>ENA-ORUB01000496-ORUB01000496.1-human-gut-metagenome-genome-assembly--contig:-NODE-496-length-50441-cov-8.104136_pt1 | contig 50441 bp, 64 predicted proteins | sample MGYA00241918_ERZ509200 | MGnify/ENA primary metagenome ERZ509200 (study PRJEB26280, sample SAMEA2338853) | human gut metagenome | biome: human gut; feature: human-associated habitat; material: faeces... | reverse complement strand
CTTTGCCGACAGGCGGACGGAGATGTCGCGGTTCTGGGCGCAAAGGGCGTTCAGCACGGCAAGGGCACGGCCGCCGCAGGCCATCTCGATGCGCGAGCCGCCGCGGAAATGCGTCGTGCTGAACAGCTTGATGAGACCGATCTCGCCCGTGCGGGCCACATGGGTGCCGCAGCAGGCGCACAGGTCGATGTCTCCGAACTGCACGAGGCGCACTGCACCCGTCAGGGCCTTTTTACTGCGGTATGGGAGGTGCGCCAGCTCGTCCGGCTCCGGATACCAGATATGCGGCGCAAAATCGGCCCAGACGGCCTCGTTCGCGGCGCGCTCCAGCTCCTGCAGGGCCTGCTCGTCCACCTCGCCGTTAAAATCGATCGTCACGAGGTCCGCACCGAGGTGGAAGCCGACGTTCTCATAGCCGAAGCGCGCGTGGATGAGGCCGGAGACGAGATGCTCGCCGGAGTGCTGCTGCATGAGGTCCAGCCGCCGCGCCCAGTCGATCTCGCCCGTCACGTCTGCACCGACCGGCAGAGCCGCCGTGCAGCGGTGCAGCACCGTCTCGCCGCGCAGGAGCGTCTCCGTGACGTCCGCGCCGCCGAGCGTGCCCGTGTCGCAGGGCTGTCCGCCGCCCGTGGGATAAAAGATCGTGCGGTCCAGCTCCACGAGCCAGCCGTTTTCGCCCTCCTCGCAGGAGAGCACGCGCGCCTGCAGCCGCCGGGCGTGCGAGTCCGTTTCATAGATGCGGATCGTGTTCAAGGTTTCCCACTCCGTTTTCCGGTTTTTCTTCTATTGTACCATGAATTAGTATGCTCTGCAACGCTCCGAAGCACCCAAATACTGAACATTTCAGCCCATAGGAAGTGGGGTAAATCGGGGGCGGTAGTAACAAACTAATAACACGGTATCACGCCTTTTTTGCGTAGTCAAGACTGATCCAACCAGCGCCGCTTTTCAGCTTGCCCCACTTGGAAGCACCGGCCCCGGTTCGTTCCTCCACGATGGTATAAACACCGGGCTTGATGAAGCCATTTTTCCCGTAGTTGGTGCCGGGGCCTTTCCTGATATACAGATCAGGGATTGTTACCCGCACCAAATAGGGCTTCACTGTGGCCCCTGTTCCGCCTGTGGCGGGCTTTTCGGTGTTGGGGGTAGTAGTTACACCCCCGCCCTTCATGGCGGCTTGTACGGCCTTCCTGAAGCCGTTCATGGTGTACCCCGTTCCAAGCTGGTTCCACAGGTGTTCAGGATCACCATGATTGGACGCAAGGCCACGGGCGCAACCTTCCCGGTGGGAAATGATCACACCATCCTTCATGGGATCAAGGCCGTATTGCTTACACAGGGAAGCGAACAGTTCCACAGCCGCTTCATAGGTTCTTTTTGCCACGGCCTTTGCGGTAGTCAGATCGGAACAAGTGAAGTTTGCCCCACTCGTGTACTTGATACAGGCCGGTTCACACATTTCAACCCCAATGTGGGTGTTGTTAGCGGCTCCGCCAGCGTGCCAGCCCCGGTGGTTCCAAGGAAGGGTTTGATACACGGTGCCGGTGTTCCCGTCAATAAACCCATGCACACAGGCTTCAAGGCCAGAACGATTCCAATTCTTCACGAATACGGAAGCGTTAGGCTGGGGACAGCCCACGGAATGGAGCATCAGCCCTTTCACCGTGATCTTCCTGCCGCTCTTATAGCAATCATTTTTCGTCAGGATACTTTGCACCAATTTCATTTTTAGGTGTCACCTCCAAAATAGCTTTGAATTTAGTGAATGCTTCCACAATGTACTTACAGGACACAATCAGAACCGCCCCAATAATGACCAGATCAGCAAACATATCAGCATATTCTTCCGGGATTGCCCAACCAACCTGATTGGCGTACAGGGGAAGGGTGGTAATGCTCACACAAAGCAAAGTCAGCCCCACCACGAAGGCCGCAACCTTCAGGGCGGAATTGATTGCTTTTTCCCGGTCAAAAGGCTGAAGCAAAATTTTGATATTGTAGTACAGGGAAAAGGCCACATTGGACAGGTACGCCGCCAAGAAGATCAGCATTGCCCACCCAATATTGATCAGGTTGTTCATAATAGCTTCCAGCATGGTTCACATCTCCTTTGTATCGTTGTAGATTTCCGGGCCGTACATCTTCCGCAATTTGATCCGGTTTTCTGCCTTGGCTTTGGAATAGTAAAACCCGGTTCCAACCCCTAATTCAGTAAAGACAGCGGGGATCAGATAGGCCAATGGGGAAAGATCGTTGGTTCTCCAAACCATGATAAAAGTGAAGGCCGTTACCAACACAGTAACGGCCCCCGCACAAATCAAGATCAGTTTGGAAAACTCTTTTTTCGGCTTTTTCTTTACCCGGCTCATGCTTCCGGGGCATCAGTAGGAAGTTCCAAGAACTTCATGTGAAGATCATCCATTACCCCATTCACCCCCAATGAATGATATTGCTTCCAGCAGTTTTCAAAATTATCCCGTGCATAAATCGGGGCATAGCCCTTTTCGGAATATTTATTGAAATCACTGATCATTTGCGCCCTCAAAAGTGCCTGAATTCCCGCTTTCAGGGCTTTGGAATCTTCAGAATTGTGTTTGATTTGGCTATACAGGTATTTGAAAGCCGCCGCAATCAAAGCCGGAATGCCAAGCAAGCACAACCATTGGTAAACCGTCATTCCCTGTTCACCCCTTTCTGATCAGATTGAAAATGTGCTTCAAATCCTCCACCGGGGCATTATAGAACTCAAAGTTCCAAATCCAATGATCATCGTGATCCGGGCGCTTGTACTGTTGGCAACGGGCATCCGCCCAAACCTTATCCCACCGGCTCTGATACCCGTTATCCCGCCGTTCCAGCAAAAGAAGAATGGAAGAAACCAATTCGCCCCGTTCCTTTCCCCAGCCATCATCGTTTTGGGTGAAGTAATCATAGGCGTTTTGGCTGGTGATCCCACAAACCTGTTGACCTTTCCACATAATAAAACCGCCCTGAACAGTCAGGGCGGTTCCATAGGGAATATTCACATGGCCGCAAATACCTTCAAACCTTGCCCTTTTTCGTGCAAGGTAGTTTTCATACTGCATCGGTTACTTCCTCCCATCCATATACACCGGGTTCCCAAACATTGTTTTCCGCCGTAGAAATCCAATGCTTGGAATTGTGGCTTACTTTTGCCCCCTTGGGGTAAGCATCATGCGCCCCTATGGGTTGCGACCATTCAGGCCATTCTTCAGCGGGATCACTGGTTTTGCTCCACAGGCTGGAAGCGGTGTCAGGTGTCCAATCAGCTTGGGAAGTATGATTCTGAACACACTTGTAAAGGGTTCCTTTATAACGGCGGATTTGACCGGTTTTGTAGTTGATGGGGTATGCCCATTCAGCAAACAGTTCAGCGTGTTCCGCCGCTGTTTCAGGATCAATGTTCCCGGCTTCTGCCATAGTCACGAACACGATTCCACCAGCTTCAGTAGCCTTGATGATCTCCATACCACCATCAGCTTCTTCCAAACTGACGGTTTCAACCCCGTCCAAACCTGTTCTTCCAAGCAAGTGATAAACGGTGCCGCCAAAAACAATGCCCGAAGCATCAGGCTCCGGGCAAAGGACATAGCAACCATTTTCGGCTTGTTTGATATAGTTCAGATTTTCAGTTAGGCCAATAGAGGCCCCGTCTTTGATGATTCTAAACATTCCGCACCTCCGAAAAAGATAGCATGATACAGCCGCCGCAAACGCAATAACCGCCCATGATCATTGAAGTTCCGGTAATATGCGCTTTGGCATTCCATGTACTGTTCAATATCAAAGAAGGTTCTTTTTCCCTCTTTGAATTCTTTGTGAAATAGCTTCAGCTTTCGCCTTGCCCGTTTCACTCCATCCCGGCTTCCATTCACTTTCACCTTTCCGGTTTCGGTCAATGTAAATCGGGCCTTACAAAACCGAAACGGCTTTGTAAGTGGGATCACTTTGCATTTCCGCTTGTTCACCCGAATTCCAGCGGCTTCAAACCGTCTTACAATTTCATGCCCCATGAACTTTGCTTCATCAACACTGGGGAAGGTCATAAGGTAATCATCCATGTAATGGGCTTCATAGTCCACACGGGCCTGACATTTGATCCAGTGATCAATTTTGCTGGGCATGGCAACCATTTCTTGTTGTGATGGTTCCACACCCAAAGGCATTCCCCGGCCCGGTGTTGGACATGGTGAATATTGAATGACGGTATCAGCAATTCTTTGAAGATCAGGGTTCAAGATCAATTCCCGGTGCCGCTGGTAAAGAATTTCATGGGGTGCATTGGGAAAGAACCCTTTCAAATCAATCAGTAAAACGGCCCCTTCCCGACCATAGCGCCGGTAATGCCAATGAAGCTGTTCCTTCAGCCGTTTATAGTGCCAGTGAAGGCCCTTATTCTTCTGTGAAGCCCCGTTTTCATAGATCATACAGGGGTTATACAACGGCACAAGAACTTCATTGCAAAGGGTCTTGTGAATTTGCCGATCTGTGATATGCGGCGCATCAATAGGCCGTACCTTTCCACGCTCCCGAAGGGTGAAATGGGTACAGCTTTTTGGTTTCCATGTTCCATCCAATACTTCCCGCCGCCGTTTGGCTGTTCCTGAAAATAGGTGGGCTTCAAAGTTTTGAACACTTTGCTTCCACCTTACCCCATTACAGCACTTACGGCCATAGAAAAACATTTTCCGGTAACTGAAAACCTGATTCACCGATCCAAGGCTATCAGATCGGGCTTGTTTCTTTGCTTGCCGCTTTGCTTTGCGGCGCTGGTAGCGGGCTTCCCGCCGTTCCTGACTGTTCATAATTAAAAAAGTATTCGCCTTTCGCACAGATAAATTGTAGGGTGCCTTCTAATCTGCTTTACCCATACACATGAAATGGGCTATGGCACATTCGCCCACCATGCAAGAAGCGTCCGTGCATGGGTGTCAAAAGAAAGGGTATCGGCTATAAAATAGGTTATACCCCATCCCGCTTTCCCAAGCGGGGCAGTTTTAGGGATTGGCTACCCAAGGAAGTATCTCTCCTTTTACATCGGTCATCCTTCACCTGAAGCCCAAAGCCGGGTTTCTGTTACTACATTCGACCGTGTATATTTGCAAAATCCGGGCCGCAACCCACCAGAATTATTAGCGTTGTTATTGTTGTAGTTGCCATCAGTCCAGACAATAACGAAATTGTTGTTGTTATTGTAATTAGGGGAGCGGAGCCACCACCAAACCGCCGAAGGAAGCATTCATAGAGATACACCTAATTTTGAAGTTAAGATTTCATTTTTGCACTTACATTTTTGATTGCCCCTTTCAAAAGTTCGTTTTCCTTGTCGATCAGTTCGCCTAAATTTTGGGCCATCTTATCCAGCTTTTCAATAGCGTCATTGGATTTCACCGCAACCCCTTTGGAAGTGGTAAAAGCCCCTTCAGGGTTTTGGTTCAAAATCAGGTAAACATGGGTAAGGCGCACATCCAGCGCCATCAGGGAAGCCCTTGCTTCCAGCAAGTGGGCCTTCCGCAATTCAATCCGTTGAACATCAGAAGGAAAAATGCTGTTGGCCTTTTCTGCATGATCAATGATTTCACCTGCCAGCTTTGCAACGGGTTCCGCTATCAGGCGGGAATACCTTGCAGAAAGGCGGGTAAGAAAATTGATCGTTTCAACATAGATTTGGTTGGCCGTATTGATGAATTCAGCCTTACTTGTGGTTCTCTTTTGCTTTAAGACAGACATTGTTTATACCTCTTTGGATGAACCGTCAGCTTTGATCACACCTTGTTCATCTTCAATTTCCTTCAAATGCTTCAAAAGCACGAATTCAATATAATTGGTTACAGAACGATGTTCACGGGTAGCAAGTACACCGATTTTATCAAAGACTTCATCCGAAAGGCGTAAAGTAAAAACTTTCTTATTGGTTGCCATACAATACCCCCTTGAAACCGGTCTTATAGATATTGTATGGCGGAAGTTGCGTTTTGTATGCACTCACTTACCTGTCAAATGATAGCACTTTGAAGAAAAGTCGATTTTTCAAAATTTCGTCGGGCGGCTTACGCCGCCATTCTTATTTTTCTTTGGGGTTCCCTCCCGGAACCGCCCCCTTCCGGGGGCGGGATAAGGCCGGGATCATCCTGCGGGGGATTAGGCGGCAAAGCCGGGCCGCAACCCACCAGAATAATAAGCGCCGCCAGTGGAGTAGCCGCCATCAGTCCAGACAATAACGAAACCGTTGCCGTAATTGTAATAAGGGGAGCGGAGCCACCACCAAACCGCCGTATTCACGGCGGTATGATTATTGGCAACCTTACTGTTACCGGCCTTATAATAAGCATACTGCTGTTGGCTGTTCTGCTCATATTGGTTGGCGTAGTTTCTTACTCCAAACACTTCAAATTCAGCCAGATCAAACAGGTAATCCCTTGTAGCGGTGACATTGCCAGAACTGTTTGAAGAATTACCCGTATTATCCGTGTATTTGGTTACGGGTTGCATTACCGCCCGAAGATCAGACGGAAGCGCCGCCATCAAACTGTTACTAATCGGGCTGGTAGGGGTGCCACTATTACCATACAAGGTTTTCCGCTTGGAACAGCCATTCCAGCCACCAGCATTGGTGTTGGAATCATTCATGTGGAAATAGCCAGCCCCGCTTATACTATTACCATACTTTGCATCACACAGCGCCACAGGGGTTGTTCCCATCTTTCCAATCTGGAAGTGAATCAGATTGTTTCCTTCCTTGGAAGCATTGTGATTGAACCCGATGATGAAAACATTGATCTTCAAATTGCTGAAGGTGTGGTTGCCAACTTTACCATTGATGGTGATTTCTTTCATATCACCCACAGCCCAATAGTTGGCACCCAAACCAGCGCTACTCGCTTCCCGAATTGTGGCCCAGTCATTATCAGAAAGGGTTTTAGTGGGCATGGTCACTTCAACCGAACAGGTTTTATTTGCCGGGGCATTGTGATTGGTGCCAGCGGCCACAGAAACCGTGATTGTAGCCTTTCCCTTTGCCTTGGCGGTAACTGTTACCGTGTTGCCCGAAACGCTCACAGAAGCCACACCAGACGCATTGGAAGTGGCCGTAATAACACCGTCACCGGCTCTGGTAACTGTGATGGTGTCTGTTTTCTTGGCGGCGGTCAGCTTCATGGAAGTCTTATTCAAAGATAAACTTCCAGCGGCCTTCCCAATTCTCCAAACCACAGTTTTTGTACCGGTGCTTCCATCACTCCATTTGTAGTTTGCACCGGGGGTAAAGGTGGCGTTATAGCTTCCCGCATTGGTGCCCGTGGTAGTTCCTCCAAGGGTCATTTTCCCGGTGTCATACCCCGACCAAGAAGGGCTTTGCGGGGAACCATTGAAGGTAAGGCTTCCGCTTTGGGTAGGTGCCGCCACGGAAGCCCGGTCAATCTTCCATGTAACCTGTTTTGCGGTCTTGGTTCCATCACTCCATTGATATTTTTCCTTGGGGGTGAAGGTGGCCGTATAAGTCCCGGCATCGGTGCCGGTAGTCACTCCCCCAAGGGTCATGGCGTTAGGATCATAGCTGTTCCAAGAAGGGCTTTGGGCCTGTCCATTATAGGTCAGAACACCGTTTTGAGTGGGAACCGCATTGATGGTGAAGGCGATCTTGGACACAGCTTCCAAGGCCGCATCTGCGGCATCTTGGGCATTTTGCGCCGCTGTCACACAGGTTTCAATTTGCCCCAACAGATAGGGGTGGGCTTTTTTATCTTCATTGTGGGTTTTTACCTTGCTTTCGGCGGTTCCCTTCTGGTCATAGTTCATTTCAGGAAGTTGTTCAGCCGGAACCTTCCCACCCACCAAATCAGCCTTGTTTTTCTGCCCATCCTGAAGGTCTTTGATACCATCGGCATTGGTTTTCATTTGGGCATCAATCTTGTCCATGTTGCCATTCTGAACTTCAACATCATAAAATTCAGAAGCAAGGGGTTTGGTCAGCCCATAGTTTGTGGTTTGATTGGGCATCAGTTAAGCACCTCGTTTCTTAATTGGTCATGGGTATGGGCGGCAAGCTGGGAGTGGGTAAAGCGTCCAAGTTCAGCGTGGGTGTTATAGAGCTGAAGAAGGGTTACAATCAGGTTTTGTGGAACCACTCTGTTCAGCAAGGATTCAACATCGGTGAAATTGTTTTTTGCCGCCAACCCAATTTTCACAATCAGGTGATAGGTTCCTTCTGCCACATCCGCTGAATAGTTCCCCGGCCCACAAAGGGTTTCAAGGATATTCCGAAGTTGCGGAAGGGTGTAAGGAAGTTCTTCATTGATTCTGGTCAAAATACGGAACCGGCGATCTTCAAGGCTGTCAGTCCCCTTGGGCGTAATATCCAAAATCTTTTCCCATCGGGAAAGGCCCATATTTCCAGCGGTGGAAATGAACTGATTGTTCAAAAGATCATCAGCATTGCCCCACGCCTGATCAAATTCAGGCTGTTCACTCTCCATGATCCCTTCATATTCCTTGAAATCTCGCACCGCATAGGGTAGGTAATCAATCAGTTTTCGTTCCATCAGTCACCACCCCTTATGCCTTAATCTCAATAGTGGTTGGTGCAAGGGAACCCAACACCGGGATATGATCAAGAGCCAATGTATGATTGGCGTCTTTTTCATTGATCGTGGTGTTGGCAATATCCAGAATACCGGTGATACCCAACAGGCGGCTTTCAATTTGGCTGATACGAACCACAAGGGCTTCATCCTGATCCGCCCAACTTTGGGCCAGTTCCAAGAAGTACCCGTTAATTGCTTCCGTGACATACCCGGAAACATCTTCCCAAGACCACCCCCGTTGATAATACAGGGCAAAGCCCAAATCAACGGTTTCTTCCTGAACACCTTCCACCCTGACCACATGGCCGATAGGGGCAATTCCAACGCCTTCCCCGGCATTCTGAAGGGGGTCAACGGCGGTTTGAACCTGTTCTACCAGTGTAGGGGAAGGAACCGTGAAGGTGCTGTTGATCACCACCAGCTTCACAGTTCCGCCCACAGTGAACATATTGTTCTTGGCGGCGGCATAAACGGTATCAAGCCAAAGTTTCACCGGTTCGGGAACCCCGGAAAGGCCCTCAATCCACGCTTCAGCTTCCTTGGGCGGGATCATGTTGGCCGGTTTCAAATTCCCATTCCAAGCCCGGTAAACCTTCACCCCACCAACGCCGGGAATGGCATTGACCTTTTCAATATAGTCAATCTGGTTTCCGCCGAAGGCTTGGGCATTCAAGCTGTTAAGGTATCTTTGTCTGAAAAGTTCGGTATCTTCTTCATCTTCACCGGGAACCAACACCGAAGTGATTTTACAGGTTTCAAGCCCATCCACATATTCAATGGGGATCACCGTTCCGGTGTAGTTATTGCCAGCTTCACCAGCCGTTTCACAGGTCAATTCATAGTTGCCGCTTCCCCGATCCGCCGAAACATAATAGTTCAATTCCCCAATGGAAAAGCGGGTATTCAGCGGCAAGAACAAAGTGGTGGGTGTAATTGCCATTTGCAAAATGGCGGGGCTTGCCGGTTGCGGGGAAAGGCCCCGTTCCGCCGCTCTCAAAATCAAATAAGGGCGGGTGGCGGTATCGGCAAAGGTTTCATTCAGCACGGTATCAAGGGCAATATAAAGGTTCTGCAATTCCACAGCGGCGGGGGCATCCCCATACCACACCAGCGAACCTTCACGGGTATCAAGGTTACTGTTAATGGAAAGGGCCTTCTGAAGCATCCGTGCCAAGATGGATTCATAAGTTTGCGCTTCATACATCAGATTTCAACCCCCATTTCTGCGTTGATTTCACCAAAAATGCTGACCACCGTGAAGGTAGTCAGCACTTGTTTTTTGTTCACTGTAAATTCAAAGTTTTCAACGGCGGTGATCCTATCATCCTGAAGCAAGGCTTCCCGGATTCGCCGTTCAATTTCTGGAATACAATATTCCACATCTTTTCCGATCAGGTTATGAAGTTCAACCCCATAATCCCAAGAATGGATCAACCATTGATACCGTTCTGTATTCAAGATCAGATATACCGCCTGTTCCACCGCTTCAATTTCATCAATGGTTCCGATGATGGTCAAAGTGTTATGGTTCAGGCGGAAGGTTCTGCTGGGAAGGGTTTCAAATTCAAAATCCTGCCGCAAATCATCCCCGGTCTGTGGGATCATAGCCATTCCCCCTTCAGGGCCGGGTTCGCTTTGATACGATCCAGCACCACAAATTTTTTCCCCTTCTGCATCCGGGCCAGAACCACCCAATCCCCAACCACAAGGGCATTGTGAACCTTGAATTTCTTTCGGCCCTTGATGGGGTGGTTGTGGTCAATAGGGGTGGCCGAACCACCGCCGGTATAGGTGTCAACTACCGGGTGACCGTGACTGATAACAACTGTCTGGTGGCTTACCGTCATATCAACTTCAAAATCCGTAACATTCCGGGTAAGCACCAACATTTTTTCAGTGTAAATGGCCTTTTGGTCAACCTGAATTTTCAAGGGGGAAGCTGAAATAACTTCACCAAACAACAGGTTCACAGGTTTTCCAGCTTCCACGGCTTCCACAGCCGCCTTTTTTACTACCTCCACAGCGTTAGGCAATAAATTCACCCCCGATCAGGTCAAGTTCCATCCGGTGTTCATTATCCCGGAAAGTGTGGGTTACACGGTTCACAACCATAAAGTTGTTGGTGATAATATCCCCAAGGTTCAGGGCAACCACAACCGCATTTCCGGCCCTTACCCGAACATCCCCTAAAGCATTTTGAATGGTCAGGTGGCGGGTTTTTTGGTCATACAGCTTCAACAGGGCGTTGGCCTTGGCGGAAGCACCGGTTTTGGTCTGAACTTCTTCAAAATATTGAAGAACACCCCATTGGTTCATTTTCTCCCCGTCTTGGGCTATAAACAGTTCCCGCTTACCGGTTTTTTCATTGTTGAAGGCTAACTTGATTTTGTTATAGGTCTGTTCGTCAATGCTGGATTCATAGCTGAAGTTTTCCCCGGTTTCTTCATCAATCAGAAGGTTCAGCTTCATGGAATTGATGTTCTTCAGGGACAGCTTTCCCACATCATCATAGAGAACAAAAAGCTGTTTGGTGTTCATCAGGGTTTCATCAAGGGCATTCTGGGTCATATCAAACAGCGTTTGGTTTTCCTCCACAATGGTTTCAATGGTGTACCCGGTATCTTCCACCGTCCCAAGGTTTAGGCGGAAGTCACCAGCCAGCCGCTTCAGCAAATCGGAAGCCTTCAACCCTTCTTCTGTCAGGGTGTCTTTATTCTTCAGATACCGCAACTGATCATAGGCCACAACATCAATGGTTCCGCCTTTGTCCCGCTTTTTCTTGAAAACAAAGCCATAGAACATGGGGGTTCCGTCCACCGTCAGCTTCACCGGATCACCTTCTTGGAAGTTCAATCCGGGGGCTTTGACCACCGTAAATTCCAGCTTTCCGGGGGTGCCTTTTCTCTCCAAGGTCAGTTTTGCCCCTTCTTCAACAACCGGATATTGAATTGTGCTATTGTGTTGAATGAAAAGTTCAACTGCCATTCGGATCACCCCTTTCAAGAAGGCAAGGTAAGAACCTGATTGGGATAGATCAGATTGGGATTTTTGATCTTATCCTTATTCAGATTATAAATTTCGTTGTATCTGGAACCGTCCCCAAGATATTTCTTGGCGATATTCCAAAGGCAATCCCCACTTTTTACAGTGTAGGTGCTTTTTTTCGGGGCGGAAGGTGCCGGACGGGGGGCCGCTTGAACCGTTGCTTTCGGCTTTTCAGCCGGGGTGGGGGCCGGTTGCAGTTTGACGGTTTTTGTACCGTAAGCCCTGTATTGCTTCAGGCTTACTTTCACCTTCACATCAAACCCGGCCCCGGCATCATCGACAAGTTCATAATTTTCCATTCCAACTGTTAAGTTGGTATAGAAGAACATCCCACCCGCTGGGCGTTGCCGGTTCAAAATCCATTGAAACGGTTCTTTGCTGTTTTTCAACCGTTCAAACAGGGAAATGTAATAGCTTGCCGATTGTGCGCCCCCATTGGTAAAGGGGTAGGAAACTTGGGGAAGCAACAGCTCAAAAGAAACATCAGACAAAGCGGCGGCTTTCAAAATGTTGATTTCTTCCCCGTTGATCAGCGTCATGGTTTTGTTCTGGTTATTGATCTTCACCGTTACCTTGGAAGGGGTGATGGGCATAAGCGTTCCCGCCATATACAGTTTATACGCCATTACTCATGCACCCCTTCTTCAGAAACTTCCAGCTTTTCAGCAAAGTCATTGGCCCAAGCATCCATGATCCCATCCAAATCAGCATCTTTGGAAATGTGGTTTTCATTGTGCTGTTCAACCTTGATTTCAGCGGTGGTGAACCGGTTGATTGCTTCCCGCTCGGCAATATCCCGCATATAGGCCAAATCTTCTTCCGCAATGTCAAGGGCATCACTCATGGCGGCGGTGTTCCCCGCTGTGTCCCCGGTGTTGCCATAGATACCATCAAGGGTGTTCCCAAGGTTGAAGGCATCCAGCCCATCAGCGGCCCCCAAGCTGTCCATTGCGGAAAAGTCGAACAAGCCGCCCACGGTATCTTCCACGCCTTGGCCGAATTCATACCCCATATCAAAGGCGGCTCCATACTCGAAGCGGCCCAAATGAAGATCTTCCGCATTCAGCTTTTCCATGATTTCTTCACCCTTGCCAAAGGTGGAATCCACCCAACCGCCCAAGCTGTCACGCCAGCCTTGGACGGAACCGGCAAGGTTAGAACCGAAGATAGTATCAATGGCCGAAGCCAAAGCCTGAAGGACGGAAAGAACCGTGTCCGCCAAGTCGAAAAATAGACGGGCCACAGCCCCAACCGGATCATTGAATACATTTCCGATGAAGTTTGCAACCGTAGCCACAAGGTTGTAGATCATCACGAACACATCTACAACCAAGTTCCACAGGGCCACAAAGATATTCCCGATGAAGGCCAGCGCCGCCATAAACGCACCACAGATAATGCCTGTGGCGGAAACGCTTGTACCGGCAAAGTGATTGACCGCCGCCACAGCCGCATAGAACAGGGCTACAAGGGCGATAATCAGAATGATAATCCATGTAAGGGGGCAAGCCATCAAAGCCGCATTCAGGCCGTATTGGGCCGCTGTTTGGGCAAAGGTGGCGGTGGTCTGTGCTCCGGTTGCAACGGTAGTCATAGCCAGTCTTGCGGCCTTTACGGTTTCCAGCGCATTCACAATGCCGGTCACTGTTTTATAGGCAAGCATGGCTCCATTCAAAACAAGAAAAGCCGTTGCAACACCGCCAACAATAGGGGCAAGCCATGACCAATTATCCACCACCAAAGCGGCACCGCCAATCAGAAGGTCAAGCACCACCGTTGCAACAGAAGCGATCCCGGCAAGGCCGTTGATAACTCCATTCGTTACTTGGGTGAACTTTTCGCTATTAGCAACTTGATTTACCTTGTTCAGAATAGGATTGAAGATAGACAGGGCCTTGTTCTTCATCCCGATCCAAATTTGCCCCCAAGTTTTGGGCATATTTGAAAACTTGGTTTCAATATCATCCGCCGCCGCAAACATGGCATTTTTCACTACATCGGCGGTCAGTTGACCTTCTGCGGCCATAGCCCGGATTTCACCAATGGAAACATCCAAGTAATCTGCTATACTCTGAATAATTCCGGGGGCCTGTTCAAATACGCTGTTTAGTTCTTCACCACGAAGCACACCGGAAGCCATTGCTTGGGTAAGCTGGATCATGGCGGCTTGCTGTTCCTGAACACTCGCACCGCCAATAATAAACTGTTTGTTAATCAGTTCTTGGAAGGCAATCACTTCATCCATACTTCCAAACGCATCACGGGCATTTAGGCCCAATTTTGCAATGGAAGAAGCGGCATCCATATAGGAAGTTCTGGATCGTTGCGCCGAAGCCATTACCTTTTTTTCAAGGTCAGTAAGGGAACCGCCATCATCAAAGTTGATCATGGCGTTATTCAACCGGGCATTTGTGCTGGTAAGCTGGTCAGAAACCCCAAGAATTTTCTTTACAGCCGCCAACCCACCCACGGTGGCCACAATGCCTTTTAGCTTGCTCCAAAGGCCATCAGCGGCGGTGGTGCCGTCCCTGATCCGCCTGTTGAAGCGGTCTTGCTGGTTGCCAGCATTCCGAATATTTTCTTCAATGGAATCGAAGGCGGCCCCGGCTCTTGCCAGTTCTTCACGGGCTTCCCGAATGGCTGAAGTGTCCACAGAATTACCAGAAGCCCGTTGCATGGCTTCAAAGCTGTTCAGCACAATGTTCATAGCCTTGTGCATGGACTTCAGCGGGGCAGTAACACCGTCATATAGGGCGATTGCCGTTCTAATGGTTGCCAATAGGGGTTCACCTTCTTTCCATAGCAGAGGGCCGGGGCCAACAGTTACTTTCTGCGGCCCCGGCGCTGTTTCCGTTCAATTTCTTTCTGTTTCTTCTTTTCCCGCTCCACCCGAATATCAATGGCCGCAATAATGAAGGCCCGTTCTTTCCGGGGCAAGTCCAGAAAAGCAGATGGTGTCAAATGCAGTTCGTGAAGGCAATAGTAAGCGATATTTGCTTCACCATCACCTTCTTCAATTAGTTTTTTGCCTCGTCCACCTCATCCTGAAGGGTGGTTTCAAACCCGCAAACCTCCTGAACTTTGGTCAGGTAATCGGCATACTCGCCGGGGGTCAGCATGGTTTTCAGAAGGGCTTCAGCGCCCATCACTTTATAGCTGTCCTGAAGATCCTTGTCATTCAGGTTGGGAAATACCGTACAGGCCACAGCCAGCTTGCCAAGGTACATATCATAGTCGGTTTCCTTCTGATACTGGTTTTTCTTGCCGGGAACGGGAAACCGCTTGGCACAGGACTTCCGAAGGGCTTCATCCTCGGTGCCGGTAATGGCCTTGATCTCCCATTCCATAGGCTTCCGCTTGCCCTTATCGTCCAATTCATCAGACAAAAACCGCTTGGAAGCAACAAACTTCACATTCTCAACGGACAGGGCATTTTCAGCCAGAAAAGCAGACAAACTCATTGTTAAAATCCTCCTATTTTGAAATTGAAAAAAGAAAAACCCGCCCACATTATCAAAATGGGGCGGGTTTTGGCAATGTTACTCCATTCCCGCAAGCAGGGTAAAGGCTTCCGGCATCTCGAAATCCTCAAAAGTGAAGTCCATATCTTCATCCAAGTATTCCGCATCAGCGTCAAACTTGGTAAGAATGCCGCCATCAATGTTGCAATCCTTCAGGATCACGGTTTGACGGCCCACAGAAGAAGTGGGATCTTCATTCGTCACCTGAATGTCAAAATAGACATCCTCACCGGTGTCCTTGTACTGCTTCATCATTTGGCGGAAAATGCTGGTGTTATAGTGGAAGGTTGCGGAACCCGTACCACTCCAACCGGTGGATTTGTTACCCTTGCCGGTCTTGCCCAAAATGGGAATTTCCGTCTTGTTCTTCTCGAAATTGGCTTCAAGGTTGATAGCCTGCATGAAGTTATAACGGTTATCCCCAATGGTTACAAAGCATTCGGCCAAAGAAGCGGAAACAGCGTCCTTGGCTTGCATTACAGTTGCCATATACTCTTACACCCCTTTCTTACTGGACATAGACAGCCATATAAAGCTGGGCCATAGCGTTGACCGGGGTAACATAGTCCGTCACCACAACGGCCTTCTTGGTATCGCCTTGGGCAACCGTCACATTATCGCTGGAGAAGTTCTCAATAGCCCGGATATTCTGAAGCTCCTGATGGTGCTTCACAATATCGTTCCACAGGCTGATCCGCCCGGAAGCGTCATTGGGAACTTTGCCAAGGTACTTCTTGCCGAACAGAACAGCAATATCATTGGCAATCTGATCCAGAACCCGGATTGTCTGATTGCTGGAAAAGTCCCCGGACTTTTCATCCGTCACGGAAATGAAGGTGTTAATATCCTCCAAAACCACAACCTTTTCATCCACCAGATGGAACATGAACGAACCTTCCAGAATACCGGCTTCCAATTCGCTTTGGGTATAATCAGTATCAATCTGATATTCCCCGTCATAGTCCATATTGGTTGCGGACTTATTCACGGCGGTTCCCGCAATCACGCCGGTTGCCCACGGGATCAGGGCGGGATCATCGGTTTCACCAACAATGGTGTTCTTCACACTCACGGTGCCTTCATAGTCGGCCAGCTTGCGGAAGCATACCACCTGAAACTTCTTGCCCACATCATCCCGCATCCGCTTACAGAAGGCAGAAAACAGTTCAGCAATGGTGGATTTATTGGTGGGGCAACCCATAGCGTTGAAGGTATAGGCTTCCATCTTATCCAGATAGGTTTGATAAGTCGCATCCTCCACACTCCCATTGGTGCCGCTGGTAAGGGGGGTGGAAGCAGTCACAGCAAGGCTTCCTTCTGTTTTGAAGTCCACATAATCATTGGGCTTCAGGTCAGTCATTTTAGAAATGGCCTTCTGCTGATCCACTTGGACAGTGCCAAGGAAAGTGGAAACATCATACAGTTTGCTTTCCGGCTGACTGTTTTCATTTTCCTCAATGACAATGCGAAGGTCATTCCCACGGGTGCCGGGGTATTTGGCCGTTGCATAAGTGCAAGCGGCCTTTGCGCCGCTGGAATTCAGGCGGAAGAAGTGAACCGTTTGGGCGTGTTTAAAAATCTCACGCATGGGCTTCAGTTCGTCCGCCGTGTACGCATAGCCGAAAATCTTTTGGGAATTCTTCTGGAACTCCCCAAGTTCAACGGTGATAACCTCACCTTCAGGCCCCCAATTCATTTCAAGGGGGATGGTCGCAATACCACGATCAGAGAGGGTGGCGCTTGCATTCGCAACCGAAATGAAGTTGATATATGCACCGGGCAGAACCTTGTTCTGCGTCAAAAAAGTGCCGCCGCCAAGGGCCATATCAATTCACCTTGCCTTTCTTGAAAAAGTTTTGAAGCAAGCTGTCCACCTGCTCCATCGTGTATTCCTTTCCATCTTCCAGCAAAACGGACAGAAGATCACGCCGCTTGGCATATCGCTGGAAGGTCAGGATATTTCTTTTGGTGAAAACCGGGACATTGGAAACAGGCGGGGCCGCTTCCGCTGTCTTGGGCTTCCGGGTCTTTGTGGTTGGCATTTTTAATCCCCTCCAATCGTTCCAACCTCGGTTTCCAAGGTTTCCATATAGGTTTCTTCAGCGGGTCGAATCATGGGCAAGTTGTAATTCACAAAGAAATGAAGCACATTGTCCACAATCTCATAGTTCACACTGGTTCCATGAAGCTGATCCCCGTTGGGAAGGCTGATGAAGTCCAAGGCTTCCACCATCGTTCCCGCAACAGTGATCATTTCCGCATTGTTGCCGGGGGAAGTCGGAAAATACTGAATATCAAACGGGTTGCGCTGAATGAAGCGCCGCCCAAGCATGGGGGTGATTTCCGGTTTCAGAACAGCGATAAAAAAACAAGGCTCTTTCAAGCCCTGTTCAACATTGTTCTGAAAAATTTCATACCCATCCCCAAAAGCGGTGTTCAGCGCCATTGAAATTCCCTTAATAATCTCATTAAGCATCAAAACACCCCTTCAGGAACTTATACAGTTTCTTTTCCAGAATTTTAGGCGCTTGCTGTTCCAACTCCTGTGTGGAAATGGTCAGCATATAGCGCCCCTTCACCCAATTCTGCTTCAGCACCATCCCGCCTTCCGCATCGGGATCATAAACAAAGCGGTCACTTTCCCAATAACCGGGAATGAACCGCCCCGGCTTCTGCCGGTGTCCATATTCAACATAGGAAGCATACTGAAGGTTATTCAGCACAACAACCGTGTAATGGGTTCCCCGGTGGCCCACGGGCATCACCGCCCACGCATCCCGCAAGGTTCCATATACAACGGGTGTCCGTTTCACAACCTTGTTCAGCAACCGCCCCGCAAGGTCTTTGGCGGCTTGGCGACAAAACCGATCCAAGTCAGCGCCCATCAGTTTTTCCATGTTTTTGTTCAGCCGTTCCAGTTGCTTGAAATCGCATTTTCCCCACTTGCTCATTAGGCATACCCCTTGAACGGAACCAGTTGGATTTCTTGGTGGTTGGTGAAAACCCCCGCTTCACCGCTCTTGGAATAGGTGAACTCCCGTTCAAGGTCATTGAACCTTTTCACCACGATCTTACAGCCAGCGGGGATATTCACATCAGGGGAAAGAAACAGCTTCACATTTTGGGTAACGGTGGCAACCGAATCACCACCGGTTGAAGTTACGGTTTCAAAAGACAGTTTACAAGGCTGATCCTGAAGAAGCGGCATTTCTTCAAAGTCAGTCAGGTGTGTGGTTGGATCGGTGACTTTTTCTTTTACGAAAACGGAACACCGATCCTTCCACAACCGTTCAAGGGCTTTTCTGTGGGCGTTCACCATACAAACTTCCTGAATCGGTGAAGTTCACGGCTCCGCCCATTGGTCAGGTAGTCAATCAGACTGTTCAACCTCTGTTCCGGGGTCAAATTCCCATCCCCAATGGCAAAAACCGTGTTGGTATCGCCTTCCTGAATTTGCTTGATTGCCGCTTCAAGATCAAACCCTTCCAACTGCCCTGAAACCTTCTTCATGTTCAGGTATTCGCCAACCGCCATATAAACGGCCACGCTCACCAACCCTTCAGGCATATCCTTCCGGTTGGTTTCATTCTGAACCCTGTATTGAACATTGCTGATCACAATATCCAACAGGGGATCTTCAGCGGCCCCCGTCACGCCAAGGGCCGTAAGCATTGCAATAACCTGTTCACGCAACGGGAATCACCGCCATTTCATCAGCCCAAAGACTGAATCCGGGCAATGGGAATGGCCTTGTGGTTGATATAGGTGCGCTGGGAAGGGGTAGTTTCGCCACTGTGAACCAGCGTCCAATTCTGTCCATTCTCCAAGTCAGAATCCGTGGGGGACAGCTTGGTCTGACTTTTCTTCTCATAGCTGATACCATAGGGGCTGAACACCTTGCGCTGACGCATATACAGGGTATCTTCACCGCCCTTGGTCTTGGGGTCACGGGCCATCTCATAGGGAACCTTGGCCCCAATATCCTCGTAGGAAATAGCGCCGTTGCCCATGATGAAGGTGGTGTACTGTGTAGCGGGAACCACATACATATCAGCGGCAAGGGTGCGAGTGCCGAAGTAGGGGGTTGCCTTGGCAAGATTGATGGTGGTAGTTCCATCCTCGCCAGAAGCAACAATCTTCAAAGCACCGGGGGTTTCCGCATCAGCATCGGCATAGCCGGTCACGGCGGGAAGATCATCGTCCACAACCACGGTGCGGCCATTCCAAGTGGCAAGGGTCAAATCCTTCTGAATGCCGTCACCGTCCGTCTGCTTCATAAACTCCAACAGCTTCATGTTTTCAAGGTTGGTGGCAACATCACTGTGCATGAACACCAAAGAAAACTTCTGCTTGTTGGCTCCACAAGCCTTGTTCACGGCGCTGTTCAGGGTGGTGGCGCTCATGGGGGCATAAATCGTGGTGCTGTGCTTCTCCACAAACTCCTTGTTCTTGGCATCGGTGGTAGGCATGGCAAAAACACCCTTCAGGATAGACAGAAGGGTTTTCTGATCCAAGGTGTCCTTGTACTCCGCAACCTGTGCGGACACATTGCCCATGAAGTCCACGCCGCCCGTAATGTCATAGCTGAAATCCTTTTCAGTCCATGCCTTGGCACGGCCAACAACCACCATGCCCTGTTCAAAGGTCTTGGTGGAAGTGGCGGTAATATCGGTTTCACCGTCATAGTTCACCGCATCCCCATCCAGAAGGCCACGCATGGCAAGACGGGCGTAAGCGGTGCCGTTCTGACTGGTGAACACCGCCCGAATGTCAGGGTTCCCGGCCAGCGCACGGGACTTCTTCAGGGCGTTCAGGGTCAGGTTAGGCACACGGCCAACCATGTACTTAAACGCTTCAGGGTTGAAAGACTTTGCATCAAACTTGCTGTTAGCCATCGTTCAAACTTCCTTTCTGTGTAGTCAAATTGTGTAGGTTACTCCAAAACCGCATCCGGGTTTTCCTCCATGTACTTGCACAGTTCGTCATAGGACATTTTGGAAAGGTCATCCCCGGTGGGCTGATTGTGGGGATCACTCTTTTCAGCGGCCTTGGCTCCCTTAAACTTGGCCTTGCCGCTGGTGTCGAACAGAAAAGCCGTGTCCTCGCCCTTGGTCAGCTTGCCAATTTCATCATCCAGCCCTTTCACCGTGCCATCATCGGCCAGTTCCGCCTTCTCCAAGAATGCGGCCAACAGCGCCTTTACAGCGGTGTTGTTCTTGGCCTTGGCATTGGTCAGGGCCACATCAACGGCATTGCTGATCTTCAGGGCCTTGATTTCATTGGCGTGATCCTTGTCCTTCTGCTTGTTCGCTTCCTGAAGGGCGGTGATCTGGTTCTGAAGTTCCGTGTTATCACCAGCGGACTTCTTCAGGGTTTCAATCTGCCCATCCCGTTCAGAAACTTGGGCCTTCAGGGTCTTGTTTTCCTCATTCACCTCATTGAACCGGCTCTTGGTCACAAAGGAACCATTCAGCCCTTCCATAACCTTGTTGGCCTGTTCCTCGGTCAAGCCCCACTCCATCAGCTTTTCTTTCGTCATAGTGTGATACCTCCATCATAAAATCCTTTTTTACCGTGGGTCAGGAACCACGATTTCCCCCGGCTCTGTTTTCCGCCCACAACCGGGAAACGGCGAATGGGTATGAAAAAACCACCACCGGCCCGAAGGCCGGGGTGGTTCAATCAACAATATTGTGGATCAGTCCCAATGCTGATCCGGGCTGAAGTTTTCAAGAACAGAATAATAATTAGGGATTTGGTCAGGCGGTTTCCCATCCTTCAAGGCGGTAAGAACTTCAATTTTTTCATCAAGAAGTTCTTCACTGTCCACATCAAAGAAGCGGTCAACCAGAACATCAGAAACTTCAGCCAACAGCGCATGAACCTTCATCAGCTTTTCTTCCCGTGTCATATTAACCACCCGCTTTCTTTAGCATATCCTGAATGACTTCTTCCAAGGCTTCTACCAACTCCGGTTTATCCTTACGAAGCATTTCTATCAGGTCAGGACGGACAACCGACAAAGCGCCATAATTAGCAAGGGTTTCTTCCGCCCGTTTCCCAATATCCCGGTAATATTTGGAACCGTGGCCGTATCGCACAAGGCCAGCGTCACGGGCAGAACCACCGGAAAGGGCATCGTAAATATCTTCAAGGGAACTGATACCGCCGCCCATAGCGTTTCGGCATTGGTAATCAATTTGTTCACTTGCTTCACGCTTCAGCTTATTGAAGGCTTTTTTGTAGTCGGAATAAGAAATGGATCTTGCATAGTATTGATCCGTCAAGGCAGAAGTGGCGGTTCTCAATTCAGCATTGATTTCCGCCGTGATACGCTTGCATTCCTTATCGAAGGCTTCAAAAAGGGAATCAATATCATCCGCAATATCAGTGTTGGATTTCTGGAAAAAGGAACTTAACTTGGCATGGCTGGAACTGAACCAACCTGAATACTTTGCCGGGTCTGACCGGTTGAACATATCCATCAGGTGCATTTCCTCATGCAAGGTCGTAACCACTTGGCCGGTAAGATCATCCCCGGCCAGCTTGGGAATAATCAATTCAACATCCGCAAGTTGATCATTCCGGGAATAATAGCGATAATTGACCGCATAACCTTTCCCGTGGGAAACCTTCATGGGAATGCCGTTGGCCCTGATGTTTTCCATAGCGCCCATTTTGGAATAAAGGGCAACCACATCAGGATCAGCGTTTTCACACGCATTCACATAATCAATCAGGGCTTGGGTGTTCTTCCGCTCCTTCTTGTCGGTCAGGTATTCGGGGAACATTTCAGCCTTCAGCGGTTCCAATTCCCTTTTCGCCTTCATTATAGCGCCCACGGTGGCAACCGTCAAACCATCCTTCACGCCATCCACAAAAGCCTTCTTCCAATCGGTATATTTCATGTTGGCCGGGACATAGTACACCTTTCCATCAGCGGTGCGGGCGGCTCTTTCGCCGTCCATATCGTCATAATGGGGGCAAGTGGTTCCCCGGCAATTCGGGTGAAAGGGCGGGACAGTCACCCCCGGTTCATATTGGGCCAGCGGGATCACCGTTCCATCAAGGGGCTGACATACCGCACAAGTGCGGGAATCCAGCGTTTCCACAATTTCAATCTGATCCACACCCAAATCTTTATACATCTGGATTTTGGAAACAGCGTTGAAATAGGTGGTTTCCGTATGCACCAGCCGCCTTGCCTTATAACGGGCAGTTCCGAACTTCTTTTGAATGGCGGTGATAGTCTTGGCCGGTGGATCACCCCGCAACATACCTTGAATCAGTTCTTTGTTTACGGTGTCCACCAAATCAGCCTTGTTCACCCAACAGCGATCCCGGAAAGTCCGCCCGTCCGTTGTCCACGGCTTTGAAAGTAAGGTTTCAAGTTTCTTCTGGTTCAAAGCGGTGAAATCCCATCCAAGGCCAATGCCCTTTTGGATTTCAAAGGCTCCTTGGGTGTACCCATTGGAAACCAGCTTCTTCAGAAGATCATCCACCCCATCAACCTGATTGCCGTACAGAAGTTCAATCTGCTGTTGAATTTGCAGTTGAATTGCTTCAAGGCGGCTGACATGGAAACGGGTTGAAGCGTTTTCCAGCTTCTTGATCCACTCCGGGGAAAGGTTGGCTTGCTGTGCGGCCTTCACATACTGTTCCGCCGTCCACTTGAATTCTTCAAGCTGTCCGGTGGTCAGCATTTTCCGGGCTTCCGCCAAAGTCACATTGTTGTTGGTGGCAAACCGCTGATACCAGCTTTCAATATCCCGCTGAACACTGTGTTCAGTTTCCCGGTAAAGTTCTTCAAGGCTCTGAAGGTATTCATCAGATTGTTTGTGGGCCGCATCTTCCAGAACGGCGAACCGGCCCCGCCAGTAATCAGCATTTTTCACGGGGTCATTCTCCCTTCTTGAAAGTGGTGCCGGGTATGGGACTTGAACCCATACGCCAAAGGCGGCGGATTTTGAATCCGCTGTGTCTGCCATTCCACCAACCCGGCAAGTGGTAGCGTGTACGGGGGTCGAACCCGTGTTCCCGGCTTGAAGGGCCGGTGTCTTAACCGCTTGACTAACACGCCATAGAAAGTGCCGGGGAAAGGAATTGCACCTTTGACCGGGTAAGGAGGTGAACCCCGGCCCCGCCCCATTATTGCCCCGGCATATAGGGAAGGCGGGGATTATTCGTCCCCGCCTTCATCACCATCAGGATCTTCTTTCTGAACATTCCCAAAAGCGCCGGTGTAATCCTGCGCCTGTTCCATTGCTTCTTCCTTTTCCTTCCTGATCCGCTCCAACTCCAATTCCACATCCGTTGTCCACGGGTGCTGGGCCACAATGGTTTCATTGGACAGAATACCAACGGACTTCCCACAGTTTTCAATGGCTTCACTTTCATTCACCGGCATATCCCGGTTGAAAACAATGGTGGTTTCTTCTTCCTCGAAGTCACCCCGGCCAGTGTTGGCAAAATCCTGATTGATAAACCACAGAAGATCATCAAAGGCCGCTTGGAACTCGGTTTCCATTCCGTTTGCGTCAAGGTCAATGTCAGAATACATGGATTGAATGTTCATCTGATTGGGGTTGTTGCCCATGCGATCATCCTTAGCATTATAGCCACGGGCGTTTTCAATCAGTTTATCCTTGAACAGTTTCAGAATGGAATTGAAGTTTTCAGCGTTAATTTCAACGGTCAGGGTTTCCACCCCGCCATCATCCCGAACTTTCACGGCTCCGAAGGTCGCAAGGTTACGGCGGAACTCCCCAAGGTTTTCACCATCATAGTTCTTCAGGATCAGAATGGTGTTCCGTGCGTCCTCTTGCATATTGTTTTCAAAGTCGGAAATCATAGTGTTGATACCGTCCTGAAGGGTTTTCACCCGGCGAATCAGGGGGATTTCCTGCTTATTGTACTTGAACGGGATCAGGGGAATCCGCTCCCAATTCAGTTCAACCGTTTCTTCCCCATCGTCAACACTGAAATAGTTTTCATGTTCCCCCAACTGTTCATCCGGGGTCAGGGTAGTTCCATCATACACATAGCGGTAAAGGCCATCTGATTTGAAGATTTCCACCCGCTCCACAATTTCCTTGGTGTAGCCGCTCCAAACCTCTTGGGGGTAAAGGCGGACAGCACAATCAAGGATGGTATGATCATCGTCAGCCCAAAAAGGAAGAATTTCATGGGCCGGGAAGTGCTTGAAGGCAAGTTTGCCATCATCCCCATAGTAGGGGTACAACCAGCCGATCCCGCCTTTCAGGGCATCTTCACACACATACTTCAGAAGCCGCTTAAACCGCTTATCAAAAACCTTGTTCAGAAATTCGGAATAAGTCTTGTTTTTACAGGTCAGGGAAAAGGGCTTGCCCACAAGATAGTTGGTTTTCTGATCCACCATCAAGGCAAACTGGTTATCCACCAGCCGATTGTTGGGAAGGTTGTCAACTTCCTGAAGTTTGCCATCCTCGCCAATAATTGTGCGTTTGCGGGTCAGAATGTCATGGAAACCTTCATAGTAGGCATCCCCGGTAATCTGCTCTTTCCGCTTGCGGCTCCGCTTCCATTCATCAATTTCAGCGGCGAAAAACTGAAGTTCAGTCATTCCGGTATTGCCGCCCATCAGGATCAGGCGATTGATCCGGGCCGTTTCAGTATCAGTAAACAAAGGCATATTCAATCACCGTCCTTTCTCTCTTGGGTGGGGGGGGGGCTGAAATCCAATGGGGCGCTGTCTGGTTTTCGCCAAGGTCAGCGTTTGGTTTGAAAGTTCCACTTCAATCTTTAGAGACTGGTAGGGAAGCCGATCCGCCCACTGTTCAATTTTCTTCAAAATGTGCTGTTGTTCAAACATGGGCGGTTCCTTTCTATTGGGCAATGAACACCGAACCCCGGAAACCGTGTGTTTCCGGGGCTGTTTGTTACTATCCTGTTATTAGTCGAAGCTGAAGGCGGGGCCAACCAGAATATCTTCCAGCGCATAGCGCATAGCGTCCATCAGGTGGTTGAAATCATCAATGGGGGTATTGATCTTGGCCCCAAACTTATCTTCAGCCCAAGTATAATTTGAAATTTCAGTAATGAAGTTCACACATCGGGGATGAATGATGATAGTGTAATCCTGAATGTACTGAATGCCATTGTTCACACTGTCCTTGCCCTTCCGGGCGGCTCTGATACGCTGAAGGCCAGCTTCCCGCAATTCGTCAATGCTCTTGGGTTCTGCACAATCAGCCTTAATCCGTTCCTTGGCATAGCCCATCACCGTGACTTGTTCGCAAATGGCCCGGTTGGTCAGGGCCTTTTTATACAGTTCATCGAAAACCCAAATGGTTTTTTCTGCGGTACTCACCAGCCCACAGAAAAGCGCCGTGGGGTCATTGGTATAACCGAAGTCAAGGCCGAAGGCAGATTTCACGCCATCCTTGGCGCTGATTTCAGCCGGGTTGAACAGTTCTTCCCGCCAGTTCTCATAAATCAGGCCATCCACAATGCCCCAACCACCAAGGCCAGCCACTTTATAGCGCCGGGGGTTGGTTTCCTTCATGGTCTGGAAAACCTTCAGGTCAGCTTCATCCAGCCATTCATTACACAGGTAATTGGTGGTGGTGGCGTAAATCTGCCCATCTGGGGAAGTCCAGCTATCATGGAAACGGTATGTGGGGTTCCCTTGGGCATCCTTGCCGGTAATCTCTCCAAAGAACCGCTTCCTGATCCAGTGCTTTTCATTCCACGGGTTGAAAGTCAGGGTAATTTGCTTGAACAGGCCGGTTTCTTCCGGGATAGCGCCACGGATACTTTCATCAAGCATATTGAAATCATCTTCATTGGTGATTTCATAGGCTTCTTCAATCCAGCACCAACACAGATAACCAATTTCAACCGTAATGGAAGTAACCTTCAGGGGATCATCAAGGCCCCGGAAGTAAATCTTCTGACCGGTTGGGGTATAGGTCATTTCAAGGGGGCTTTCCTTCACTTCCCAATAAGCCTGAACCCCAAGCCGGTTGATTGCCCACTTCAATTCCGTGAAACAGCTATCTTTCAAGGTTCTGAACACTTTACGAACCACAAGGGTATTGGCTTCCGGGTATTGCATCATCCGCTTGATGATGTTCAGGGCCGTGGTTTTGGATTTCTTGCTTGCACGGCTCCCCTTACAAACCCGGTAGCGGCCTTTGAAGTTCCAAAAGGTCTTGTACCCTTTGCCCACCACTTCAGGAAGGTGGATCACCTTGGCCTTGGGGCTAATCTTCAAGTTGATCATCCCCCATGATAACCACGGGAACATTCCCTTCCATTTTCAGTTTGTCGGTAAACATTCCAAGATGTTTGCCCAACAATTCAAGGGCCTTCAACTTGTCGTAGGTCTTAACCTCTCGTTCAGTGATATTCCCATCTTCACCGGGAATCACCTTCACTTTGACAGAAGCAATACAGGCGGTATCATCCCGGTTGGCTTCACCTTTGATGGTGGCTTCATCCATGTCAATTACATCAATGGGGTTCAGAAACGCCAATTTTGCGATTTCCTGAATCACCCGATCTTGATTGATACCGGTTCGGCGGCTCCGCTCTGCAATAGCCTTGTCAATAGCATTTTTAATCACAGGTTTTGACAGGTTTTCAGAACCCATCTGTTGTGCGGTATCAGGCGAATACCCGGCCCGAATTGCCGCTTGCGTTGCATTCAGGTCAATCAGATATTCTTCAACAAACCGCTTTTGCTTCTTGGTCAAGGTATTCACCCCCTTTGAAATCAAAAGAAAAGCGCCGAAGGTTCCCCCTCGGACGCTTTTTCACTTTATATGATAGCCGAAAAAACACTAAACTTTCAACAGGTGAAACTAAACTTTACTCGGTTCTTTCAAGAAATCGGCATTTTCCTTGGCAAAAGCAAGTAAAGCCTTCCCGTGAATTTCAAAAAGCCATTGGGTGGTGTACTCAAATTCAGCGGCTAAATCTTCCCACTTTTTCAGTTGGATATACCGGCCTACAAGAACATTTTGCTGGTCAAGGTCAGGAACTTTGCTGATCATGCTGAAGGCTTCCTTCTTCATGGTCACAAGTTCATCAATCCGGGTGTTAATATCATCTTCAAGGGACATGATTTTTGCAATGGTTTCCCCTAAAGTGTCTTTTGGCCCGGAAGTCTGAACCTTGTCAGGCTTCAGTTCATAGCTTTGACTGGTCAACCCGGATCGAAGGGTATTCACTGTATCTGTCAACCGCTGGATCAGTCGGTCAGTTTTTCGGATTTGGGCAAAATATTCTTTAGCCCGCTGGGAAAGTTCCTTATCAGTCACTATGTAGCACACATCCTTTCACACATCTGTTCTGTGAAAACTCCTGAAATATCAAGGCTTTTCAATGTGTAGAACAGATAGAACACATCTTTGGACAGTTCTCTTATATTACTTATCTTATATATTTTTTTTACTTTTTAAGTTTAAGTAATATAACATCTGTTCTATCTGTTCTACTTTACCTAAACGCCAACATTTACAATAGTTTTCACCGGAACAGATCAAGCCTTTACATCTGTCCCATATCTGTTCCAACCCCAACCCCTGAAGGATTTTGGTGGGGTCGTTTTCTTGAAAGTTAATTTTCAAAAGTGGAAAATCCGGTGTATTAGGTCTTTCAACCGGGCTTTGAAAATCCACCACGCCAACTTCTGCCGCAACCATCGGGGGCAATCCATTGTGATAGTGAAAGAAACATCGGCCAGAATCGGTGGAAGATCTGACGGCTCCACTTCCAGTGGAATTTTGATTTCCCCAACTTCCGCAAGGGGTTCCCCGTTAATATACAGGGTTCCTTTCCCTGTATCGCTATTCGGCCCCATTATTTGAACTCCCTCCCATTCCGCTTATCTTTCAGTTCAATCCGGTTCAACAGTTCAAACCCGGCCAAGCGGATAATGTACTTCAGAACGAAAATCAGATTGTTCAACCGCCGTTGCTGTTCTTCATCCTCTCGAATGACAGGCTTCAATCCCTCATAGGCGGTGGGATCGGAATAGCCTTCACTGTTTTGCCAAGGTTTAGTTCCCACGATCTTTCAACCTCCCATCTGAAACAATAGTGATCCCGGTTTCTTCTTTCAGGGTCAGGTGAATATCTTCAAGGGACACATAACCTTTTTCAAAGCTATCATACAGTTCAAGAACAGCATCCGTGAACCGTTCACACCGAACCGGGCCAAAGCCGAATTTGTCATGAAGCACCATCACCGGCAACCCCAGCATCAGAAGAAAAGCCTTGTCCGCCGCTTCTTTGGAAGCATCCTGTTTGATCTTCTGAACATCAGCGGCTTTGATATTCACCACGGGTTCCTTCTTTACCGGAATACCCGCTTTCTTGGCTCTCCGCCGTTCAGCCCTGTTCATGCGGTTCCTCCATTCTGGTTGGTATGTCCTGAAGTTCAGGGTGTTTGATTTCCATATACAGGGCGAATAAGCAATTCCAGCAAGCCGCTCGAAGGTGGGGTTCATCCTTCATGCCCATCATGTACTTGGCAAGGTGGCGGAAGGCCGAATCAATCAGGCTGTGAATGGGAATGCCCTTTTCACAGTTGCGTTCCCCGTACTTTAGCGCCCCTTCTTCACAATGCTTGGAAACCTCCACCAAGGCTTCCCAAGGCAATAAATCCATCCGGCCCTTGCCGGTGTGCATATCACGAACCGCCCCGGTATCAAACCGGGTGCGTTCTCCACTATCTTTAATCATGCCATTCACTCAACCTTTCCAATTCCTCAAGTATCGTCCACACCATTTCCCTTGCTTCATGGGTGGCTGTACTCTTGGCAATCGCTTCTTTCAGTCTATCTTCCAAATACCCCCGATCCAGCGGGTGGCAAACAGACAAAGAATTAGAAAATCCAGTTATTTCACCATGTAGGAAAGAACAACGCTTTTCCAACCGATGAAGAACTTCCCGAAGAACCGCTTTTTGATATTTGGCTATTTCTTGAACCTCATTCTTCAATTCCGGGATTTCCCCATATTCAATGGCTGAATTTACATCAAGCCCGTGGTCAGAACAGAAGGTTTCAGCATTGAATAGGCTTCCAAATACCCGCCGCCCAACTTTGGCATAGGGGATAGCTTTATTTTTGAATTTTGAATACTGATGGTTCATGTTCCACCACCCTTTCAGTTGAACCACTTAATCACCGGATCACCGGTAAATCCTTTTTCCCATACATACCACGCATAAGCAATGGCGCTTTCGGGCTTAACGCTCATATCTCCGTTCTTATAACAGGCCAAACGGGAACGGGATATGTAGACTATACGGGGGGGGGTATTCTTAAAGAAGGCCCCCCGCTTCTGTCCTTCCAAAAATTGAACCTTCAGGAACATTGCCACTTTCCCACCGGGGCGGACGCTTTCAAGCGCCCGTTGAACAAATTCAAGCCCCGTTGAATATGGCGGGTTGGTGATTATATCGCCTTCAAATCCATCCAAAGTTTCCTTCAGGAAGTCCAGCGGTTCAGGATCACCAAAGCCCCGGTAAACAAGATCGGTGGAAATGACTTGATAACCGTGTGCCTGAAGCACCTTGGAAATGTGGCCTTCACCACAGGCCGGTTCCCAAATCACCGGGGCAAACTGTTCCAGTTCCAACAGCATTTCCACAGCTTTTGGATCGGTGGCGTAGTAGTCAAAGGCTTCCCGTTCTTCAGGCACATGGTTTGAACTCCCAAGGGTGGCGAACACTTTTTTAGAACCGGCCATCATAAATCACCTTCTTCCACGAAAATTCTTGTTTTTCTTCCCTTGATATACTTTGCTCCACTGGTTAAGCCACAGCGTTTGCAGATTTGTCGGGAAAACTCAATTTTGGATAGGGCTTGGAAATTGTTTGAAATGCAATATTCTTTATATCTCCGATAAACTGTATCAGTGGCTTCATTGATGATCCCATCCAGTCCGATTTCCTGAATGAAGCCAATAATGGGGTTGTTGTTCTGTTCGTACTCGTCAAGTTGCCCCTGAACCCGGCTGGAAGTGGTAAAGGCGGCATTGGTCAGAACACGCTTCAGGGCATTCAAGCCCAACTGGATCAGATATTCCATTGAACTTTGTTCACACAACTCATCTTTAATAAATGGGCGGAAATCTGCATCATTGGGGGTAAACTTGGCATCAAAGGGAACAATCACCAAGCGCCTTTGAACGGCTCCGGTCTTATCCTTCATGCGGGGGATCACATTAGCACTAAACAGGAACTTGGAATAATTATTGAATTCAAAGGGATCTTGGCCCTTCCGCTCCACATTCACCCGTTCGCCTGTTACCAGTTTGCGGAATACAGACGCATTGGCAATAAATTCATCCCCAATATCATCACCAATGTTCGCCAGCTTTCCGAACAGTTCAGCGGTTTTGAACCTGTCCCCAAGTTCTTTCAGGTCAAGGGAAGCAATATTCTTATCCCCCAACATATTTTTGACCACATGAAGGAAGGTGGATTTGCCGTTGCTCTTATCGCCAATCAGAATGAAGGCTTTGCCAAGTTCATTGCGCCGGTACAGACAATAGCCCACCATTTCTTCCAGCAAGGCCCGGACTTCAGGATCATTACAAGCCAGCCGGTTTAATGTATAGTCCAAAAGGTCATTGTGGGAAGCGGGGTTGTAGGGCCACGGAATTTTATTGGTAATCACAATTTCCGGGGTAAAGTCCATGAAAGAACCATCCCGGATATTGTAAAGGCCATTGCTGAAGGCAATGATATTAGGGTTGGTGGCTCTGGTTTCTCCCTCGGTCTGAAACATTACTTCCAGATAAGCTAAAACCTCTGACCGGTGCGCCCGTTTTAGGTTTGGGATATGCTTGATCATTTGCGCTTCAATTTCCATAGCGCCCGGAACATAAATGCCATCCCGGTAAATGTGAAGCTGGTTATTGATTTTCACAATATGGTTGTTATTCTTCAGGTAAACCGCAAACTTATCAAACAGAAATGTTTTATCCTTGAAGAAGATAGGCTTTTTGAAGGCATCATCCCGAAGGATTGTTTCAAGTTCCCGGTCAGAAAGGGGATCTTCCAGCACATACCGGTTGATCATGCGGATAGTTTCACGGGCTTCTTCCTTGGTGAAGTCCTCACTTTGAAGGGTTAGAATGTAGTTGAACAGGGCTTGGTTCCGCCCGTCTCCGGCTCTCATATCCAAGAACTTCATGTTGGTTTTTACCGGGGTCAACCACTTGGGAAGGTCTTGAATTTCATCTTCCGGGCAATCCTGAATGATTTCCCGATCAACCCCATTGAAGCGCATAATGGCATAGCTGTTGTTCCGCCCAACCTTGGAATCTGTTTCAATACCAAGGGCCAAGGTCTGTTTTGTCCAGCTTTTTTCCACATACCCTTCAGGGTTTCGGAAATAGAAGTGTTTGCCCCGTGTGGTCGCATATACCCGGCATTTCAAGCCCAAGTCCTGAACAATATGGAATAGAAGTTCACTGGTTTCCGCATTATCCACATCAATCAGGATTGTTTCATCCCCAAGAATAGCGGCGTATTCGTCAAGGTCTTGAACTTCTTCAAGGGTGTTTAACCGTTTTCTTCCCTTGAACTTTTCAAGACACTGTTTGTCTTTTGTCGGGACATATCCTCTGAATAGTTGCATGGCTCAAATCCCCCCCCCTTCCCGGTCAACTCCATAGTCTTTTAGGCGCTTCCACGCCAAATCAATGTAATACTGTCTGTCCAGTTCATCGGGAACGGGAAGATTTGTCACATCATCATTGATAATGAAGCAATGTTCCGGGGTGTTCCCGAATTTTTCAGGGTTTTTCTTGCGGCCCTTTACCACTTTACCGGACACTTTGAACAATCCGCCCTTGCTCCGGTCAGTTGAAGCGAACACACGGAATGTTTTATCAGTTTGAACTTCACCGCCGCTGAACCTTTTCACATTTTTTGAACGGCCTTTTTCGTCCCTGATTTTCTCCATAGTGATAACAGGGGAGTAAAGCGCACATTCATATTTGCTGGAAACTTTTACAACCTTTTGGAAATCTCGCAAATCTCCACACCCCATAATGGTTTCCTCTGGTGTGGTTTTGTGGGAAAAGTATTCACTAATGGCCCGGTTGACAATAGGAAGGTCATAATCCAGATCAGACAGTTTTTTTACATAAGCGCCCTTGGCTTTAACCGCCCCGGTTTCCCGGTCAACCAAAAAATAGTTGTTTACATCTTTCTGATAAATGTCACCCATGAAAGTATCAAAGTCCATCTTCATTCCGGTTCTTTGCTCCCATTCCCAAACCACATCATCAATCTTTTCAAAATCCCGGTCATAATCCGCAAGCTGGACAATGATACCATCTGTGTTGTTCTGAACAAGTTTGCAATAGGGTTCAAGGTGTTCAACTAAATCCAGAAGCAGAAGTTGGCCGTTGATACAAATGGTGTTGTTGCTCATGGGGTCGTAAAGGGCCGATTGTGGTTGCTTCATCTGCCCTGAAATAGCATTGTCCATGATCTTGAATGGCTGACGGGCTTTTTTATCTCCCTTGCGCTTGAATTCAATATTGCTATCATGGATGAACTCAAAGTTTTCAGGATGATCCATTACCCGATACCCAATTTTGAATTGCTTTTGCAAGGATGGGTAATAGGCTGTAACATCAATCACCAAGAAGATCCCGTGGGCGTGATATTTGGGAATAGCGCCGTGCCCACCGCCCCAAGCAAAGGTATGTGGAACACCGGCAACGGTTATATTCTCCTGCGCCTTCCCATAATCATGATTAACGGGGTTTTTGTACCAGTCCGCCACAAAACGATATTTTTTCAACCGTAAGCAATCTAAAATTGGAAAGTCAAATTCATCATCAAAAGATTTTCCCTTCCCATTCCCGCCCAAAATCTCTGCGGCAAGCTGGGCTTTGGTTTTCCCAATAGAATTACTTCCAAGATGAAAGTGATTTACAAAGAACATTGTGGTGTTGAATTCCGCAATATTGCGAACCCATACTTCCACAGTTTCTTCCACATCATGGCGGCAATATTTGACCGTTTCCGCCAGCTCCGCTTCTGTCAAAGGCCGGTCAATATCGAAGGGAACTGTGGTTTCCTTGATAGAATGCCCCATGAAGGCTTCCAGCGCCTTCAGGCTGATAGGCGGATTGGGCATCACATCATAGTTAATCAGGGGGAAGTTCCTGAACAGGCTTGAAAACCGATAGCCGGGTTTATCATCAAGGATGATCCAGTCATTCACTTTCTTTGGGTTGAACCCGCACAAGATACCCTTCAAAATGAATTGGTCATAATGGCGGCTGTTGTACCCGGCCCAAATGGTTTCCTTGTGGCTCTCATAGAAGCCTTTTAATTTGTCAGGGTCATTGATGATCACGGTTTCCTGTTTGGCGTCCAAGTCAATCAGGACAACCAGCCAATCATAAGCGAAAACCTCAAAGTCATAGAAGATCATCGTGTCACCCACTTTCTGAAGGAATTTTCGGTGAATCAGTGAAAACAGCCCCGCCACGGGAAGGCTTCACCTTGGGGCCAACCGGGGCGCTTGCCCCGGCGTTTTTGAAAATTAAGGTTCAAAAAAGTCAATATGAGTACATATAGTGCTCAATTTGATTATAAAAAAGTGCACACCGGTTTTCAATCCTCAACTTCAAAGACTTCATCAATGCTAATGGAATTGAAGCGGGTATCATCGTAATCCACCGCATATTCCAGCTTCCCGTCAATGGCTTCCGCTACATCAAGGACAAGTTGGGCAAACTGCTTGTAACTGGTGAAGCTGATGGGAACCCCGGAATCCAACTTTTCCAAGAAGCCCATAGCGGAAGCGATCATGTTCTTGTCATTCTTGGTGCCGTACAGAACACGGTTCATGAAAAGGCGCTGGTTCTTGTACTCACCGGACAGAATCTTGAAGGACACAGCCAACATGGGGCGGTTGGGGTCTGCCTTGGTTCCTTTGATTTCCATGCTCTCCACACGGGCTTCATACTTGCCAGCGGGAATGGTGGGGAAGTCCCCGCCGCCATTCTTCTTGGCATCCTCCACATCGGCCTGAAGGCCCTTCAGATCAACGGTACGATCAATCTTGTCAAAGTCGATAGCCATAATAAATTTCCTCCTAAATGTAATTTTAGATGTTCTTCAGAATGTCGAACAGGCCGGAAAGTGCTTTAGCGGTTTTCTCTGCTTCCTCCATTTTGGCCCGTTCCTCGTCAGTAGGTGTGAACCCCTCAACCGGCTTGAACAGATCATCCGTAAGGATGGTGTCAAACAGGTTATCAAAGGCCGCTTCAGCCAAAAGGTCACTGAAATCATCATGCTTCTGTGCATACATGATCAGGGCTTCTTTTGCGGCCAGCTTGTGAATGGCAATCAGGGCTTCCGGGTTAAGGCCGGGCGGGGGGGGGGATCAGGTTTGCGGCAACGGTAATTTTGCGGAACAGTCCCCGCTTTTCCATTTCCGCTTTGAACTTGTTCAGCGCATCATTCATGGTGTTTACCTCCTAAAGTTGATTGGAAATGATCTTTCCTATTTCCCTCACGGAATGGGCGATTTTTTGACGATCAACCCGCTTCCCTTGAAGAACTTGGGTAATTGCGGCGGCTTCCGCTTGAATATCCTGAAAGGCTCTGCGGTTGCTCTCCAAATCGCTTTCATAAGCGGTCAGGTCAGTATCAACCTTGGCTTGGGTATAATCAGCGGCCTTTTCCGCCTGTTCCACATGGGTTCTTAACCATTTGGCGGCATCATAGCCCATGCAATCTTCCACCAGTTCCAAGAAGTGGCGGAATTCAAACAGCGTGTGAACTGAACCATCCTTTAAGCTGATCACACAGGGGCAAGGATCAATCTTCATGGGGTTCACGCTTCTTCCGGGTGCGCCGGGGCGGGTTCACATCCATCTTGGGTGCAGGTTCGGTGTCCTTGGGACGATCCCACAGGGGGCAAGCATCAGGGCCGCCTTCCTTGTGGCAACGGTGGCCGGCATCAATATTTGGACAAAGAGGGATTTCACCCTTGCTGTCGTTGAACTGCTTGAAGATCCGTTCCCCATCAGGGCATTTGGGCAAGTCTTTCGGCTCCGTCTGTTCCACAGGGTCGGAATCATCTGCTTCACCGCCGCCCGGTGTCCATGTACCATCAGGATCGCCAGCCGCCGCCCGTTCAGCATCTTCCACATCTTCAGGATTAGGGGCCGGTGGCTCTTCCTCTTTGGGCTTTCTGCTCCGTCTGGTGGGCTTCTGTTCGCCGCTGTCAGCCGTTTCCGGTGCGGGGGTAGCCGGGGTATTGCCGCCATGTTTCATGGCTCCTGCGGCCTTCTGATTGGCTTCCTCGTAGACTTCACAGAAGGCTTCATAATCCAGCGGGATTTCCTTGTTGTGGACAGTCAGCCGCCCACCACCAAAGATCACTTCCGAAGCCTTGAAGGAAAGAACCCGGTCATTATCATCCGCCACGATACGGGCCACAAGGTCAACCATACCAGCAACCTTGTTGGCAACCTTTTCCCGAAGATTGGGGCGGATAGAACTGATTTTGTCACCGCTCTTGCGGGTCAAATCCCGGCTTCTGTCCTCATGGCTGATCAGGATGATATTTTCATAGTCCAGATTGACCAGCCGCTTGATGGTGTTCAGGAACTCGGAAGTAACCATGTCCCACGCCCGGAAGGAATCATCACTTTCATGCTTCCAGCCCTGCCGATCACAGATATACACCCGGCAAGCCTCATAGGTATCTTCCAGAAGGTCAACCACAATGGTTTTGAAGTCGTTCTGTTTCTTCTCCAACTCGGCCACGACATCAGCAAAGACTTCCCAAGCCAAGTACCGCTTGGTCAACCGGCCTTCTACCGTCACGGTGTCCCGAATGGCGATATAGGGAGCATCCACAAACTTGATGTTGCCATCCGTGTTCAGCATCAGGGGATCGGGGAACTGGTTTGCAAAGAAGGTCTTACCGCTGAAGGGTGCGCCATACAACCAGACAACCTTCTTCTTGGTGGCGTTCAGATTGCGCCGTTCATTTTTGGGAAGTAACATATAATCCCATCCTTTCTCACAGTATTCTTGATATTCACACCAACCGCAAAAGTGGTTAGGGTTCTTGGGGAAATCTGCGGCTTCAACCATGTGCTTCACATCGGTTAAAAAGCCAATGATTTTCATGGGGTCATACCGAACTGGCAATAGAGATGGTTCAGCATCCTTCAAAGCATCCTGCAACCTGTCCCGGAATTGCTGAATGGTTTCCGTTTTTTTCTGCCTGATTTTCACCTTTGGGACAATCAGAAAATACATATTCCTGATCCGGTGGCCGGGGTGGGTCAATTCATACCAAAACTTGTATTCATGAAGCTGACCGGAAACAGCATAGCTTTTGGCGTTATTGGAATACTTGAAGTCATACAGATCAAAGGCTTCAAATTCTTCTAAATCTTCACCAGAAAACAGCCCATCCAGCTTTACCCCTCTTCCAACTGGAACCAGATAATCCATGAACCCAACAAAATCAGCATTCCCAATGGGAAGTTCAAAGGTGCCGCCAGGTGGCAACATGGCCTTGGCCTTGGGTATCATGGCTTCCAGCTTCATCATTTCATTCACATGATCATCCGTCAGAATTGGGAAGCTGGACTGGTAGAAGTCAAGGGCCTTTTCAACCCCTTCTTCAATGCCCGTATGAAGGGCGGTGCCAAGGATCAAAGCGTTGTCGGGTTCTGTGTCAGGGATAGTGTTCAGCCCTTCCACATATCGCAAGCGGTATCTGTATGGGCATCTATTAAAGAGATCAACCCGGCTGTGGGAAACTCGCATTGTTTCACCCCTTTCACAATTTTCTTGAAGGTTTCAAAGCCTTCCGGGTACAGGATGAAGCCGAAGCAACCGGAATTGTTGATTTGGGCAATGTTGCGCTTTTGCAGTTTTGAAGGGGTGCCGGTAGTAGCCTTCAGTTCCACTTCAAGGGCCAGCCCTTTCACCACAATTCGCATATCAGGAAGGCCGCTTTTCACATACCTTCCACCGCCCCAACGCTTTTCCCAATACCCACAAGGCGGGGTTCCCATCCGGTCAACTGGTTCACCCAAAGGATAAATCCCTTCACTTTCCAGCCATTTTTTCAGACGGGTTTCAAAGTTCTTTTCACCGGCCATCAGTACACCCCTTCTTTGTGAAGCGCTCCGGCCCGTTCAAAGTGATCAAACACCAGCTTTTCACCGTCCAGCGTATAAACTGGGGCGCTTTCATTGGAAGTGCAAAGGCGCAACGCAGTTAAATCAAGCCACATTTCCTTCCCGTTGCGCTCCAATCGGCAATACTGGTGGCGGCGCTTACCTTTCGGTGGGTACATAAATCTAATTTCATCTTGCATAGGCTCACCCCTCCAATATCTTGATCAGGTTGTGAATTCCACGGGTCTGAAGGCCCTGAATCTTGCCGGTGCCAGCGTAAAACTGGAATAGTTTATCATCAGACTTCCGCCAGCAATGGAAGTGGCCGGTCTGCCGGTTCTTCAACTGGTATTCAATCCCGTGGGCTTCAAATTGCTGGATAGCGTAAGCGATCCGGTCAGGGTTCTTGGAAACCCGTTCTTGGCGGTTCCGGTGGGCGTGTTCTTTCAGGGCATCCCAAAATTCATCTCTTGGCATCGGCCCCACCGTCCATTTCATAATGTTCAAAAGTTGCCACACTCGCCATAGTCGAAAACAGATCAGAAAAATACTCAACAGCGGAATCACGGTCAATATTGTGCTTATCAGCCGCCGCAAGTAGTTCATGAATAGTGCCGCAAACAATACGGCTCATTTCACTTGCCCAAGCGTTAGCTTCTTTTAGGGTCAATCCTTCCATTATTGCCCACCACCCTTCAGAGTGATCTTCACATAACCGGCCTTGGGATTAGGTTTGGAGCATTCCGCCGCAATAGCGGGATATTTTTTCTTCAGCTTGGCTGAATCAATAGTGGTGCTGGTGGTGGGTTCAACCAAGGTCAGGTTCAGCACATCACTTTCAAACTTCTTCACGCCAAACTTCATCATGGCATCATACAAGGCCGCTTTCATGGTCTTTTCCTGTTCTTCAATGGCCTTTTTGTGAGAAGTCAGGGACGCAATAGCGTTCAGGGTGGCAAGCTGGGATTGCTGGAAGGCTTGAAGCCCTGCTTCTTCATCAAAGGTGGAAGAACCACAGGTGTTGGGATCTTCCTGACAGGAATCAGGGCAAGTGTGGAAATCCGGGCATTTATGGCAACACCCATCAAATTTTCCACGGGGACAAGCGTTTTCACATTTGATCATTTCCGTTCAACTCCTTTATGTAGGTTTCTTGGTAGCCAATCACCCGTTGGGAATATTTGCTTTGGTAAATCCCTTGATCCCACAGCTTGGAAGCGCCGCTTTCCCCCATGTTGTAAGCCATCAGAACCTTGTGTGGATCATCGTACTTTTCAAACAGGGTGCCAAGGATATAAATACCGGCTTGAATATTCTGGTAAGGGTCAAGGAAATCCGTTACGCCAACGGCATTGGACAACCATTCATGGTTTTTCTGGTTAATCTGCATCAGGCCATAATCATTGGTGGTGCTGATAACATCCGCTTGGAAGTTGCTTTCGTTGCGGATCAGGGCCATCAGGAAAGTGAAATCAACTTCATAGGCATCCGCCATCCAATAAACATATTCCTGAAGGCTTTCATCCATAGGGACATTCAAAGGGGTGAAGTCACCGGCCTGAACAATGGTTCCATCACTCTGAACTTTGACAGCTTGGCCGGTATAGGCCCCGTACAAAACCGCCGTGGTGGTAGGCTCCGGGGTAGAAAACCAGATTGGTACTTTGGCAAACAGGAACCCAATCAGTACCCCTATCAGCAAGGCAACGGAAAACATACGCCGAAACCACAGATTTTGTTTAGCCCTTTGGGTGGCCGTCCTCGTATTTTCTGAACAGTTCATCGTTATAGTCCTTTCTCATTTGCAAGGTGGAAAAAATGCTTTCTTCCACGGTGCCGGGGCAAATCATCCAGTAATAGAAGCATGGCCGTTCTTGTCCCATGCGGTGAATCCGCTTTTGGCTCTGCTCCCACAGTTCCCAACTTTCGGGAAGGCTGAAATAAATAATCTTGTTGGCCTTTTGGAAGTTGCCCCCTCTTGCCCCGGCCTGATACTGAATGAAGGTCACAGAATTGGATTTGAAATTGTAAGCGCCCAAATCCTTGACTTCACCAGACTGGATGGACACAGGGCGGTTCATGCCCTTTACAATTCCCTTCATGCGCTCCATTTCTTCAGTGAAGTTATAGAACACAATCAAGCGATCTTCCGTACTCTCCACCAGTTCCCGAAATGCCTTATACCGGTTCGGGTTATATAGGCCGCAAAGCTGACGGGCATACAGGCGGCGGGTCAAGCTGGTATCACCAATCAATTCCCGCTCATAGCTTTCATTGGAACCCCAAAAATCTGAATCAAGTTCAAATTCCTGAAGGGCGGCGGTGTTTATGCTGATCGCCCGTTCCCGCCAGAACTTCCAATATTCCTTTGCCGGGGGCGTTCTAACGGGAACAAAGTTCCGTTTAGGAAGGTCAATTCCGGCATCATCGGTGGTCATAAATACCGCCCCATGTTCAGCCAGCTTCTTCTTCAGCCGGTCAACATTTTTGTAACCGGTGATTTTCTGCCGCCAGAATCCATCTTCTTCAACCCATTCCGTTTCAATGTACTGCTTCCAAAACAGTTCCTTTGATATGTTCCATCCCAAAAGGCGGCATTGGCTCCACAGCTTTTCATACTTGCCGCCCGTGGGCGTACCAGACAGAAGGATCACATTATCAGGGTTCAGCCCAAGAATGAACTTTGACCGCTTGGCGTTCTCATTCTGGATCAAGGAACTTTCATCAAGCATCAGCGTAAACCCGGAAAGGGTTTTCAAAATCTTACGCCTGAAGGTCAGTTCATAGTTGATCACGCCGCAAATCCGGGTTGGGTTGTCGGTTTCAGCAACCGCCGCCATAAACCAATCAAATTCCTTCTTATTGGTCAGGTCATAAATCATCCAACAATGGTTCATGGCGTAGTTCTCAACCATGTGATCTATCCAATCAGAAACCTTGGAACATTGGCAGATCAACAGGTTTACCCGGCTATTTAGGGTCAGGGCTTTTTCTGAACCGACAAAAGTTTTCCCAAGTCCCATATCAAGGTAATAGGCGCATCGGTTGTGGCCTTCCGTCAGGTCAAGGGCCTGTTGCTGGTGTTGAAATAGCGTGATCATTTCACCTGAACCACTTCACCCAAAACCTTCTTGGCGTGGGTGGTAGAACCAAACATCTTCTTCACCACAGCGGCACAGAACCCGGCGTAGTAGTCGTATGTATCACCAGCGCCACAGGAAACAATGGTTTTGGTGCCATCTGCCCACAGCACAATAGTTTTGGGGCCACTGAAGATCACCTTCTTCACAGGGGGAACGCCGGTATGGTGAAGGGGGAAACTGCACCGACAATTCATAGCATTCATTATTTTTGAAACGCTTCCCAAGAAATCATTGGCCGGTGCCAGCTTATCTTCCGAAAACCAAAACAGGCCCTTGGAACTTGCGTCATTCTGAACCTTTTCCAACTCCACACCGGCCTTTTTCTTGCTGGAATAGTAGTTCTTCACTACACCAACACACCCGGTATATTTGCCGCCGTACTCCGCATCAGGAAGCACCTTCACGGTCATTCCGATTTGCAACATCTTTATCATCCTTTCTTTCCAGTCAGGCGGACAATGTAAATGCAGTTGCCCACCCGGTAAGCGTCATACTTCTTGGGGTTCTTCTCATTCCACTTGCGCTTATGGGAAGAAACCGTGGAAAGTTTGGTTTTAGCTTCTTTCTCGGTGCCATACTCAAAGCACATATTCTTTGCGTTCCCGCTGGTCAGGAAATCTTCAATGGCTTTGACTTCCTCGCTCTTGGCTCCACCGTTGAAGGCTTTCTTGGGCGGGGCCTGAACATTATATTTAATTTCCATTACTTCACCTTCTTACAAAATTTCCGGGGCCGCTATCGTGTCGATATACAACAGATCTTCAGTTCCGGGGATAGGCTCATACAGGCTAACAGTTTGGGGTTCTTTGGCGCTCTTGCGCCGTGCATTCCCAATGGCTGACCGCATAGCATTACAGGCCACAGTGACAAACTTCACTTTCTGAAGATCAGGAAGGGCAAACCACCGCTTTACACTGATCAGATACCGGAAAATCACCACATCAAACCATTCAGCCCGTTCAAGGCCCTGTTGGTCTAAATACCACCAAACAATATTGATGTTATCTGTGGCAAATTGGGCTTCTTTCGGGGTAAGGGGGCGTTCATAGAACGATTTAGGCAACCGCACACCGCCGCCCACCTCGTTTTTCGCTGGTTTCACTTATTCCCCCCCCCCAATCTGTCAGGCAGTCAAGCCAAAGAAGCTGTTAAACGCTTCAGCGCCCACATACTCCCTGAATTTGGTGGGGTTAATGTAATAGTTCCAGTTGTTCCCGGTGCCGGGAACAGCGTTACCGAAAGGCAGAAGGCCACGCTGAAGGCCGATCCTGACAAACTGATCAGATTTGCCCATACACCGGGCCGCTTCCTTCACGCTGATTTTCTTCACCGGGGGCGGGGCATCAGTAACCGGGGCGGCTCCGTATCCCATCAGGAAATCAAAGGTCACGCCGGTAACATCGGCCAGCGCCTTGATCCGCTCTTGGTTGGGGGTGTTCTTCCCGGAAAGATACTGACTGATTGCGGCCTTGGAAATCCCGGCCTGTTCGGAAAGGGCCGATTGCTTCAAATCAGCCTGTTCCATTGCGTACTTCAAACGCTTTGCAAAGGTGTTCACACTTATAACCTCCTATTTATTTTGTGGGAATCCAGCTTCTTCAAGCCGTTTCCGAAGTGCTGACATAAATTCACGGGTTCGGTTGATTGGAAGGCCAGCGGCCAACCGTTCTTCTTCAAAGGCAAAGCGGATTTCCAGTTGGTCAACCGTATAGAATTCTTTGAAGGTATTCCAAGTGCGGTGTTCCATATCCAACAGCTTTGCCCACAAATCAGGGAAGTGTTTTCGTAACTTCCGAAGTTCATCCAATGGCTGAAGTGGACAGCACCAGCAAGACGGGCGGCGAAACAATTCATATAGCCCACCCCAATCAAACCCGGCTTCATAGCAATACTTCAGGCAATCTGCTTCAGTCCAGCCCCAATCAATTAAAGGGTGGCGGTGGTTAGGGTCTTGGTTGTTTTTCCGTTCAAGCCGGTATTTTTCATCAGCGGCAAGGGCCACAAGCTGAATCACAGTCTTTTGCTTCCGAAGTTGCTTAAAATAACGGGAAACAATCTTTTGTTTTAGTTCGCCAGTACACCAACGAACTTTTGAAGTGGGCCAACTTTTCCCCTTCAAATGCTGAAGTTCAGGGTTCTTTTTCTTGGGCTGATACTCAAACATCAAATATTCAAAAGATTTTTCAGATTTCAGCCGTGTGAACTTGATCTCGGCTCCGGTGAAAATCTGTTCAAGGCGGTTGATATGCTCAACCATTGCCGGGAACTCCATTCCAGTGTCACAGTAAATGACTTCATGCAACGGATATGTAACCGGGTCTTGCTGGTGGCGCTTCAGCCATTCAAGGCCAAGGGCGGTGGAATCCTTACCACCTGAAAGGGACAGAACCCAATATTCAGGTTGGGGGGGGGTATTAGGTACATACATCCGTTTAACCTCCCCAATACTGATCCACCAGCTTGTGGGCCATTTCCTTACCCATAGCCCAAACCCATTCTTTACGGGCTTGCTTGGCTTCAGCTTCCTTTTCGGCCTGTTCCGCCACATAATCCCGGTTCAGGGTGTCGGGATGGTAATAGCGGATGATGGGGGTTCCGCCATCCACATTGCCAATGGTCAGTTTGATCCGGCCATTGTGGTTGAACCAGTCATTTTCACACCGGATTTCCAGCCCTTCAGGGCCGGTGGAAGCCTTGAAGATTGCCACATCAGGCGGGGTGATCTCCTTCTGGATATTCAGCCGGGGGTGAATTCGGCTGATCAGTTCCCAAGCAACCCGCTTGGTCAACTTCACATTCATTTAGCATTCCTCCTGAAATTCACAGTCACAATCCGCACAGATAACACGGACTTCTTTTGTGGCTCTGATAATAGCCCCGCAACAGGGGCAAACATACTTCCGGGAACTTGATCCCTCCCCCCTTGCTGGAACCCTTCAGGCTTAAAGGCCGGGGGCGAACAAGGGTAAATCCCTGTTTTCCAAGGCTCTGAACAAATTCAAGGGCTTCCGGGGAAAGGGTTGTTTTGTGCCAGCCGTACTTCTCGCCTTTCTCCACGGTCAGACCGTGGGCTTCAGCGGTTTCCTTGAACTTCTTGTTGTGGTAAGTGCCAGATCGGGAAGTGTCCTGAACACCGTCCTGAAGGTTCTGAAGATGAACCATTTCATGGATAAGGGTTCCACAGGTTTCTTCAAAGGGCCGGTTCAGGTATTCAGCGCACAGATTGATTTCATAGTGGCCTTCATCCTCACCAGCCTTCCAAGCCTTCCAGCCGGTACACCAGCCATAGGCCCCACGGGTATGATCCGGGGAAACGGTGATCACAGGCTTTTCCAGCTTGTCAGCAAAGAACCGGGTGTTGAACTTTGAAAATAAATCTTCAAGTTCTTCAATGACCGGCTTCAGGCTTACTTCATTCATTGATGTTCTTCCTTTCTTATGAGCACTTATAGTGCTCAATCGGGGTATAAAAAAGCTCCTGCACCGTCTTACCAAAAAAGTTGGCAATCCGAATTTTGACTTCATCACGGGGAACTCTTTCATCCCGTTCATACATGGCCCAAGAAGATTTCGTAATACCAAGAATGGCGGCAATTTCTTCTTGGGTTCGATCCCCACGCAGTTTGCGAAGAATCATTCCCGTGGTTTCCTTCTGGATCATGTTCTCACTCCCTTTCTTGTTTTCGTGCACCTTTTGTGCTCGTCTGCTATTATAGTACACCCGATGTGCTCAAATGTCAAGTTGAATCGAACACTAAAAGTGCATAAAATAAAAAGGCACAATTTGTGCACTATGCTGGATTGACCTTGTGCACAAATTGTGTATAATATAAATGAAAGGGGTGTTACTAATGGCAAAGTTCAATGAGCGTTTGAAACTTTTACGCCGGGAATCCGGTTTATCTCAACAGGATTTTGCAAAGCAACTCGGAACTTCTAAAAGTAGCGTCAATATGTATGAGCGTGGAGAAAGAGAACCCGGTATAGAAACCCTTGAAGCCATTGCTGATTACTTCAATGTTGATATGGATTATTTACTTGGTAAATCGGATCATAGAAGTAAATCGGCATGGTTAGAAGATATTGATAATTCCATTGATCTTGATATTCTACGCTCCCAAGTAAAGTTTGAAAATTTGTTCCCGATTGAAAGAAAAAGATACCCTTTGATTGGAACAATCGCTTGTGGGAAACCCATCACCGCCAATGAAGAAAAAGAATTGTATGTAGAAGCCGGGGCGGAAATTGAAGCTGATTTTTGCTTACGGGCAAAAGGTGATAGCATGATCCGGGCCAGAATTTATGATGGTGATATTGTATTTATCCGAAAACAAAGCATGGTTGACAATGGTGAAATTGCCGCCGTGGTCATTGATGATGAAGCAACTCTGAAGCGGGTCAACTACTATCCAGAAAAAAACTTACTAATCTTGAAGGCTGAAAATCCTGATTATGAAGATCTGGTCTATACCGGGGAACAACTGGATCATATAATTATTCTGGGGAAGGCAGTTGCTTTCCAAAGTGATGTTAGATAAAGGAGATAAATATGAAAAAGAAAATTGGTTTAGTTGTGGCAATTATTTTTATAGGGGCTTTAGCTTTTGGTATTTCAAGGGTAGTTCAAAACCCTGAACAATATCAAAAAACTGATCCAAACATCGAAGCTATTATGAATTCCTGTGAAGTTACTGAAGCACAGGCCGAAACCATTTGGGGTATCCTTCAGGAATGTGGTGTTGGCAGTATTGAAATTATTTCCCGTGACACTATGCTTGATGGACTTTATAACACGGATGATATTGGATATAGGATTAGAACAGAAGATGGGAATAATCCTGTACTTTATCTAAATGGCGCTGGGGAAGTTTCACAAATACGATGGGCAAATCAAACACTTTATCCGAAGTCCTAAATTAGAACAGATAGAACACATCTTTTTCCCATTCTCTTTTAATGTTACTTTCTTATATTTTTTTTTACTTTTTAAGTTTAAGTAATATAACATCTGTTCTATCTGTTCTATTAGATAAATACCAGATAGGATAAAGGTTTTTGATAGAACAGATCGTAACAGAAGGCAAAAAAAAAGACCGCCCCCGGTGGTGGCACACCGGAAGCGGTCAGGCGAAACAAAACCCGTTTGAAGTTAATGTTTCAATCCCCATTGGACATTATATCACATCGGGTTTGGCTTTGCCATACCCATTTTCCTGAAAGGACAGGTGATATAATGCGGAATCCCAATGGGTATGGGACTGTGGCGAAGCTGTCAGGCAATCGCCGCCGCCCATTCATTGTGAAAAAAGTGATTGGCTGGAATAACAAGGGCCATCCCATCTATGATATTGTGGGTTACACAGAAACCCGTGAAGCCGGGAATTTGCTATTGGCTGAATATAACCGTGATCCTTGGGATGTTGACCGGGCCAAGATCACCATGAAGGAACTGTTTGAACTTTGGAAAGAAAAGAAGGCTCCGAAGCTGGGAGAATCCAACCGTTCATCTTTGTGTTCAGCGTTCAAGCATTGTTCAGCGTTATGGGAAAAGCCCTATAAACAAATCCGGTCATACCAAATGCAAGAAACCATTGACGGTTGCGGGAAGGGGTACAGTACACAGGCGGCAATTAAGAACCTTTGGGGCCATCTTGACAGGTTTGCCCTTGAAATGGACATTATCACCCGTTGCTATTCTGACTTGCTGACTTCTGATCCTATCCCACCAACCACCCGCCTTCCCTTCAGCAAGGAAGAAATCAAGAAGGTTTGGGAACATCAGAAAGAACCTTGGGTTGACACGGTTCTGATCCTGCTTTATTCCGGGTGGCGGATCAGCGAACTTCTGAACTTGAAGCCGGAAGATATAAACCTTCAGGCCGGGACGATGAAGGGCGGAACCAAAACCAAGGCGGGGAAGGATCGGGTGGTTCCTATCCATTCCAAAATCAGGCCCTTGGTGGAATCCCGCCTTGCGGAAGGTGGCCCCCGCCTAATTAGCTACAATGGAAGGGTCTGTTCCCAAACCCAATACCGGGTATTTTGGGCGGACATTATGAAGGCTCTGAAGATGAACCACACCCCGCACGAATGCCGCCACACCTTTGAAACCCAACTGGACAGCGCCGGGGCAAACCGGAAGTGTATTGATCTTCTCATGGGCCATGTGTCCAAGGACACAGGAAACCGGGTCTATAATCACAAGACTTTGGATGAACTGAAAAGCACCGTTGAACTAATTCAGTAAGCCCTTGAATTTTGTCAAATCCTATGGTATTCTTTTGATGGTGCTACCGATAAACGGCAAGCGGTTAGTTCCCCTGACCAGATCAGGGGCGCTTCTTGCCCCCTGATCTTTATAGAAAGGGGGGCTGTCAAATGGTTACATATTCTGATCTGATTCAGACAGGTATTTTAATCGTTGGCATTATTGCCCTGTTCATGCAGGCCAATAAAAAGAAGTAACCGCCCGGCTCCCAACCTTGCGGTTACTTCTGTAATCCAGTAGGGGAACCAACCGTTTGCCGGTGGCACCCTCGTTCTATGTTCAGTATAATTCAAAGCCGCTGAAATGTCAATAGGGGCCGTTCAAAGCGGTGAACATTATAGGCCGATGAACACTGAACTATTAACACGATAGTAACAAGAAAGGCGGGAAACCCCGGAAAACCGGGACTTCCCGCCTAATCTGTTTTTATTTTACCATAAGATCGCAAAAAACAAAAGGGATTTTTCCGCGGTTTCGCTTGACAAACGCGCCGCGCGGCAATATGATAAGAGATAGGGCCTTTTCAAAAATTTTCAGCCCAAAAGGAGGGAACGTCATGGATGCTGGGAGTGGCAATGGTACTGGCGTAGGCCGAAGTACGAAAAAGGACGCCCGCGTCCATGCGGTGCGTTCCCGTTAATCATTCGATATTCGGCCTGCCGTGCCCGCTTCCGAATCTCTGACCGTACTATGAAGAATCAGGAGGGAACCGGAAAATGGCAGATCACACCGTAACCGTAGAGAGCACGCTTGAGGCGCTGCTCGTGGAAAAGAAGTATTCCACGATCCGCGACATTCTATCCACGATGAATCCCGCGGATATCGCCTCGGTCTTTGACGGGCTGGAGGAATCCCGCCTGCCGCTGCTGTTCCGGCTGCTGCCGAAGGAGCTGGCGGCCGAGACGTTCGTCGAAATGGAGCCGGACGCGCAGGAGCTGCTCATCCGCGGCTTTTCGGACTCCGAGCTGCGCGAGGTGCTCGACGAGCTGTATGTCGACGATGCCGTCGATATCGTGGAGGAAATGCCCGCAAATGTCGTGCGCCGCATCCTCTCGCAGGCGGACCCCGACATGCGCAAGGACATCAACGAGATCCTGCGCTACCCCGAGAATTCCGCAGGCTCCATCATGACGACGGAGTATGTCTCGCTGCGACCCGGCATGACCGTGGAGGAGGCCATCCTCCGCATCCGCCGCACGGGCGTCGACAAAGAGACGATCTACACCTGCTACGTCACCAAAAACCGCACGCTCATCGGCCTTGTCTCCGTCAAGGACCTGCTGCTGGCGCAGGACGATGACGAGACCGTCGACAAGATCATGGAGACGAACGTCATCTCCGTCCATACGCACACCGATCAGGAAGAAGTTGCCCGCATGTTCTCGAAATACAACTTCCTTGCCCTGCCGGTCGTGGACACGGAGAACCGCATGGTCGGCATCGTGACCTTCGACGACGCCATGGACGTCATGGAAGACGAGGCCACGGAGGACATGGAGATCATGGGCGGCATGACGCCGTCGGACAAGACGTATCTCCGCTCGTCCACGTTCGACCTCTTCAAGCACCGCATTCCCTGGCTCATGCTGCTGATGGTCTCGGCCACGTTCACGGGCCTGATCATCACGCATTTTGAAAGCGCGCTGGCCGCGCAGGTTGCACTGACGGCCTTCATCCCCATGCTTATGGACACGGGCGGCAACTCCGGCTCGCAGTCCTCCGTCACGGTCATCCGCTCGCTGTCGCTCGGCGAGATCGAGTTTTCCGATCTGCCGCGCGTCGTGTGGAAGGAGATCCGCACGGCCGTGCTCTGCGGCATCTCGCTGGCAGCCGCCTGCTTTGCCAAGATCATGCTCGTCGACCGGCTGATGCTCGGCAACGAGGATGTCACCTGCCTCGTTGCGCTGGTCGTGTGCGCCACCATGGCGCTGACGGTACTCGTGGCCAAGGTCATCGGCTGTGTGCTGCCGATGCTGGCCAAGAAGGTCGGCTTCGACCCGGCCGTCATGGCAAGCCCGTTCATCACAACGATCGTCGACGCTCTGTCGCTGCTGATCTACTTCGGCATTGCGAGCGTCCTGCTGCTGAACTAAAAACGATCCCGGATGCAGCCGCATCCGGGATCGTTTTTATGGCTTATAGGCGGCGCGCCAACTGCCGATTTGTACCGACTGTCGTTAAAATAGCAAACGCCGATTGCGTCTGTAGCGGCGCTCAGCGAGCGCCTTGCAGACTGGCAATGATCCCGGCAAAAATTCAGCGGCGCAAAGCCTCCAGATTTGTCATTGCGAGGAGCGAAGCGACGTGGCAATCTCGCAGTATCCGGCCGGATCACAGGGCACTCCCGGCGAATACGGTAACTTTACGCGGCGGGGCGTCGAGGACGCCGCCCTCTACAAGGCGCGTGCGTTTGCCCGGCAGTCGGTATAAATCGACAGTGCCTTCCCGAGATTGCCACGGGCGCAAAGCGCCCTCGCAATGACAAATCGGAGGCTATCGCCGTTTTAACGGTAGTCTGTACGAATCGGCAGCACATAGCTGGCAGTCACGCAAAAAGCGCGCCCCGGCTCCGGGGCGCGCAGATTCTTTTCCGCTTCAGCGCTTGATGTGGGCGAAGTTGCCCATGGTCTCCTTTACGGAGCTGAGGTAGGCAAACGAGCCGGGGAACTGCTGGATGATGCGCTGGAACGCCACGATCTGGTGGCGGTTCACGACGCAGATGAGGAGCGTCTTGTCCGAATGCGTGAAGCCGCCGACGGCCGGGATCTCCGTAACACCGTGCTTCATATGCTTGAGCAGCTCGGCGGAAAGTTCCTCCGGCTTATCCGTGACGATCTCGAATTTCACGGCCTCCTTGAAGCCCTTGATCATCGTATCGCCGACGTGGCTGGACAGGAAGCAGTAGATCAGGCAGAGAATGACCGGCTCGATCTTGAAATCATAGACGAAGTAGGACAGGGCCGCGACGATGGCGTTGATGGCAAACACGATCCAGATGATATGCATCTCCGGGCGGACATGGTGGACGAGCGCCGCCAGCAGGTCCGTGCCGCCGGTGCTGGAGTCACGGCGCATGACCATGCCATAGCAGAAGCCGCTGATGACGCCGCCCGCGATGGGCGCAAGGATCGTGCTCGTGCCGGTAGTCGTATGGTACTCAAACGGTGCGAGGTTGACATAATCCAGCGCCAGCAGCACGACGGAAAACACGACTGCAAACGTCGCGGACAACACGGCATAGCGGTGGTCTACGATAAAATACGTCAGCAGGACGAGCGGGACGTTGATGAGGATCGTCATATAGCCGACCTTAAAATGGAACACATGCTGGATGATGGTCGCGATGCCCGGCAGGCCGGACGGCGCGAACTCGTTGGGGAACACGAAGATGTGGTAGCTCAGAGCAAGCAGACAGGCGCAGAACACGATGACCAGATAATCCTGCACAGTATGCCATTTTTTCATAGGAAAAGCCTCCCGGGGTTAATTTCACAAGCAAGAACACCTATATCTTACTAAATTTTATCAAAAAGTCAACCTCGGTTTTCCGATCAGCAGGGCGGAAAGATCGTTGACGTTCGTGCCCGTCGGGCCGGTACGCAGCAGGCCGCCGGTCTGCGCCAGCGCATGCCAGGCGTCGTTATCATCCAGCCACGCCTCCGCCGTGCGGCCGAGAGCGCGCAGAA
>ENA-ORUB01000482-ORUB01000482.1-human-gut-metagenome-genome-assembly--contig:-NODE-482-length-51126-cov-6.564606_pt1 | contig 51126 bp, 34 predicted proteins | sample MGYA00241918_ERZ509200 | MGnify/ENA primary metagenome ERZ509200 (study PRJEB26280, sample SAMEA2338853) | human gut metagenome | biome: human gut; feature: human-associated habitat; material: faeces... | reverse complement strand
TATTTCCGAACTTACAGCAAATGTTAATGTTCCTCAAGTTATTAAAGCAAAAAGTTATTTTGGATAATTAATTTATAAATTAAATAATATGGATGTACAATATTATGCTTTATTTCTTAGTGAAGAAAGTTCTCTTCGTTTATTAGATTTTCTTACTGAAGATGCTCCAGATGAATTGTATGAAGCTATTAATAATTTTGCTGACAAAACTACATTACATCTTCATCCTTGTACTCTTCATTGTACTCTTTTACATAAATCTCAATATAATAATAATAAAAATATTTATCGTGATATTATTACGTTGCAAAAGATTATAAATCCTAATAAATTAATTCCTCTTTTTGTTGATGAATTAGGGTGGTCTGATAAAGCTATTGCTTTTAAATGTAAAGGAGATATTATAAATCTTAATGCTATTTGTGCTAATAAAATTCCGCATATTACAGCTTATACTATTAATAATGGTAAACCTGTTGATAGTAATTATATTACTCATTGGATTCCTATTACTCCTATTACTGTTTTTGCGAAATTAGATTGTATTTTATAAATTATTTAAACTTTTAAAATTATGTGTGAAGAAAAGCATGTTTCCACAAAAGTTTGTTCTTGTTGTGGTAATGAACTTCCAATTACTGCTTTTAATAAGCATGGTAGTTCAAAAGACGGTTATGAACACGTTTGTAGAGCTTGTAAAGCCAAATTTGAAAACGGTAATCCTGAATTAGCAAAGTTTACTCCAAGAGAACTTATTGCCGAACTTCGTTGTAGAGGTTATCATGGTACTCTTGAGTATGTTCAACTTCATTCTGTTGTTGTTTAAAGTATGGCTGCTAAATTTGAAAATAATAAAGGATTTCTCATTATTGAGATGACTCCCGAAGAAGCAATTAATAAATGTGGTTTTGGTTATATTAACAAACATCAACATATTGATTTGTTAGTGTGTGATGATTGTGGTGATAAAATAACTTATCATAATAAAGTTTATTACGTTGCTGTACTTAATAGACTATTATGTGAAGATTGTTGTGAGCGCTTTGTAAAAAACTTCAAACATTATAAAGAAAATAAATCTTATGAAGTTGCACATTACAATCATTATGCTAATAAAGTAGGATTGCAATGTGAATGATACGTCCCTCTACGGGGGATTAAAAATGGCGGCGGAGGCGAAGCCGAAGCCTCTGCTGCTGTTATTACTGATTCGGCTAATAAAATTATTTATAAACCTTTTAATTTGCGTAAAGTTATGATTAAGAAAAAAGCTTATGATGAAGCAAGTGTTATTCGTTCACTTTCTAAGAAAAATTCTATTCGTATTAGTATTGCAGAAAGAAAAATAGAAATAATTAAAAATGCTACTGATATTGGTAATGGTTCTTGGGGTAAAATTGATTATCTTCATAAAGTTCACGGATATATTCCTGTATTTGTTTCTTCTATTAATAAGAAGAAAATCAATAATACTGATGATGATATTGTAAATGTTGGTAATAATAAAACTGCTAAACGCGAAGCTAAATTTAATATGGCTGCTATGAGCAAAAATGCTATGCGTAAAGCTAAAAACGAATAATAAAATGTTATGCCAGCTATTAATTTTTCTCTCAAACCTTCTAAAAAGAAAGAGAGAAAGACCATTAAAAGTGGTAATAGGACTCAGGTTATAGAAAAGAATGTAACAGGAGTTGTTTGTATTAACGTTGATGCAGTTTATTATGTGAAAATTGGAGATAGTCAATATCCTATACATAAAGATTGTTATTCTTGTAAAGGAAAACAATATATTTATAGACAAGGTGAATATGATAAATCTCGTGTTGTTTATATAAGAACTGTTGATAATTGTCATGAAAGCATTCCTAATTTTTGGCTTCCATTTAATGTTGGATGTGTTGTTACTGGCGATGTAGTATTTAATCACGATGCTTCTGTTAAACAATTTGTGATTAAACAATGTTGGATTGAATGGCATAATGATGAAGCTACTGAAGCTATAAATTTTTATAAAAAACATCTTAATGTAATTAATGATATTATTAGAAAACGACGTATAAATGAAACTTGATAATTTTGGTAAAGATAAAACTGATAGTAATAAATATAGTTTTACAAATGACCAACAAAATGCGATAAATAATATTATTGATTTTATTGCTGCACCTTTTGACCCTGCTAAATATATAGTAGGATTAACTGGTGCTGGTGGTACTGGTAAAACATTTATTACTAAGTATATTATTACACATTGTAAATATGCTAATAGTGTAATTAAATGTACTTCTCCTACTCATAAAGCTTGTCGTGTTTTTAGTCAAGCTCTTGATTATAAAAATGTTGATACTATTCAAAGTACTTTTGGTCTTAGACTTGATTTAAGACTTGAAGATTTTGACCCTAATTCTCCTCAATTTAATCCTATGGCTAAGCCTAAACTTGAAAATATTAAGTTATTACTAATTGATGAGGCTTCTATGCTTCCTGCTAAGCTTGTTACTTATGTTTGTAAGGAGTGTAAAAATCGTTCTATTAAAATTTTGTTTATTGGAGATGCTTATCAGCTTGCTCCTGTAAATGAAACTAAATCAGTTGCTTTTGATAGATGTTTTGAAGTATATCATCTTAAACAAATTGTTCGACAAGCTGCTAATAATCCTATTACTGGTTTACTTAATCTTCTTCGTTATGATATAGAACATAAAACTTATAGATTCTTAGAATATATAAGTAATCATGTTGGTACTACTAATTATAATGATGTTGGAGAAGGTTTTAGTATATGTAATCCTGCTGCATTTAAGAACGTAATTGATATGTCTTTTTCTGATGAAGCTTATACAAAGAATATTGATATGTACCGTATTATTGGTTATACTAATGCTTGTGTTAGCGGTTGGAATAATTATATACGTAATACTATCATTCGTGATTCTGATAAGAATATTATTACGAAAAACGATTTGATTATGTCTTATGAAACTATTGTAAATGAATTTATGGAAATTGTTATTAACAATTCTGAAGAATATATCATTAATGATATTGTAGATTTTGTTGATGACACATACGGATTTAAAGGTTTTCTTGTTAAATTCCAACTTATTCATGGAGGAACTATTACTCGACCTTTGTTTGTTATTGACCATAAAGATAAGTTTACTATTCAGAAATATCATAAGACTATTACAGATTTAATTACTGCTGCTAAAAATGCTAATGGTGGTACTCGTGTTGCTCGTTGGAAAGAATATTATGCGTTTAAAAAGAAATATTTAATAGCTGCTAATATTATAGATAGAACTGGTAGAACTTTATATGATAGAGATATTGATTATGGTTTTGCTATAACTTCACATAAGTCGCAAGGTTCTACGTATGATTCAGTGTTTGTTGATGTTAATAATATGATTTATGACCGTATGGGACATCCTTATACTAATCAAGATGACCTTCTTCGTAGACTTTATGTTGGTTGTTCTCGTGCTCATAAAGAATTAGTTCTTTGTTATGGGAATTAAACGTAAAAAGAAAAATGTTGAACTTTCTGTTGAACATATAAGTACTAATGTATTTATTTCGATTTGTACAGTTTGTTCTAAATGCCCTTGTCATATTTATGCAGATAAAGATGATAAAATCATACTCGGTGTTGGTAATATTTATACTGATACTATTATGATTTTACCATCTTATGATGTTAAAGCTGGTATTGGGTATCCTACTATTTTAAAGATTATGCAAGATGCTTATAAAAACATTACTGGTAAAGAGTTACTTGAAGATTGTTATGTAACTCGTATTATTAAATGTTTTAATAAAACAGATTTTAATCTGGAAAAAGATGCAATTAAATCTTGCTTTTGTAATCTTCTTTATGAAGTTTCTCGTATTAAACCCAAAAAAGTAATTATCCTTGATAAACGAATATATGATTTTGGATTATATAATTGTAATAGAGGTAAATTTACTGTTAAGACTGTTATTAGTCCTGGTGTTATGTATTACGACAATCAAAACTTAAAAGATGTTTTTATGAAACAATTAACTGAAGCTATAAATGATTCTTAAGTTATGATACTTAGTTATGCTTATGACGTTGAAATACTTCCTAATTTCTTTTCTATTGTTATTATAGATGTTGGAAGTTATCTTAGGGTTTTTGCAGATGCTTGTGAAGTAAATGCTAAAGGTAAAAAAAGTCCTATTCCTTTAGTTCAAAAATATACTGTGGAAGAAATTAAGCAAAAACTTGATACTGTTGCGAAAAAGAAATTTTATATTACTGATACAGATGATAGTCAATTACTTCAAATGCTTGGTTATCTTAATTATATGCGTCCTCATTATGATGATAAAAATATAGCTATACGTTCTGATATGTTCGGTTATAATAGTTCTCGGTATGATAAACTTATGATTGCTGGACTTCTTATGTTTGCAAATCAGACTAATAGTACTAAAGAACTTATTACTAAACTATATGAACTTAGTAAACATATTATTGAGATGCAAGATAATCCTGAAATGAGCAAACACGATTATTTTCTTTCTACTCTTAGAAAATATAGTCTACCTTATGTAGATATTGACATTATGACCATCTTTGCTCTTAATAAAGTTGGTAAAGGTGTTGATAAAGCTGGTAATACTATTTATTTTGGTAAAAGTCTTAAACAGACTTCTATTAATTTACAATGGTATGAACTTCTTGAACATGAACTTCCTCCTATTAGTGAAAAGGATATTCATTTTTATCAAAAAGATGCTCGTTATTCTGGTCTTCCTGCTGATAAAGTTAATCAACTTGTAGATAAGTGGGATAGGTATATGATTGATGAGTGGATTGATGATGTTATGCACTATAATGCAAACGATGTTTACATTGTATGTGAAATGATTAGACTTTACATTGATGAAATTCGTTTAAGATATAATATATCTAAATCATATGAAGTTGATGTTTTAAGTAGTTCTCGAAGCAACATTGCTGATAAATTATTTGTTAAGTTTTATAGTGATTTTAGTGGACTTGCTCCAAGTCAATGGCAAGGTCGTAAAACTGAACGTACTGCTATGGCTTTTAAACGTGTTATTTTTCCTTTTATTAAGTTTAAAACTCCAGAACTTCAAGAACTTCTTGAAGAAATGAAGAAAGTTGTTATTTATTCTATTGGAAAAAAGGCTTTGAAAGAAATTGCTCCTAAATATCCTGATTTAAAATATCTTAAAACTAACAATGATAGTGGTTGGTTTGAGATTAAACTTAACAAACTTGTTTATACTATTGCTACAGGTGGTCTTCATACACAAGATATTCCAAGAGAACTAAAAAGTAAGCTGGTTTATATCAATGATTCTTCTACGGGGGAGTCCGCGAGTGAAACGAGCGATTCTATTTGGGATAACATTACTGATGATAGTTACATTTATTGTCATGCCGACGTAAGTGACGAAGCGTAGGCTTAAAACAATTCCTTTAACTGCTGGAAACTCGTGAAGGTAATAGTGCTACAACATAAGATGAAAATCTAAGTGTGAATGCTTAAAAAACTATTATTATATGACAATCAGCAACCAAGACTACCTATTATGATATGAATCATGATGATAGTAAGGCTCATCGACTATCCGAAAGGAGTACTGGCATTATTGCTGGGAAAAGGGGAAAACTTTATTGAAAATGGTTATTTAAAAGCTAAAAAACAATAAAGTTAAGATATAGTCAGGCTTATAATGAAAGTTATAAGATTAAGTTCGTCCTTTTATCCTTCTCTTATGAGTGTTTATAGAATTGCTCCTGCTCATATGAATGAAAGTATTTTTACTAAACTTATTACTTGGCTTAGAGAAACTCGTGTAACAGCTAAACATAGTAAAGAAGATTATATAGATGGTATTCCTAAAGATATTCTTGCACAAGTACTTAAAATTGTCATTAATTCTATTTATGGCAAACTTGGTTTTGAAAAAGGAGATATATGCGATAGACTTGCTGTACTTAAAGTAACTATTAATGGACAACTTCTTCTACTTAAATGTTGTGAAGAACTTGAACTTAATGGAATTGAGGTTATGTCAGCTAATACAGATGGTATAGTTGTTAAAGTTTCTAAAGCTAAAAAACAATTATATGATTCTATTATCAATACTTGGTGTAAAGAAACTAAACTTGGTATGGATAGTGAAGAATATAAATGTTATATAAATAGGGATATTAATAATTATGTCATTGAAGAAATAAATGGTAAAGTTAATTATAAAGGCGCTCTTAATCCTAATATGTATCGTGTAGATTTACAAAAAGGTTATGATATGCCTATTGTTGCACAAGCTGTTGTCAATTATTTTCTTTATAATAAACCTGTTCTTGAAACACTATATGATTGTCGTAATATTCTTGATTTTTGTAAAACTCAAAATGTTGGTAGACAATTTCACGTAGAATATACTGAAGGTAATACTCGAAATCTTATGCAAAGAAATGTAAGATTTTATGTTACTAATAAAGGTGGTACTATTGAAAAAGTTAATGATAATACTGGTGGTAGAAATAACTTATGTGCTGGCAAACAGGTTATTATTCTTAATACTTTAGATGATAAACGTATAGAATATCGTAATATTAACTATTCGTATTATTATCAAGAAGCCCTTAAGATTATTGACCCTATTAAGCTTAGTATTTCTCCTAATCAAAAAGGAAATAAAGTTGCTGGCACTAAAAGTGGTAAAGCTCTTATTAAGAAAATGTCTGGACAATATGCCAGCTTATTTGATGATTTAGATGAAGAATGAAGATAAACTAATAACACAAGTTATTAATGGTTTTCAAAATAATAAAGGAAAAGCAAGTGTTTATTGTTTTTCTACTGATGTAATTCCTAAACTTGTTTATTCTATTATTATTCCTTTCTGTAAAAAGCATCCAGACAAACAAATATTTATTGTTGTAGATTGTTATAATACTCGTAAAAGTATTTATAATTATCTTAATAATCAAAATGTTAATTCAGATAATGGTTATAATATAAGAATACTTAGTGTTGATTTTATTAAACCTCAATATCATTATGAGTATATGCTTACTCTTACTGTTGGGGTTAATGATAATCTTTTAGCTATTACTAAACTTGCTAAAGAAAGTCATTTTACTTTAGCTATTCTTACTAAGAATATAATGAATAATGAATTTATTTCTAATGTTCGTAATATTCTTCCGTCTATTGATACTGCTGATTTAGATATTGCTATTCGTCAAGATAATATTTACTCCCCCGTAGAGGAACATCGCTATGGAATTGAGCTTTCTGAAGATGATAGAATTATCTATAACAAATATACTGATTATATTAATACCTCTGTTTCTATTTTTGGAGAACTTTCTAATATTGAAAAATGTAAGAAAGGCGATGAGAAACTTGGTATTAGTGCTGCTGAATTTCGTAATACTATTGCTCATGAAAATGGTTGGAGAGAAGATTTAGATACTAATGTTCCTTTTATGAAACAAATAGATGATATTTATAATCCTAATATACTATTTGAAAGAGCTTGTACTTTTTATACTATTACTAAACAACGTAGAGATTTAGTTAGCGATAATTCTGCTAAATTAGAAGCAATTAAGAATATTTGTCTTGCTAATTTAGGTAAACAAATTCTTATTATTTCTAAGAGAGGAGAATATGCAGCTAAAGTTACTAAATATCTGAATGAGTTTTCAGATATTAAATGTGGAGATTATCATGATTGTATAGATGATGCTATTGCTGTTGATGATATGGGTATACCTATTCTTGTTAAGAGTGGTATTAATAAAGGTAAACCACGTATTGTTGGTTCACAAGCCCAATCGACGACAAATGAAAGGTTATTTAATAACAAGATTATCAATACGTTATCTATAAAGTCAGCGTCTAATCCGAAGCTAAAAATAGCTATTGACGTAGTGATTTTTACTTCTCCATTATGTGATAATATTATAGATGTTAAAACTCGGTTTACTAATATTACTTTTAATGGTGTACCAACTAAAACATATAGAGTTTATTGTGTTGGAACAATCGAAAGTGATAAAATGAATAAAGAGAAAGAAGTTTCTACTATTAAGGTTATAAATGATACAGAAACTTTTATCGGCTATGATGAAAATTCCTGTGCTATAATTTTGTAGTATGAAGTATTTCTTTTATATTTGTAGTGTTAATAAAACAAATGCTCTTTGAAATAATGGTGAAAGAACAAGAAGAAAAGCAAGAACAAGTTGAGAATGAATCTCCTGCTCAACTTGTAGGAAAAAAAGAAATCACTTCTATTGCTAAACATCCTGTTCAACACGGTATTAATGGTGGTATTAATACTATTAATTTCTTTGATGATAAGCAACTTATTGCTGCTGAGAATTTTCTCACTAAAGTAATGAGAAGTGATAAAGGGGGAATTAAAAGTGTTAATGACGGTCTTGCAGTTCTTATGAGAGCACAAGATTTACAACTACCTTTTAGTACTTGTATTGAACATATTCATGTTATTAATGGTAAGACTGGAGTTGATATTCATGTTGTCAAAGCGTTGTTATCAAGGGCAGGTTGTACTTGGAGATGTCTTAAAGATTATCAACCTCTGTATGAATATACGGATGGTATCAATGTTTATATTGACGGTAGTTTTCCTGAGTATGTAATTAGATGTATTAGTCAAAAAGAAGCTGAAGAAAAAGCTAAGGTTGATATAACTAATGATAATACTGATAATGTTTATGTTTATCCTGTTAAATGGTATCAAGATTTTAATGGAAATATGTATAAAGATTATCAGTTAAATACAAAATCTTTTGGAATTGGTATTAATCGTCAGCAAATTGCTGAAATTGCTAAGTCTGGTAGAACACCAGTTTATCGTATTCCTAATAAACCTGTTGATTTTGTTACTGAATATGAAATCACTCGTATAGTTAATGGTAAAGAAATTACTTCTAAAGGACATTTTAGTTATAGTGAAGCTATACAAGCTGAAATGTTAGAAAAAGATACTTATAAAAAATATCCTCGAATACTTATTGGTCATCGAGCTTTTACACTTGCTGCTCGTGATATTGCTTCTGATATTCTATTCGGAGTTATGGAAACGACAGAGCTTAAAATTGTAGCAGGTCGTGAACTTTCGGATAATGATATAGCTTCTGTTGAAGATGCAGAAGTTATTAAACTATAAAAAAATATCTTCAAAAACTTATAAATAACTCAATTATTAATTTTTAAAATTTTCGTATTATGAAAACTAATGGTAAAGCAATGGGATTTGGTTTTAGTGCAGTTAATGCTGGTCAGCGTAACGTAAGTGTTGAACCTCAAGTTATCGCAGTTTCTACTGAAGGTAATTTCCGTATTACTCCTCCAGTAAGTCGTGTTCTTGGTATTGGTCATGGTGACTATGTTATGTTCTTGAACAATGTTGATAACATTGATGCAGCTATTGCTGCTAAGGATGCTCAGGTTGTTGCTTTTTGTGAGGAGCAAGGTCTGGAAGTTGATTCATCTGAAGCTGCTATTGCTATTCATAAGGCTTTTGATATGTGGGCTATTGCCAAGGGTATTGTTGAGTATGATACCAAGGGTAATCAGAAGACTTCTACTGAACGTCTGACTAAGAATGATAAGATTAAGTTTGTTTCTCAGAATTTTGACACTATGCTTGAGCAAGCTATGGAGCAAGCTGATGATGATACTAAGGCAGCTCTTTCTCGCGATGGTATTACTAAGGAGGAACAGACTGATATTCTTGCTGCTTTTGTTACTCCTCGTGAGTTGCCGAAGTATAAGGGTTCTAAGGCTGCAAATCCTGCTGGTCTTACAGGTGCTGGAACTTCTTTGACTTTTACCGATTCTAATGTTTGGAAGCAGTTGAAGGCTGATATGGGCGATACAGCTACTAAGCTTAATCGTGTATTTGATGTTGATGTTGAAGAGGTTCAGGATATTGTCCTTAGCGATGGTTATAAGGAAGTAACTGTTAAGGCTATCGTTCTCGGTGAATACAGCGACAAAGAGCCTGCTCGTATTGGTAAGAGTGATTCTGAAGAGTAATCTGTTCTTTCTCCTGTAATTTAAAGTCGAGAATGTAATCTTGATGATTATGTTCTCGACTTTTATTGTATAATTAAACGTTTAATTAAAATTAATGTCATTATGACAAAAGAAAATGAAAATGTAGCTGCTGGCGCAGCAGTTACTAACAATCCAGTTGAAACTAAGAAAGTTAGTAGAAGAGGTATTGGTTCCGCTCGTGGTACTACTCGTCTTAAATTTAGTCATGAACAAGCTAAACAGAATGGTTTGTTTTTGGGTCATCTTGATAGTGTTGCTGTTACTATGATTCAAATTGGTGAAGATAAGACTGGTATGCCATCATTTAACGGTCTTGAAATACCTAAGCTTACTATTACATTTGCTTCTAATGAAGAAGAAGTAAATAAGCGTCATTATCAGAATTTGACATTTACTGCTGTTGAAAGTAATGCTAATACTATTCCTGGAGGTAAAGAAGAGTGGAAAGTTAATTCTGTATTTGATTGGCTGAAACATATTCTTAATGTTTTTGTTCTTAAAGGTCGTGAATTAACAGAAGAAGAAGAAACTGCTTTGTCTTTGTCTTATGAAGACTTTGATGAACAAGGTGAGTATTCTCCTGTTGAACCAGAAGTTGTTATTGCCGGTTGGAAGACTCTATTTGAAAACTTTGAGAATATTATAAATAGAGGTCGTGATGGTCAGCCTTATTTTAAAACTAAAGACGGAAAGAATATTCCTCTTTGGCTTAAAATGATTCGTTATATTAAGACTCCTAAGAAAGGTTGGCAGCCAATTAGTAATGGAGATTTATCTTTCCCATCTTTTGTTGGAGAAGGTTGTATTGAAATTTATAAGCAAAATACTCCTCCTTCTATTCGTATTGATAGTGTAAAAGAAGCTATTATTCCTATGAATGTTGAAAAAGCTAAAGCTCCTAATATGCCTACTCCTGGTGTTGGTGCTGTAGCTACTGGTATGGGTGGTGTTCCTGTTGTAGACCCTATGGTAGGTGCTGGAAGTTTTGCAGGTATCGCTACTGAAGCCGCTGAGGATATACCATTCTAAGATTTAATACTTTCTTTTAATTTTACTCTAATTAGTGGACTTTGTTGTGATATTTATCATAGCGAAGTCCATTTTTTTAATTTGTTGAAATGGGTAGAAACATTAATTCTTCTAAACTTACTAAACAACTTATTTTAAGTAAAGTTAGTCAAGTTACTATATTTAGTACTTATCTTAATTTATCAGATAAAATTGTACAATATTGTATTGACACTAGGGAGTTAATATGTTCTCCTATAAGAGATGATATTCATCCTACTTGTGGTTTTAGATATGATAATAAAGGTAAGTTAAAATTTAGAGATTTTGCTGGATATTTTTGGGGAGATTGTTTTGATATTGTTGCTCTTATTATGGGAGGTATTTATAATAAGCAATACGATATTAGTAATCGTGAAGATTTTGTTAAGGTACTTCGTCATATAACTTTTACTTTTAAAGATATTTTTTATGGTCAAGAAAAAGACATAAATCTTATTAATGAAATTAATACTGGGATTGTGGCTATTAAACATAAAAAGCCGAATATAGAACTTGTAGTTAGAAATTGGAACGAATACGATAAAGAATATTGGGGTAAATTTGGTGTTCCATTACAATATCTTAATATTAATTTCATTTATCCTGTTGAGCAATATTATATTAATAGAAAAATTAATCCTGAACCTAAATATTTTTATAATGCTAATGACCCTTGCTATGGTTATTGTCTTGGTCAAGACAGGTCTGGTGTTTATAATATTAAACTTTATTTTCCTAATAGAAATAAAACTGTTACTCGATTTATAACTAATTGTAATCATCTTGAAGGTATTTACAATCTTGATAAAACAGATTATGACATTATTGTTATAACTAAATCTACAAAAGATAGAGTTAGTTTAGGAGCAGCTATATTACGTATAAATTCCCTCTACGGGGGAGTAGACAAAAAAGTTGGTGTGATTAATATACCACACGAAACTTATAAACTTCGTCAAAATGAATTTGATTGGCTAAAAGGAAAACTTTCTGATAGAGGTAAAATTGTTTCTCTTATGGATAATGATTCTACTGGTAAACATGAAGCTATTTGGCTTAGAAATAATTATCAAATTATTCCTCTTCTCATTCCTGTTATTTATTGTGCTAAAGATTTTGCTGAACTTGTTTCAAAGCATAAATTTGATGAAGTTGTTAATCTGATTAAACAAACAATTAATTATATATCTAATTATGAAAGAAAAAACAATAAATTTACTTGGGATACGACCGAATGGAGTAACAATTTGCCATATTGATATTAATAAAAATCATCGTATTCCTATTATTATGGAACCGATTACTGAAGAACAAGAAATTCATATTGATAAATCTGCTAAATATTATGGTTCTATTCGATTTGAAAGAAAAGACGGAGTTATTGTTATAGCTAAAAATATTTATCTTTATGGAGAAGTTAATTTTGATGATGATGATGACCTTGATTTAATAGAAAAATTTAATCTTATTAATGAAGAAGGCAATTGGATTTATTCTAATTTTGATTATAAAAATGGTAATTTTACTACTGTTGATGGTCGTATTAAAAGTGCTCCTACTTGGGATTTGATTAATTGGTTTAAGTATTGTCATGTTCTTATAGGTAAGCCTAAACGAATTATTGTATATAAACGTAAATAATATATATTATGTTTGAAGACGATTCTTTTGATATGTTTAGATATGAAGTTGGCATTATCATTAATGATAATAGAGATACCATATGTGCTACTGATGATTTAGAAATAGCTAATAATTTTTATGAAGAGGCTATAAAAACGTATAGTCCTACTAATAGTACTAATCATGCTATTATATTTCTTTATGATTATAATAAAAATACTAATATAAATTATTACGATAATGAGTCAGAATGTTCTTAGTCTAATATATTATAATCCTATAAGTACTTCTTATGATGTACTTAATATTGATTATCCTAATATAGATTATATGACATTTAAAAGAACTCATGATTATAATACTGATGAAGATATTTGTAAAATTCTTGATAATCTTATTAAAGATTTAAATTGTACTATTGAATATTCTTATGGTAGACCTATGATGACTACTAATTTTAATTATAATTCTCGTATGTCTGACTATTATAGATATTTACTTAAACTTACTAATCAATTATTATATAATGAATATATTGATAAACTTATTCAAAGACATATAGATAATATTATTTTTGAATATGAGCATCTTTATATTCCTGCTACTAAAAATAAAGGAAAAAGTAAAAAGAAAAAACTTCCTTCTGATGTTTATGTTCGTAGAATTACTCACGATATATTTACAGGTAAAGAAGTTTATAGTTATTATAATCCTCGCACTAATGATGAAATTAATTCTTCTAATCCTAATTTACTTGTAGAACTTAATGCTCCTAAAAAGAAAGAGCGTAAAAAATCTATTAAAGTTAAATCTGTTGGAGTTCCTATTAGTGCTATGACATTTAGTTTTAAAAAGAAATAATATTATGATTGGTTTTATACTTGAACATCCGTTTCTATATGTTTTTATTAATATAATTATTGCTATTGTTTTTGTATACGGTATAAAACATGATAAAAAATAAATAAAACTTATAATTATGTTTCCAAATGATTTGCCTAAATATCCTTATACATTAGCTTTATATAGAAGGAATAATTTTGGTCAACCTTGTGTTTGGTTTGCTGCTCCTTTTGACCATGAAAGTATTGAAATATATCATGGTATTGTTGGTAAAACCATTACACATGATATTATTTGTACTAATCGTAAACCTTCTGAAGAAGTTAAATCGCGTATTAATGCAAAACGTAAAACTGGTTATAAACTTTTGAGTGAGCTAAAAGATAATACTACTCTGCCCGTAGAGGGAGAATTATTGTCTTATTTGTCTACTTATCTTCCTGATTATCGTACTTCTGCTGATGGAAGTCTTCTACCTATGCTTGCTAAAGTTTATAATAATGTAAATAATAAATTATTTAATAAAGTTCCTTATTATCTTGGTCAATGGAAGATTAATGGTCTTAGATGTTTTATTAGTGCTTATGTTAATAATGGCAATCTATTTAAATCTATTGGTCTAAAGTTTCAAAGTCGAGAAGGAACTTATTGGCATAGTCTAACTTATCTTGAAGATTATCTTCTTTCTGTTCTTGACCAAAAACTTCTTGATAAAATGATTGATGAAAACTATATTCTTGATGGAGAAATATATCTTCCAGGACATACAGTTAATGAAATTGACCATTTTGTTAAAGACCCTAATTGTGTTGAGAATAAACTTCTTCAATATTGGTGTTACGATATTGCTATAGAAGATACTACACAAAATGAAAGAATGAATTTTCTTCTTTTTCGTCAAGCACATTATGTTAAAACATTTTCTTCTAAAGAAGCTCATTTAAATAATAATGAACGTCTTGTTGTTCTTCCTAATTTAGAAATTAATGATGATGATGCTGCTGTTCGTTGTAGAGATGCTTATATAGAATTAGGTTTTGAAGGACTTATTCTACGTAAACCAGATGCTGAATATCAATATGGTAAACGTAATCAAGCTATGATTAAATTTAAGAAATCTACTGATGGTAAATTTACTATTATTGATATTTATCCTGAAGGAATTAAGCGTAAAGATATTCCATTGTTCTTATGTAAAAATGATGTAAACGATAATACTTTTGAATGTCATGTCGGAGGAAGTCAAGAATATCAATCTTCTATTCTCCGTAATAAACATGCTTATATTGGTAAACAAATGTATGTAGAATATGGAGAAAGAAGTGGTGTTAATCAACTTCCTTTCCACATAAAAAATACATATATATTATAATATGATTATTCAATATGAGTTAGTTGCTCCTGTTACTGATAGAAAAGCTCCTTACCTTGATAGGTTTGGGGCTTTTATTGTTCCTGCTATTAAAAAGCTATATAAATATTATATTGAAGTTAAAAGATATAATCCTAACACTCTTTGTTATGAATATTTTCTTTTGCTTGGTACTGATAAGTTTGATGCTCAATGTAGAAAGTGTAGAGTTGATGATTATGGTAGACTTAAAGCTAAACTACATAATGAAGTTAAACAATATGTTAGTTCTGAAACTGCTGCTCGTGGTAATGTTCAATTTGAATATATCGAAAGTGATGGCTTATATGATGTGTGGCAGATAGTCTAAAATAGCTATTTTTAGCTATGTAATGCAATAAATGTATCTCTATGATTAACTATATTGATTTAACATACTTAGCTAAAAATAGCTTAAAACAATAACTAATATTTTTTTGAAAATAAATTAGTTATTTTAATATATTATTGCTATATTTGAATATGAAGAATTTTGTTATAGGTATAGCTGGAGTTAAAAACTCTGGTAAAGATACAGTTGCAAGTATAATTAATTATATTTTTGCTGCTGGTGTTAGTAAAGCTAAATATCAAGATTGGGTTATTAAACAAGCAATTTATGATAATAATTATAAAGATAGAATTATTCATTTTGCTGACCCACTAAAAGATATTCTTTCTATTCTTTATAATATTCCTCGTGAATATTTTGATGATAGAAAGTATAAAGATGAACTTTGGTATTGTTTGAATACTAATACTTTTATTAAAAATGCTAATCAACGACCTGGAGATGAAGTTGCTATTATAGATATTTATACTCTTAAATCTTTTAGTCTTAATACTTATCTTAGATTTAATAATGATAAATTAGTATGTATTAAACTTCGTACTCTTCTACAATATTTTGGAACAGATGTTTGTCGTAATAAACTTGATAATAATATTTGGATTAAATGTGCTATTGGTAAAATCGTTGATAAAGCTGAAAGTAGAAGACTTTGTATTGTTCCTGATGTTAGATTTGCTAATGAAGCTGATGCGTTACGAATTAGCAATGATTCCCTCTACGGGGGAGTAATTGAAGTAAAACGTAATCATATTAAAAATACTGATAATCATGATAGTGAAATAATTGATTTTGCTGTTGATGATGTTATTGAAAATAATGGTACTAAAATGACTTTATTTTATAGAGTTCTTAGTTGTGTAGAACATATAATATCTAAATAATATGAGTGTTAGATTAAGTCCTAAACATGGATTAAATCCATCTTTAGTCGTTTGTCCTATTTGTGGAGAACCTACAAGTATTGCTCTTCTTGGTAGACTTAAAAAAGATGTCGAAGCTCCTCGTTCTATTAAAGGTGTACATCTTTGTGATAAATGTAAACAAAAGTATATTACTCTTATAATAGTTGAAAGTGAAGAAAATCCTATTGAAACTGGAGAAATAGCTTATATTCTTAGAGAAAATGTTGTAGAATCACTTAGAGGATATGATTGTCTTTGTATTACTGCTAAAGATTATAAACAATTAAAAGAAAATAAATAAATTACAATTATGAAAATTATTCAGCCTAAAGTTGAACTTTGGAGACAAGGTGAAGATGTTAAAGCTCATGTTGCTCGTTGTGCAAGAGTATGTTATAAACGAAAAACTGGTAATGATAAGGCTCTTTATAAAGGACTTATCAATAGTCATCATTGGAGTATGTTTCGCCATGAAACTGTGTATGCTATGGTTCCTACTTCAGCATGGAATAGTGCTTTTGGAATGGTTCTTGGTAAATATATGGAAAGTCCTTATATTAAATGGGTTGCTTTTGATGACTATACATATGTAGCTACTAATGGTAATTTTATGCTTGATGTTAAAAAAGGAAATCCTGTTCTATATAAATATTTACATAAATATAGAGTTAGTGAAGAAGAATTTAATTCTTGTGAATATGTTTGGACTCATCTTTCTCGTTATACATTTTGTATTGATACTCAAATTAGTACTTCTCGTGAATTAAATCGAGTTAGTCCTAATAATATTTCTGAACAATCTACTCGTTATGTTTATGAAGATGGTATTATTTGTAAACCTCATTGGATGAGTGATGAAATTGCTCAAAATTTTAATGAGCATCCTTTATTTATTACTTGGGTTGATAATAATAATGAAGAACATAAAAAAGCGTGTCAATATCTAAGTTCTTGTAATCATAGTTTTAATAATTATAAAGTTCTTATTAATGAATTTGGTATGCTTCGTCAAGATGCTCGTGGTGTTCTTCCTTTAGATACTGCTACTCGTTGTATTTATACATATAGTATTGATGAATGGCGTAACATTATTGATTTACGTTATTATGGTACTACTGGAAAACCTCATCCTAATGCTAAAATTATTGCTGGTATGATTAGAAAAGAACTTATGGAACTTGGTTATAACTTTAAATAAAATATTATTATGTGCAAATTTGACTTTATTAAATGTCTTTTTGGGCTTCATACATATGAAATTCATGAAGAATTTGAACTTACTGATGTTCGTAAAGATGTTATAGGAACAATTATTGTTTCTCGTTGTACTCGTTGTGGTAAAATTAAAACTACTGAAATTCGTACAGTTAATAATCATAGTATATGAAAAAGAGTAAAAGATATATAAAGAAAGAGATAAAGAAATCTCTTATTAATAAGAAAGCTTTGTCTAATATTATAGCTAATAGTAATATTTGTCAACACGCTATTAGAGAACTTAAACTTGCTGGTTATGGTAAAGAAAAAGGTAGTCCTAATTGTTGGATTTATCAACAAGTTCTTGAAGCTGTTGCAGTATTTGCTTCTCATAGTAATAGTGGTTTTTCTGCTTCTTATGAAATTAATTTGGTTAAAAAACTTTGTAATTTAGATGTTATTTCTCCTCTTACTTTTAAATATGATGAATGGGGAACTGCTGATTTAGACGGTACTCGTCAGAATAAACGTAAAACTTCTATATTCAAATATCCTGATGGCTCTATTTGTGATATAGATGCTTTTAGTAATAAATCTGTTGGTACATATTGTTTTAATACTAAAACTTGGGGGGAAAATAATAACGGTATTACTTGGCGTGGTGGATTGTTTGAACATAAAGATAATATTCTTACAGGTCGTTATTTTAATAGATGTTATATTAAACATTATGAAATAGTTAAAGGTTATACTCCTAAACCAGAACGAATAATTCCTTGTGTTGAAGTAGAGGTTGCTCCTGATGATTGGATTATGGCTGTTACTGCTGATTCTTCTGAATTACTATTACTTAGTTGTGATTATGATATTAAGTGGGAAGAATGTCCTTGTTTAAAAGGTATTCGTCTTGAAGATGTTACTCCTGAACTTGAAAATAAAGCATTTGAAGAATTAAAAAATAATAAACATTAAAGAATTATGGCAAGTTTATATAAAATATCCGAAGATATTCTACGTATATTTAATGATGTAGAAGTTGCTGAAGGCGAAATTACTGATGAACAGTATGATGCCCTTCAGATTAAACAAGAAGAATTAAAAGAGAAACTTACTAATTATGTTAAGGCTATTAAGTCTTGGGAAGTTGATGAAAAAGCTCTTAAAGATGAAAAGAAGCGATTTAATGATAGACAAAAAGTCTTTAAGAATCGTATTGAACGTCTGAAAAAAGCTGCTCTTGAAGCTGTACTTACCTTTGGTGAACAAGGTAAATCTAATATGTTTATTGAACTTCCTGAATTTAGATTGTTCTCTCGTAGTTCTATTTCTATTGAAATAGATGATGCTCGTATTAATATTTTCTTGTCTGAATTTGAACGTTATATACGTGAGCTTGTAGGTCAAGGAATTATTTATACTGGACAAGATGTTGATTTACAAGGCATTCTTGATTGTATTAATGCTAATATTAAAGCGGAGCAAGGTGATAACTTTAAACCTTTTACTCTTGCTGATTTAATTATTATGCGTATTGGCGTTAATACTAATATGTCTATTTATGAATTATTCCGTAAAGGTGGTGATGCTCTTTCTCAATATGCTAAAACTCCATTTGATACTACTATTTCTAACGAAACAACTAAAGATGATTGGAAAATAGCTATTTCTATTGCTAAACAACAAGAAACAAGTATGCCTACTGTTGCTAAAGAAGTAATTAATCAAAATTTACAAATAAAATAAAATATGGAAGATACATTTTATATTACTGCTGAAGATAAAGGTCTTTCTATAGTTTTTAAAAGAGAAGCTAATATTATATTAGCTTCTCTTGATAAAAATTCTAATGAATATAAATTTAAATATAACAAATTTGAAGAAGTTCTTGGAGTTATTAAAGCTATAGAATATACTGAACCTCAACATGACAAAGATGTTGATTTTATACTTGATACTATTAATAAGATTTGGAATATTGGTATTCTTAGTCCTCTCACATTGAAAAATGATGAGTTTAATGATTATAATACTAATGGATGTTATAAAAATAAACGTTATCCTTATATTTATCATTGTGGTAATGGCAAAATTTATAATGATAATGCTTATAAATTATATATTCGTGCTGTTTATGATGCTACTATTAATTCTCAAATAGATTTTACTCCTACGATTTGTCATCCTTCTCCATTTAATAAATCTATATTTATTTCTAAAGGAGGTGTTATTACTGGAGAATATGTTCAACAATGTGAAATTAGAAAAGATATTGTTGAAAGACATTCTTTTAATATTCAAAGTGTTGTTAATATTCCTGTTGCAAGAATAATTGATGGGGATTCTGTTATTCATGTTGTAGACCATAGAGAACCTAAACTTAAAGTTTTAAGAGAATTTTATGAAGTTCCTATATATATTGATGAAACTGTAAAAAATAAACATTATAATATTCGTAAATATACTAAACTTAATAAATAAATTATGAGTTATGCTGTTAAAGGAGCACCATTTCGATATAGAGGTGCTGTTAATGTAGAAGAATGTAAGACTGCGGCAGATGTTATGTCTGCTGCTGGTCTTGATTGGCAAGTATCTAAATGTGAACTTGTTGCTAAGATGCCTATACGTATTAATAAACCTAAAAATGAAGGTTTTATATTTGGCTCTAATAATTATGTAGATTGTCCTAATGCTTACGCTACTTATCGTACTGATTATAATATACCTCTCGGCATTGTAAAAGAAAGATATACTCCTGTTCAGAATATTGATGCTTTTGCTTTCTTTGATGGAGCTATTGGAAAAGATAAAGCTATTTGGCAAACTGCTGGTTTCTTTGGTAATGGAGAACGTATTTTTGTAAGCGCTAAACTTCCTAAAAATATTCTTGTTGATGGAGACCCAGTAGAAAATTATCTTGTATTTACTACTTCTCATGATGGTAGTAGTGGTGTTAAAATTTTATTTACTCCTATAAGAGTAGTTTGTCAAAATACTCTTAATGCCGCTATTCGTACTTCTTCTAACTTTGTTAGTTTTAGACATACTAAATCTGTTCATCAGAAAATAGATGTTGCTGCTGAAATTCTTGGTATTTGTGATAATCAAATTCAATTTCTTAATGAACAATATAATTTCATGAAGAAAATCCAAATGAATGATAATCAAGCTCAAGAAATATTTGCTAATATTATTCTTACTGAAGATGAACAATCCAGAGTTAAACAAACAGGGCATACTATTGGACAAATTGTTACAAGAGATTGGCGTGCTATTCAAGATTCTCAAATAAGTATGAAGAAAGTTAATACTATTGCTGAGATGAATAATTATTATTTTAGTGGTGCTGGACAACGTGAAATACTTGGTACTGCATGGGGAGTTTATGGTGCTATTACTGGATATTATTCTAATGTAGATAATAGTGAAGGTACTAAAAGAATGGATTCTCTTCTTTATGGAGATAAATCTCGTAAAATAGAACTTGCAGGTAATCTTTTGATTGCTGTTTAATTTAAAATTAATAAAACAATGAGTAAAATAGTAGAAATTCTTGCGGATGCTATTATTCTTGGTATTCATAATAAAGATGATAAATATATAGAAAGTGATATATATGATATATTATCTAAACTTGATGAAGTTGAAGTTAAAGTTTTTCGTGAAGACGACACTGTAAAACTTCCTACTTATGCTAAAAATGGAGATGCTTGCATGGATGTTTACGTTCATAAAGTAGAAGAAAAAGATGATGATAGAATAATTTATCATACAGGACTTCATTTTAGAATTCCTAAAGATTACGAAATGGAAATTCGTCCAAGAAGTAGTAATACTAAAACAATGGCTGTAATGCAAAATTCTCCTGGCACTCTTGATGAAGGATATACAGGAGAACTTACTATTGTTCATCGTAGAATAGATGGATGGAATGAAGCTGAATATAATGTTGGAGATAGAGTTGCTCAAATTCTTGTTCGTCGTCGTGAACGTATTGTTTGGCAAGAAGTAACTACACAAGAAGAACTTGGTGTTACTGAACGTGGTAATGGTGGATATGGTTCAACTGGAAAATAATATGATAAAGCTTAGTGAAATTGTTCCTGGACAAACAGTTGTTTGTTTAAAAAGTGTATTAGAGAATGAATATGAGATAGTTAGTACTAATGCTCGTATGATGTTTAATGATACTTGGCATCATTGTATTACTTATCGTCCTAAATATGATAGTACATATGATATATTTGTTCATACTATTGAAGATTTTATGTCTAATTTTAGAGTAAAGAAAGATTAATATAGTACAAGGTATTATTATATTATTAATAATTTATTTATAACATTATTAAAAGTAAAATTATTATTATGAAAGCTATTGGAATTAAAATGGTAGAACTTGTGCCTATGCGTGCAAGTATGGCAGCACAATATGGTTATAAAATAGGTGATGCTAATACTGATGATATGGGTTATGAAATAACCTATTCTGATGGATATAAATCTTGGACTCCTAAAGAAGTTGCAGATGCAGCATATTTTCCTCTTAGTCCAGAAAATGATGGTACTAAAATTTTCAAAGAAGATGTTGAAAAGTTTATTACTGATACAGATGCTATAACTATTGGTGATAAAACAACAGTAGTTAATGCTCATACTCTTACTGGTTTTGATGTTATTAAACATAGTTCTTGTGTAGACCCAAAAAATTATAGCAAAGAACTTGGTAAAGAATATGCTATGGAAGAAGTTGTTGATACTATTTGGGAACATCTTGGATTTGTTCTACAATGGGCTAAAAATGGTCTTAAAGGACATAAACAAGAAGAGAAATAATTAAACAAAAGTTCCCTCTACGGGGGAGTTTATGGAGTAAAATGTGATGATACTATTATGGTCTGTAATGGTTTATGTTTTTATGTTTTTGTTACTACTGATTGTAATAATACTCGTCGCTGCGCTCCTCGACTTGCCCGTAGAACAATATCATTGTTTATGATTGTACTTTTAATTTTATTTATCTTATGTATCTTAATTCAAATTATGATACTGATTTTATTACATTATGTAATAAAAAAGTTTAATACTGTTGATGATTATCTTTTAACTATTAGAAGAATGTCTGAACGTATAAGAGAAGAACATAGTGCGTTTTATGATAATACTAATACTATATTAGAAACTATTAAAAATTATTGTAGTGGAATTAATATTAATATTAATGATGTTGCTAAACATCTTGCTATTGTTGATAATAAAATAAATAATAAAAATAAAGCTAAAAATAGCTGTACTAATTTAAATATGAATAATACTACACGGAATAAAAAATTGTTTAATAGAAAGCTAAAAACAGCTAAAATAAACAATATTTCAACAAAACAATGATTAAGTAAAATAACAAATTAATAATTAACATAAATAAGAAAAGGCTCACGAGAAGGAATAACATCCTAATCGTGAGCCTATTTTTTTATTATGGATTAACCACTAATAGTAATATTTATTCATTTAGCATTTCACCAAAGTTTTTAGCAATATTAACTCCTATTTGACTTTCTCCAACTTTATAATATTTATTATTCTTAGTAATAAGTTGTATTCTATCCCAAGGTCTAATACCAGGAAGGTTACGTCTAAATAGAACTGCAAATTTATTCATACCAGCATATTGACCAGATTGATATTCAGGATTAAAATCAGGGTCAAATAAAGCTTGAGGTATCATAAGCATAGCTTTAAGTAAATCACTTGGTCCATTAGCAGAAGCAATAGGACTACTCCAAGCTGTTTTATATTCAGTAACAAGTCCAACAGGACTATACATAGAACTTTCGCTATAAAGTCTATCTGCAAGATAAAGAAGAGAAGCTTTAAAAGCATCATCTTTAAGGTCATCATCATCAAACAAACCATATAAAGCCATAACTACCAATGCAGCAACAAGAACTCCACTAATGTCTCCAAGGTTACGTTTTATATTAGCTTTTTCCCAATTAGATAGGTTATTCCAATTAAATTCGATATTAGCAAGAGTATTAAGAGCAGATTCCATAGCAACTTGAATAGAAGCAAGAGCTATATTAGTACCATTTTCTTCTTTATTTTTAGCACGTTTTTTAAAATTAGTAAATTCAGTACCAAGAAAATTCATAAATGTAATATAAGAACCACGTTCTCTACTACCTCTAAATTCAGAATAAAAACCTTTCTTTCTCCAACGTTTAAATATGCCATTATAAAGATGTTTATGATATTGCATAACAAGACTTCCCCACCATTTTGATTCTATTTGAGCAGCTCCATCTTTATCATACACACCATGAATCTTTTTATTAACAGCTTCTGTTTTACGTTTAAATCCAGCAATAAGATGTTCTAAATCTCCAATAGGATTTTTACCTTTAGCATTAAAATTATCTACAACACTTTTCTTTAAAACAGCTTCACCATTTTTAAATTCATATAAACTTTCAACAGTAGGATTATTCATAAACTGTTCTTTAGCATCTTTCATAAGTTCTTCTCTTTTCTTATGATAAGCTTCAGCAGTTTTACGATATAATGCTCGAGTTTCAGGATTAATATTATCTCTAAGACTATAAAGAAAACTTCTATTTAAATCTTTTTTATTAGTACTAATTTCATATTTATGTTCAACATAATCTTTAAGACCTTCAACATAAGTTCTATAACTGGTAAAAAGAATTTCATTATCTTTTAATACTTGTTCCATAGCTTCTTTTTCTATATTCCAAGTAAAATCTTTAAAATCTCCTATACGTTGAACTCCATTTTTATCAGTATATAATCTATTTGATTTAAGCATAGCAAGAAGAACACTGTTTTGCATATAATGTTCACCAACAGATTGAAAACTATACATCCAATTACGAATTCTTCTAAGATTTTCATCAAGATTTGCACTGCCAGCACCATATTGAAGTATTTGGTCAAATTCAACAACATTAAATTGTTTTATAAATGCGGCAGTAAGATTAGGAGCTTTATCTGAATACATAGAAGCGATCATACCGGTACTATTCATTAAATATTGTTTTTCAGCAGCAGCAAATTCAGAAAAACCAAAATATTCATTAGCAAATTCTTCAGCAGCAATATTTACTTTACCAGTAGTTATATTAGCGATACCTCCATATAAGTTAAATACCATATATTTAGCAGAAGTAAGATTTTGTAAGAAATTAGCAATAGCACGTGGAGTATTATTTTCATGATATTGACTATAAAGCAAACGTCGAGCAAGATTATGAACAATTTCTCGAGTACGAGTTTGAGGAACTGTCATATAAGTAGTATCATCATCTGTTGAAGAAGAAGTATCTTTAATAAGTTTTTTACCCCAAATACCTTTAATCATATATGCATTATTAACAGCAAGGTCTTCAAGAAGAAGATATAAATAAGGTTTGGCTGCTTGACGAGAATTAAAAATAGTAGCATTGTGAACAAAATTTTCCATTACTTCATTCCAATTTCTATTAAGAGCCGCATTATCTATTTTTTCATTTTCAGCTTTAATTTGTCTATTTTCTTCTCGAATTTTAGCAACTTCTTTAGCATATTCTTCATCACTCATAGTACCTTTTATAGGAAGATGTTTATATTCACGATTACCTTTACCTTTAAGTAAAGAAAGCATTTTCATTTCAGCTTCTCTATCATGACTATAATCAACTTCTTTATGAAAACTATCAGAATCAGCTCCACTATGCCAACTCATACCCATAAGAGCACCAAGTTGTCCAATAGCCCAACGAGTATCTACTTCTGTTCTACGTTCACGAGGCAAATATCCTTGTCCAACAAAACGTTTTCCTTGATAAGTAGTAGCATATTTATTTAATGTATTAATATATAAATCTCTAAGAGCTTCTTCTTTTTTATTAAGAGTTATATTAGAATCATATTTAGAATTACCTTTTTTATAGTTGCTACTAAACTCTTTATATTTAGGATTAATATATTCAGATTTAACACTACGTTCCATATTATCAAAAGAAGGAACATATTGAATAGAATTAGCAAGTTCACTATTTGGTTTAGCTTCAAGCTTAGTCCAAATTTTAAGAGCTTCCCATTTATGAGAATAAGGATTATAAACATGATTTAGTTTAAACCATTTATCATAAGCTTCAACTCCTTGTTCTTGAGCTTGTCTTTTAGCAATATAGTAATATTCATTTGGAACAAAGTCTACATTCTTTTCAATATAATCACGTGCAGCAGTTTTTTCATTATCAATATATTCTGCATCTGGAATTCTATATCCATAAATATAAGAATTAGCAACTACATTACCAGTATGGTCAAGTTCAGTAAATATATCTAAAAATTGTTTACCTTGCTTAGTATTTTGTAAATTAGTACGATAATAATTCATAGCATCAAGAAAAGCAACATCATTAATATTATCTGCGTAAACTTTATTTTTACGTTTCTTATAACGTTTCATTTTTTCAGTACGAAGATTTCTAAGTTTATTATAAAGACTTGCAAGTATAACTCTTTCTTCATCTGAAACAACATTATTATTAAATAAAGTAGCAATATCTAAATGTCCAGTATTTTTGTCAATACATCTACCGAGTATACTATTTATTTCAGTAATAATAATTACTTTTGCAGCATTATCTTTGTATTTAAGTTCAGCATAAATATCTTCATCATTGTTTTTCTTTTTAGGACGAGGATACATTAAAGGAATATCTTTAGGAACATCTTTAATAAGAATCATTTCTCCATAACTATTGTCATAAAGTTTTGCTAAATCAGATAGTTCTTCATTTCTAATTTGAGCAATTTGTTCATCAGTAAGCTTCATAGGATTAATCATGCCTGATTCATCAATAGCTCCTTCAACAGTTTTTAATTGAGCAATAGTTTTATTTTTAATAACATTAACTCTACCAGTAAGGTCTTTAAATGCTTTACGAAGTTTTATACTTTCTTCTTTACCAAAAGCTACACGACCATTATTTTTAATCCAATCATATGCTTCTTTATATTGAACATCATCAGCAAATTTCTTTTCAAGAGTATCATATTTATGTTCAGCATCATAAGAATCTATATAGTTTTTATATCTTTTATAATCTTCTTGAAAACCATCATATTCTTGAGAATCAAAATATTTTTCCATAAGTTCACGTCTTTTAGTAATAAACTTATCAAGAACACGAGCTTTTGCTTTATCTTCTATAGATTTCTCAGCACCAGTAGCATCTACTTCAGAACGAAGTTGGTGCATTGCACTAATAATACGTCTTTTACGATTAGAAGTTTCTTCATCAGTTTCTTCAGTATCAGAATTAGTATCATAAAGTTGTTGACTAAGTTGCATATATTTAAAATATATAGAACCAGCTTTACGCATTACTTCATCTCTAAGAGCAAGGTCTTGTTTATAATATTCATCTACAATATGTTGTTCTGTATTCTCATACATAAACTTATCTCTTTCATATTTAGCACGAACATACTTTTCAAAATTAGCAAGACTATTATTACGATTGTTATAAGCTTCATTTAAATCATCAATAACTTTTTGTCTATCTTCAAGGAATTGAGTATTATGAGCTTGTCTAATCATACCTCTTTCAGAATCAATAACTTTATTAATGTCCATAGTACCAGACATTGCTTCTATTTCAGCAAGTTTTTCTTTCCATTCTCTAACATTATTACGAGCATCAAACATTTCTGCTTTAGCAAACATAGTATAAACTTGTTTAAGTATAACTTGTGTTTCATTATTATCAATATCAGTAGGGTCAGCAATAAGAGCATCTATTTTATCTAAATCACCAAAAGATTCACGTAAATCAAGAATGCCACGAACTACTTCAGGATTAGTAGAATACTTCTTGAAATAAATATTAATAATATTGTTCATAGCATCTGCAAGTTTCTTATTTTGTCTAATACTATTAATACTATTAATTATTTGTTGAACGGCTTCTTTAGTTTCTTTATCCTCAGTAGTAATATCAAGTTTCATAATATCAGCAATACGATTACCAAAAGTAATACCTCTTAATATAATATCAGCTACTTCTCTAAAGTATTCATCATGTACTGCAAGAGCTTCATACATTTCAGCATCATCCATACTATATGTTGCAGGATTACCGTCTTTATCAAGCATCTGAAAAGCATTAAGTTTATTAATCAAAGTATTCGCAGCAGAACGATAGTATCTTGCAGCAGAACGATAAATATTGCCACGATTTTCTATAATAGAACTACCCATATTTCTATTTACATGATAACGTTCAAGTTCATGTATAAAAGAATTAGCAATAGGAGTATTATTTTTACGAGCATCATAAGATATTTCATTAATAATAGCAGATGATACAACATCAATTCTCCCTCTACGGGTGAGTGGTTTTTGTCCATTAACAACAGATTCGTCAGTATCAACAATTAAATCAGTAGCAGCTTTTAGAGCATTTTCTTTAAGTCTTTTAGGATTCTCTTTTGTTTTAGTAATTCTATAAATATCTGCATTTTTAATAAGAGTTTGAGTAGCATCAAGGTCTTTTATAGCTTCTGCATAAATACCTGCGTCAGCATGACCAAGCATCATTTGTTCAATTTCTCTACCAAATTTATCAGTAATTTTGTGATGTGCAATAGTAACATTCATTGTACTACCATCGTTCATTACTATATTTTGAGTAACAGCAGAACCAACAGGAATAAGACGTTTAAGACTAATATTAGGATTAAATTGAACATAAGGAGTAGAGAAATTATTTTCAGTATCTTTAACATGAGCTACTATACCGTTAACAAGTTTTTGTACACCTCCTTTAGTAAAATCATTACCTTTATCATATAGTTCCATTAAACCATCTTTGTTATCTGCAAGATTTATTTCAGTAGTTTGATAACCACCAACAGGCATAACAACAGATGGAATATTTCTATTAACTTTTCCTCTTATAGAATTATTTTCTTGTTTAATTCTCTTTTTAGTATTTTCGTCAATATATTCGTCAATATTTGCATCAATATCTGGAAGATTATATGAATTAAATAATTCATCACGAGCAGCAGTAATTTGTTTATCTAACTCTTGAATAGTATAATTATAATATTCTTTAGAATTGAAAATATTATAATTTTTATTATAAGAATATTCATAAGTTTCATACTTATCAAGAAGATTAAGAGGAACTAAGAAATAATCTTTATAACCAATAACATCATTATTTTTATCAAGAATTTCATTACGTCCTTCTACTTTATATAGAACAGTATTGTTATGATTTTCATTAATAGGAAATGCTACTTTAGTATAACCTCCAGCAAGTCTAAATAAATCAAGACTACTAATAAGACTTTCAACATTAATATTATCTACAGTAGCATCAATATGAACTAACTTATCAGCACGCATAGAAGCTAAAAATTGAGTACTTTCATTATATCTTATATAAACTTCTTCTAAAGCTTCTTGACTAAATACTTTCTTAGGCAAAGGACGAAGACGTTTAATAGGAATAATATCTGAATGACTACGAACATATTGGTCAATAAACTCTTCACTTCTCATCATATAAGGAAGTTCTTTAATACGAGATTTTAATTCATCAATAATATCAAGACCTCCTTCTTCAATAGATTTATAAAGAGTTTCGTTAGGAACTATTTTAGAAATATATCCAGACTTATAATTAAATCCTTCAGCAATAAAAGCATATTTAATTAAATCAATAGCAGCAAGTTTTATAAGAGGATTATGATTAGAAAAACTATTAGTAAATAAATAAAGTAAATCTTCTATATCATCTACTTGGTCATCAAATGAAAGATATTGTCTACTAATACCTCTATATTTAACATCAGTATTATTAAGAAGAGTAACTTTAACATAATTAAATATACCTTGATTATCAGGAAAATGTTTTTGAATAAATAGTACTTTTTGAGCAGGAGTAAGTTTATTAAATTTATTAATATCAGCTTTAGTAGGTTTATTCACATTTTTAATATCAAAATCACCATCAACAGCAACACCATATCCACAAATACGACTTCTTTCCTCATTCCAATAATCATTAGCTGTTTTTAGCTTGCTATTGGTTTGATTTATGATTTCTGTATTAGGCATAATTCTGCCTTTATTATCAACCATAAGAGGTATTAATAGCTTTTGTATCTCATTATATAGATAAGATATAGCATATCGTTTATATTCTTTATACTCCGGCTCTGTAAATTTATGATGAATAGTTTGTTGAATAATATGTTCAGTAATATCAAAATCATCATTTTCAGTAATAAATAATTTAGTATTAGTCTGAAGACTTGGATTTGTAGCATAAGCATATACAGCAGAAATAGATTTATATTCAGAATTTTCTACATCTATTCTACTATGATATTCATCAATTGAAGGATATATAAGTTCAATAAAAGATTTACCATCTTTACTCAAAGTATAATCACTTCTAAGTTCATTGATAAGTTCTACTGTTCTACGAGTTTCATGAATACTTGGTTTAGCACCAAATTTATCAGCAGCAGTAGCAGAAATATATCTATTTACTTTTTCAGCACTTCTTTGTATATTTCTAAATGTAAGTAACATACCAAAATCAAATGCGGCATTGCTAATAACATCTCCTTTATTTTGAGCAGCACGTTTAATACGAGTAAACATACGTTGTTTATCTAAAGGAAGTTTAATATTCATAATATCTTGATTATTCATATTACTAATATCAATTCCAAATAGAATATTAAACTGTTGTACAAAAGCAATATTAGCTTTAAAAGCATCTATAATTTTATTATTAGAAGTATTATAATTAATACTATATTTACCATTTCTTAAACCTAATTTATTAGCAATATCAGCTAAAGTCATTTTAATAGCTTGATTACTACTACTAACAAAAGTAGATTTAATAAGATTATTATTGGCAACAAGATTAGTAATAACAGGCTGTCTCATAAATCCAATAACATTTTCAAAATCTATACCAAGAGTAGAAAGAAATTTATAAGTACTAAAAGTAAATTCATCAACATTAGGAACAGAACCCATTTTAACAGCGTCAAGATGATGTGCTGTAGTTTGAGAAGTATAAGTAGTAACAAGGTCACCTACAATATTACGATTAGTACGACTCCAACCAAGACGACGAGCAGTAAATAGAATACGTTTACCTTTTGTTTCCTCCCCCGTAGAGGGAACATCAGTTATTCCATTTTTTTCATTATATTTAGACAGAAGAATTTCATAAGCATTAGGATATGTTTGTTTAAATTCATTATTATCAATAACTTCTTTAGCTATATCTATATTATAAGCAATTATTTCTCCATTTTGAACATGAGCGGGTTTATTATAATATCTTTCTTCATTAAAAGCATTATTAATAGCCTTTATTAAATCATTTTCAGTAGTTTGTTCATAACTAAGAAATTTATTAATAACATCATTAGTAATAATTTTATCTACAATTTTAACATTCTCATTTGTAGTTAAAGTATCATAACCATTAAGAATACCTATAAATTCTTCAGGAGTAGTTCTTTGAAGAAGTTCATACATTGTTTTAGTAATATAAAACTCACCTTTCTTAAAAGGCATATCTTTATATTCTTTATCAAGAACACTAAGAAGAAAATCTTTTATTTCATCTTTAGTTTCAAGATAACTTCCATCAGAAAGTGAAACTTTATTATTATATTTAATAAATTCACGATAAGGAATTGTAATTAAATCAGAATCGTTCTCTAAATTATCAATAAGAGGTTTAAGTTCATTAATTCTTGATTCTCTAAGAGTAAATTCTTTATTACCTCTTGAATATATAAGATATTCTTTATCAATAGTATTACTTTGTTTATTAAGTTCTGTAATTACTTTATTTTTATTCCAAACACCTACACCATTTATTTCAGAATAATGTATTCCAAAATATTCAAGATTTGCTTTTAATCTTTTCTCTCCTTCATTATAATCACTATTATCAGTATATTCTTTTGTATCTGTTAATATAGTAGCTCCAGCATTTAATGCTTTAATAGCTTCTTTTATAGTTAAATCTTGCTGTTGTTTTCTAATAGTAGCATCTCCTCTTTTACCAGGAATAGATACAAAAACAATATCATTACTATTATAATTTCCACTATTTACAGGAACTCTTTGTGCTTTAGCTTGTTTAGCATAATTATCAGTAGAACTATTTTGTATTCCATTAGCAAAACCAATAAATTTATTAGCCATGTTAGATTTAACTGTAGCTTTTTTATCAATAGAATGTAAAGGAACTATGTTAAATACATTAGAAGTAACATTATTAGAAATATTAGCATCTTCATAATCAGTTATATCTTCTGCATAACTTTTTCTAATTTCTTCTTCATTATAGCTAATAACACTATCGTCAGCAGATTTTTCTTCAAGATTTAATATTACTTGAACAGCATCTTCTTCTGCAAGAAAAGCTCTAATTTTATTATTTTTAGAAACAAAAGTATCCCAATTAACAGAAAGTGCTTTAAGTCTTGCACCGCCCATAGCATCTTCAAAATAATCTAATTGGTCAAGAGGATTATAAGGACTACGAGGACGAGTTGCTACACCAGATATTTTATCGATAATATCATTAGCACCATCTTTACCGTTAGTAATTTTATCAAAATTAGAACGACCATATTGTTCTTCACGAGAAGTTGGGTCATTCATAATCTTAATCATTCTATCAATAATATAATTATTACGAGCACGTCTATTAAGTTTTTCTACAAATGGTTGTTTAGACCATTCTTCAAAACTCATAATGCCAGTTTCTTTAGCAGCTTCTTCGTATTTTTTAAAATTATCATCTTTAGCTTTTTTAACAATAACTCGAATAGCTTCGGCTTTTTCTGATTGATAAGCTTCTTTATCAAACGCAGGCAAACCATCTTGACGATTCATAATATCAAGAAGTCCTGTAAGATAATCTACATATTCTTTTACAGTATTTGCATCTTTTTCAGGAACTTTATGTTTTTCAAGATAATTTAAAAATTGCTTACTAATTTCTGGATAAGTACTTCTAATATCCATAACAGTAGTTTTATCTTTTTTAGATTTACGTTTAGCAGCTTTATCTATATCTTTAGAAATACTTCTTGCCCATCCAGGAAGTTCATTAAAAAGGTCATCTCGTTTTTTATCAATATCTCGAAACTCTTCATTAAGTTCTCCACGTTCATTAACAAAATTAAGTTTATTTTTAATATCTTGAATAGAGTTTTCAATTTCTTTACCTATTTCAGTACGTTTAATTTTAGCATCAATGCTATTATTTACATAACGACTATATAAATTTTGTTCATCAATAGTATCTTCTTCAAAAGGTATTTTATGAAGAGAAATATTACCTTTTTTATCTTTAGTAGCATACATTTCCCAACTAATACCATAAACACTATCGACATCAAAATCAGAACCTGTTTGAGTAACCCACTCATCTGGAACTACAATAGTAGAACCAAGAGCATCATTAGTAAATCCTACAACTTTAAGTATAGATATAGATTGTTTACCCTCAGTAGGAATACGATAACCTATATGAATATCAAGTCCTTCTTCTTCTATTTGTTTAAGAATAGCAGCATCTTCTTCAGCATTTTTACCTTTTGGTATAAGACTACTCCAACGAGGAAGATATACTTGCATAACTCCTGTTTTAGCATCAAATTGAAGACGTTTACTATATCCAACTCCAGTAATCTGAGCAGCATGCCAACCAGGAAGAACTTGACGAGTAATTTTATTATTATATATAGATTGTGCTACACTTTCAAGTTTAGCAGTAACTATATTCATAAAGTTAGGCATAGTAGGATTGCCAAATTCATCAGGTATAAGATATTCCATAAAATTACTATCCATACTTAAACGAGCAGCTTCTTCACGAGCACGAACATAAAAATTATCAAAATTAAGAGTAGTTCTATTAGTTTCTATAACATCATCAGGAAGTTTATTTCCATACATATCTGTAGTAGCATATTCAGAATTTACAATAGTACCAGTTTTAATATCATAAGCCCATCCCATACCATCAAGAAAATTAATAAAATCTTCTTTTATATTAGCAGTATAAGCATTCTGATATTCATTAGCCCAAGTAACTAATTGCTTACGTTTAGGATTATCAGCATCTTCTTCATTAATAATATTATCAATAATTTTCTTCATAATTTGAACACCAGCTTTATTGTGTTCATCTATAATATGTTGAGGAACATCTTGCTGTTTATAAAGATATTGATAATAATAATCTTCAACATAAGATTCATTAAAATTATCAGCAAAATCTTCATTAAATTTTCCAGTATTAGCATCCCAAATAGTAAATACATTCTTTTTAGCAGCTTTAGAAGTTTCAGCAGTATTTAGCTGTCCAATATTATTAGCTTGCATCCAATCATATATCTTTCTAAGTTCACTATCTTTAGGAAGAAGTTTAGGAATAAGAACAAACTCAGCATTTTTAATCTGACGAGGATAAAATAAACCTGTTTCACTATCAAATACTTTATCAAAATAAAAGTTCTTTTGAACTTGAATACGAGCATTTATTTCATCAAGATTAATATCTTCTGCTTTAATATTTGGGTCAAGAAGTTGTCTAATTAAATCAGCATAATCTTCAATAGTACCATCAGCATGTTTACGTCTAATAAATTCTTCAAGAGTTATATAAGATTGAGCATCATTAATTTTTGTTTTATCTCCTCCAGCAAAACCATAACCAGAAGCAATTTTAACAGAACGATTATGAGCATTTTCTTCACTCATTCCTTGTTCAATAAAAATACTTTCAAGTTCTTTTTGTAAATCATCAACATAATCAGATGTTTTAACAGTATTATAAATAGTAACTCCTCTAAAACCATTCTTAGCAATAAGAGGTTTATCGTTAATGATAATAGGTTCCCTTACAGGGGAGTTATTTTTATCCATTACTTTAGAATCAATAGTAATAGTTTCGGGAGAACCATTCCACTCTAAATCATGAAGAGTAGTATTAAATTTTTCAGTAATATTGTAACCGGCATATCCATCTCCACCAGCTTGAGACTCTTTAGTACGTTTAAGAAAATCACGAGCACCATTATAATATTTATAATCACCCTCAAACAAATCATCATAATTCATATTCATATTAACTGAATTAAGAAGAAAATCATCAAGAGTTCTTTCATTAAAAGGAATATTATTTTCTTCAAGGACTTTTACAAATCCAGTAGTACGACTTTTAGCTTCAATAAGAAAATTATTAGTCCAATCACGAACTACTTGTTCAAGTTGAGCTTTCTTTTCTTGTGTAAGTTTAAGTTCAAACTTTTGAGTAGAAGGATTATAAATAATAATATCATTAGGATTAAGCCTAAGTCTGCCATCATTGTCAAGACTCAATATACCAGATTGACCTACTCCCCCGTAGAGAGAAAGTATGTTTTCTATCTCTTTACCTGTATTATAACCATTAGTTTCAAATAGACGAAGAAACTTAAATAAATTACCTTGTAATTTGCCATCTTTAATAATAGCAGAAGTCATATCTGTTTCTCCACTCTGTTTTAGTTTATCAGCAGCTTTTTCATTAAAGAAAGCTCTACCAATAAGATTATTTACATCAGTACGAGTTTTAAATATAGGAACACGATTTCCATCAACAACAGTTTCTCCTTCTTGAACAAATAATCCATTAATACCTTTTATAAACATATTAAATTCATCCATTAAATGTCCATAAATAGCATATTGAACTTGATTACGAGTATATCGAGGAGCACGAATAAAGAAAATTTTAGGAGCATCAGAACCAATACGCATAGAATAAATAGCACTATTAAGATTTCCAATATTCTTAATTTTGCCTTCTTCTGTCATTTCAGCAGTACTATCTCTAAATGCCATATATTGAGTAATAAAGAAATCAAGTTTACTCATTGAAGCATAATTAGCAGCTTTAATATCTTGTGTATTTTTAGTACCATCAAAAAGACTATATTTAAGAATATCTTTAGCATTTTCATTTATTTCATATCCGGTAGCAGTACGACTAAACATTCCTTCTGCACCTTTAATAACCTTTCCATCTTTACCTTTAAGTCCAAAGAAAAGAGGATTGTTAGAATATTGATTATCACTACCATCATTAGTACCTTGCGTAATATATGCTAATAGATTTTTAAGACCAGCATTAGAATCTGTTTCAGATTCAGACATAATTTGGTCAAAAAATCTTGTAACATAACAGTTTTTAAGAACATTTGAAGCACTATTACCCTCAGCATTAGTAGAATTAAGTTGAGCACGAGAATCAGTATAATTAGTTATTTGCTGTGCAAAACCGATAATACCAGAATATATTTGTTTATTTAAATCATAATGAGCATAATCAACATATTCATGTCTTGGAAATTCAGGTTTAGGAGTATCTTTTCTTTCTTTAGCAGAAAGCTTACCATAAGCAGCAATAGCCTTATTATATTGTTCTCTTTTAGCATTATAAGCTGCATTTAATTCTAAGGTTTTATTATTTATAGTTTTCTTAAGAGAAGCAATACCATTAATAACAGTAGTTAAATTACGAATAAGACTTTTTACAGAATCTTTTATTTCATTATCTGAAAGATTATCAAAATAATTATTAAATACATCTTTATTAAAATTAGGAAAGTATCTATTAACTACTTTAAATAGTTCATCAGCAAGAAGTTTTTTATCATTATTTGTTATAAAATTATCATAAATATTACTAAGAATAGTAACATCAGCAGTATTATATGTAGAATTATAAGTAGCACGAACTTTATTACTCATTCTAAATACCATTTCAGTAACAGGAAATGAGTTAGGATTGCTATAATCAAATTCAATACCATTTTCATTAGATATATCTGAAATAGTAAGTATGGTTTTATTAGCAATAGGCTTAGCAAAATTAGCATAAACAAAATTAGCAAAATCTTTATGCTGTTTCATCATATTAACTAATTGTCCTAAACCATAAATAGCTTTAATAGTTTGACTTTTTTTATCAATACTATCAATAAGAGCATCTACACTACTAAAATCTCCAAAACTATAAATTTGAACAGTAAGATATTGAGCATCCATATAAGTAGAAACACCAAGTTCATTTTCAGTATCTAATGCTTGAACAGCGTCATTAGGATTAAATTTATTAGAAAGTTTAGGAATTGTAGAAAGAATCATTCTAAGTTTACCATTAATCGTTTGATTAAAGTTCTTATAAAGATTATCTTCCCAAGATTTAGTAGTTTCATCTATATTATTTTCATTATATTTACTATCAAGAACATCATTATTTTCATCTTGAGCTTCAATAAATTCTTCAATATCTTCTACCTTATTAAACTCCTTAACAACAGAAGTCATATTTTTAGTATTAAATACTTGAAAATACCAAGAATCAGCATTAGCTCTGCTTTGAGTAACTAAATTAGCATAATTACGAAGTTTAATGCCTTGTTTATCTTCATAACTATCAGAAAATAAAGTTACTATATTATGAGCAAGAGCATATCTTTGACGAGAAATAAAAGCGCCATTTTGATTACGTTGTTCTTTAGCAGCTTCAATATTTCTACCTTCTTCTTCAATTTTATTATAAGCTTCTTCAGTTTCTTTTTTATTTTTTAGGGCAATATCTGCTTTTTCTTTATTTCCTTCTTTTAAAGCTTTTCTACCATCAGCATTATATTTTCTTCTTTGTTGTTCTAATTCATCTTTTCTATTTTGAAGATTTTCCAACAATTCATTATCTTGTTTATTAAGTTTATTAATTTCATTTAATTTATTAATAAGTTCAAGATATTGTTGAGCCATTTCTTTAGCTTTATTAGAAGAATTATCCTTATTAATAAGATATGTAGTAAAATCATTAACACGATTATAGAAAGTATCTAACATCTTATCATTAACATCTGCAATAATTTGCAAAGGTTTTCTACGAGCTTTAGGTGCTTTTATAAGTTCTTTTCTATATTCTTTAATAATAAGAGAAGCTGTATGATTTTTAGCAATCGTTTTTGCAGCAGCAGAAGTAAAACCGTCAAGTCTTCCCATTCCTTTAATAGTACGACTATTATCTACACTAAGATAAGTATCCTTATAAAAATCATTAAGTAAAGAACCTAATTTGTTTTGATTAAGTTTTACATAATCTTTATTAGTAAATAAATTAAACGAAACAGTTTCTCCTTTAAGAACATCAGCTTCTGTAATATTCTCAAGAAGAAACTTTTTAAAATCAACATTAGTAAGTAGTCCAGCAAGAACTACTGCTTTGTTGGTATCAGTTTTACTAACTCTAAAAATTGTTTCACGAAGACGGTCTTCTTTATCAAAAGAAAGTTTAACGTCATTAATTGTACATTTCATAACTTGTTCAATTTCTTAAGATTCATCACTAAGACGAACACGTTGTTTTGGAAAAATATTGTAGATTATGAAGCTAAATTCAGCTCCATAATCTACAATGTAGTATATGCTTATAATTTCTATTGGCAAGTATAGTTTAATTCATTATTAGCTAATAATTGCTTAATATCAGAACGATATTGATTTGGAAAGCTATCTACATAGCTACTTATATCATTGACAACTTGAATACCATAAGCATTATCAGTAGCACCATCAGCAATAGGTGTAGCATAAATTTCAGTAGGAGTAATACCTTTTCTTTCAACTTCTATTAAATCAGTAGAAGCTTTATATTCTTTGTCATCAGTATCGAAATCTTCAGTACCATAATCATCATCATCAAAATTATAATCATCGGGATTAAAACCTTCATCAGAATCTCCTTGTAACATTTCACTACCTGCAATATCTCCAATTTGTTCAGATGATTTTTGTTGTTCAGGAAGGGCAGTTATTTCATCAACAAAATCTTGTTGTTCAACATTAATTATATGAGCTTTTTCAAAATCTTCATCACCAAAAAAATAAGGAGCAGAATATTCTACAATAGAATCTTGAATATTAACAAATTCTTCATCTTTGTTTTCTCTAACCTGTAACTGATTAGGAATAGTAGGATGTTCTTGATATTCTATACCTCCAGTTGGAGCAGGATAATCAGTAATAAATTTAATAAGAGCACCAGTTTTAACTCTTCCAGCAAGATGAGGATTATTAGCAACTATAAGTTGTCTATATATATTAACTTGTTGTTTATAACCATGTAAAGTAGTATCACTTATTTCACCAGAACCAGTACCAAGTCTTTTAGTTTTAAAGTCAAAAATATAAATATCACCATCAGCAGTATATACTATCATATCCATAGTACCTGCAATAGTTTTATTTTCACCATTAACATTTATAACACCACCAATAGGGAACTCTTCAGTAATAACACCATATTTGCCTTTACCAAATTTTTTATCAAGATAAGTTTTAATTTTATTCAAATCTCTTTCAAGTTCAGCACGACCTTCTTCTGTAACATTAGGTATATTATGGTTTTCAGGAATATGTCCATCATTTTCAAAGAATATACGAGCAGCATCATCAGCAGTATTTCCTAATAATGAAGACGGAGTTCCATAAGCACCAATATCTTGTTTACCATGTATGCGTTGAGTAACACTTGTATCAGCAGGTTTATCATCTATAAAATAAGTATGGTCTTCTGCAAAATTATCACTACGTTTAATACGACTTTCAAAACCTTTACGAACATCATCAATTTCTTGACGAACTTTAGCAAGTTTTTCAGATGTATTATCAGTTGCAGTAACAGGCTTAGATATAGGAGTTCTCTCTACGGGGGAGGAATTAGTATCAGTTTTAGCAGGTTTGGCAAATAGACCACTATTAGTATCATTAGCTGTTCTATTAAGTATTATATACTCACGTGCTAATATACTATTATTTTTTATATTATTAGTATTTATACCTAACAAATCTAATAGAATATCCATAATTTTTTGGAATATGCTTTTAGACTTTTGAGGAATACCATCAATAATAGCTTCAGAATGATAATCAGTATTATTAAGATAATTAACAATAACAGGTTGAGTAAGACATTCCATTAAGAACTCTTCCATACGAGTTTGTTCATTATCAGAAACAGTAGCTTTATCAAATACTTTAGTTATAGCATTATATGTATCTTCATTTATTTTTCCACTTGCTTTATCTTTTTCAAGTTGAGCACGAGTATAATCATAAACTTCCTTTAATTCATTAACAATACGTTGTCTTTGAGTATCGGTATAACTACGTTTATTATGAAATAATCTATGTAAATTTTCATGAAGTATAAGACGTATAGCATTTGTAGGATTACCATTCATTGAAGCAGCACCTTTAGCTGTAATATAAACAGTTTTATCATCAGTATCATAATAAGCATTAGTTTCACCATCATCAGTAGCGCTTGCTTTAACTTTCTTAGAAACAATAGGCATACCAGAATTAGTACCAAGAAGAATATCTATTTTTTCTTGCGGAACACCAGCAGCTTCTAATATATCTTTAGTATCTACAGTTTTTCTATTAGGATTTTTATCATTAAATAATAAATCACTAACAAAAGTATTTTTAGGAGTTACATCTTGAGAAGTATCTCTAACAGAAGTATTTATAGTAATACGATTTTCATTTAAATGACCAGTAACAAAATTACCATTAGAACCATCCACATTAGTATTAAATGCTCTATTTTGAAGCATAAAATCTCCATAATTTTCATAAACATAATCTTTTCCACCAAGATTAATAATAAATTTACCATTTTCTCTACGATAATAACGAGATTGTGCACCACCAGTAGCTTTGTTCATAAAAACATTTAAACTTTTATTAAGTTTAAAAGACGACATACTACTTTCAATAGCTTTATTAAGAGCATCTCTAATTTCTTGTTCACTAATAACTTCTCCATTATGTTTAGTACCACTTAAAGAAGTTATAGGAATTTGTTTACCAAGACGAGGAATATATAAACCTATAGCATGACTGTTAGTAACATTATCAATATTTCTAAGATAAAATGTAATAAGATTAGTTTTTTTACCAGCATCATTTATTACAGCAATAGTAGCTATACTTTTATCTTTATCAACAAGTAAAGTAGTTTTAAAATTATTAAATATAAAAGCTCCTTTAGGATTAAACAACTCTATAAGTTTATTTATTATTTCATCAAAATTTTCATCATGAGTAGCACTTACAGTATTATATAATTGTTTAGTAATAAGATTAGCTATTTCGCTACGAACAGCTTTATATATTTCACTACCATTAAGTTCTTGTGCACTATTAAAATATGCAACATATTTAACATTATCTTTATTATGTACGAGAAATCCAGTAGAGTAAGCACCTATATTAAGATTAACAGACCCATAATCATTTCCTTCTTCATCTATAAGATGTCCTTCAGCATTTACCATAACTAAAGGAGTATGATTAGGACTGTTTTTATCAACATCAAATCCTGCATCAGCAATATTAGGATATTTGCTTGGGTCTGAAATAGTATTAAGAGTTGTATAATAAGAAGGATTTACATTAATATCTACTTTAGAATCTTGTTCTGTAAGACCTTTCTGTAATTCATAAGTATGAACATAATTACTATAAACCTTTTGTTTCCATTGGTCATATCTTTCACGCATAGTATTAGCATCAAGAGCCATAGTATCTATACTATAATTAGTAGGGTCAGAAGGGTCAAAACCATGACCATAAAATAATATAGAAGAAATATCACGAGCAAGTTTTTTTGCCATACCAATTTCATCTAATGAGTCAGGTTTATAAAATTTATATCTTTCAGAACGTAATAATTTAGTAATAAGTGAATTTCCAAGAATACGTTTAGCAACATCTAAAGGCATAGCTTCAGACATTTCTTTTTGAGCAACATCAGCAGTAATTACATTAGCTTTTAATCTATTATTAATATCTTGAATAGTAATATAATATTGACCTAAATCAGTAAATAATTGTTTGGCAGAAGCATCAGTACTATTTTCATCTATAAGAACATTAAATAAGAAATCACAATCAAGAGATATATCGTTATTAGAATGTACTGTAATAACATTACTAAATCCAGAATAATGACTTACAAGACTCAAATGAGATAAATCTCCATTAACTTTAACTGTACGTAAAATACCTATTTTAACAGGAACAGTTTTCTTACCTTTTTTAATATTAACATATATAGCTAAATGAGTATTAATAGGTTTTCCTTCATCGTCTAATTCTACATTACCATCTTTACGAGAAGTACCTTCTATTTGTACATAAGATTTGGCTCCATTAGCAGCAGCAATAAGAGCTTTAGTATAATCAGGAGTTCTTTGGTCAACTTCAATAGGACTAATGTGCATTTGATTCATAGATGCTAAAACTTGAGCTTTATTCTCATTAATTCTATTAAAGAACTCTTCAGCACTATATTGAGCAGAAGTATTAAATCCTGTAAATCTATACTTAGTACCATCATGAGCTGCAATAAACTTACCAATATTATTATAAATGAATGCAGCAGTATTAGCATCTATTTCATTATTCTTAAGAATATAATCAAACAAAGACCACATATTAATAACTTTAATATTATTAATAGTGTTATTATTTTTTACAAGATTTGAATATTCTTGAAGAAAAGCTTCAACTATTTCATTAAGACCACTACCATCAATAAGTTCAGTTATACTATATTTTTTAGCACTATCTTCTCCAAAACCCATTGCAAGTTGTTGTGCAAGTTTGCCAAAAGAACTTTTAGTATCCATAGCAGCAAACGAAGCAACAGTATTAGTAAATGCTTTACCAGCTGTAAGTTCAGCAAGATTTTTACTATATCCTCTACTTATAAGAAAATCAGTAATTTCTTTAATAAATTCTTCATATTTAGAAGCATCTCCATTAGCAAGAGCTTTAGTTATATTATCAAGACGACCACTTTCCTTAAAACCAATTTGCATAACATATTTGCTTGCATCAAGAGAGGCTTTAAGATTATCTGTTTCATAACCAGAAGCAATGGCTGCTTGTTCTTTAAGTTCTTTTTCTTCCATATCTGTATCTAAAGGATTTTTTCCAACAGGTATAGAAGTATCAATAATAGGAGCAGCATCAGGAGTTATTTGAGTTCCAGTAACAGTTGGTTCTGGTTGAGGAGCAGCATCAGCAGGATTTGTAGTAACTGGAGGAGTAATATCTGTAGTATCAGTAGTATCTGTTTCAGTTCTCTCCCCCGTAGATGGAGAACTATCATTAGTTTCTTCATTACTTGGTATTTCTACACCTTGTTCAGCAGCTTCTTTTTTACGTTCATCAGCTTTAACTCTTTCTTTTCGAGCATCTTCAATAGCTGTTCCTAATTCGATATTGGCAGTTAATTGACCTTTCATACGACCATTTTCCATATCATTAGCAAAATAGCCATATTTAAGAAAATGAAGTGCTTCATCAAGTTTAGAATTACCTGTATTTTCATTCATAACTTTATTTAAAGCCTCATCAAAATCTTCAGCATTTCTAAGATATTCTTTAACTTGCTCAATACCATCTTTAGCCTTATTAAGCATCATAGTATCCATGGAAAAAGCAAACTCATCATAAAGATTTTCAAAATCTTGTTTAGTGGTAGGAATTTTAGATTCTGTAAAAGCTCTACGAGTAGAAATAGCAATCTTTTGTTTAATAAGATTTCCTATAGTATCAGTAGGAGCAACAGGAGCAGATTTACTTTCATTAATAGATTTATTATAATTATCTATAAAGTTATTAAGTTGGTCAACAACTTCTTTAGTATTATAATTTAAATCTTTTATAGTTTGTTTAATACTATCGAATGCTCCTTGAGTAGTAGTTCTTGCAGCAAATTCTATAAGTGCTCTTTCACTTCTTTCAATTTCTTTATTATGAAGTTCATAAGCAGATTTACTTATTTCTCCATCATTATATTGATTAAGAAGTTCTGTTCTTTGAAGTTTTAATCTTCTAAGAGTACTTTGAATACTATCATAAGTGGCTTTTTCTTCGTAAGCAGAATAATCAGTGTTAGTATCATTTGCTTCTGATATACGAGCATTAACGTTTGCTAATTGAGCATCATAATCTTGAACTCTAAGTTTATTACGAGTAATATCTCGAGCTGCATTAACAGTAACATAAGGATTAGCATCTTCCGTTAAAGAATTAACATCATTAAGTGCATTATAATATATTTCAGAAACTTCATTCATTCTATCTACAACTTGTGCACTTAATGCTCTATCAGAAGCAGATAAACGAAGACCATTATCAGCAATAAATTTATCAAATTCTTTACTACCAATAATATCTTTCATTAAATCAATAGTACCATTATCAACAGCATCTAAAGTAGTATTATCTACAAATTTTTTAATAGCATGTTCTTTAAGTAAATTTTTTTGTTCTTCATCAATAGTTTCATTTACAAGATTTCCATCTTTAATAACATATTGCCCAGTAGATTTATCTATAACAAAATCATAAGGATTTGTTCCATCATTAATTTGTTCAATATCAGAAACAAATTGTTTAACGGAAGCATTTACATTATTAATTTGTTCAAGAGCTATTTTATCATCACTACGTTTCCAACGTTCATAATCTTCAGCAGTCATATGCTTTTTATTCCAAAGACCTTGAATGGCTTTACTTCCTTTTTGTAAACCTCCACCAATCTTATTAAAAGCAACTCCACCAAGAGCACCCCAAAAGCCTTGTTCCCACATAGATGGGTCAGCAAGATAACTACTAAGAGTTCGAGAAGTAAAAGAAGGGTCAAAATATTTTGTAGCAACTTCCATACCTTTCTCACTTTGAATACCTTGATAAAATTCTTCAAAACCTTCACCAAGTTCAAGAGCAGTAAAGCTACGTTTAGGGTCTTTTAAAGCATATCTAATTCCTTCTTTAGTTCTATTAAGTATATTATCTTTAATAAGCTGTTCATTAGTAGCACCAGCAAGAAGTTTGCGTTGATTAGCAGCAGCTATTCTTTCAGCAGCAGTAGAACTACGTCTTGTTCCTTTACCCCAAATACTACCAAGAGCTTTAAATTGAGGAATATCCATAAGAAGCATCCAATAGTCATTATAAAAAGTTTTATTAGCAGATTTACGAGCAATTTCTTTAGCAATATCGTCAACAGACATATTTTCAAATTCAGGATTATTAGCTATAAACTTTTGAAACTCATTAGTTCCTTCTTGTTTATCTTTAGCAATCATTCCTTCAAGATTCTCTTTAGAACTTGTATATATATCATCATATATTCCTTTAGCTTCCATATAATTTTCACCAGTTCTACTAAGAACAGCTTGAGTAATAATATCAGTACCTCCTCTAATCGTTTGGTTTATTCTACCTGCTTTTGCAGCAGCAGTACGAATTGCACCAAAATCTCCAGCAATATTAGTTCCTTTTGTAGTAGCTTTTGCTATACCTTTTGCTATGCCTCTTGAAGTAGCTCTACCTAATTTACTAAGACCAGATAATTTACCAGCATAACTTAAAGCTTTAGCCCATCCAGCAGCAGGAAGCATTAAAGAAGCAGCAGATGCAACACTAACAACGTTATCCATCCACCATCCAAAATCTCCTATATCCCAAGAAGCATTAGGATTTTCTCTATAAATCTTAAAGTTTTCTTTAAGATTTTCTTTAGCTTCAGTCATGAATTGGGTATAAGCATTCTTTCCATAATTATCTCCAGTAAAAGTATTAATAATACCATCAGCAATATTTCCAAATCCTTCAAGTGTTCCAAGAATAACTTCTCCAACACCAGCTTGCATAAGAAAATTTCCAAATTGTTCAAAACCATTTTGATTATCTGCACGAGCTTTGTTAAGGTCATCTTCTGTATTATATGGAGAAAGAGTAATGCTATTTTCAGCATCACTCTCTATTTGCTCATTGGTCATACCTAAATCTCGACCTGTAAATTGAAGACCTTTCATTTTATTAACAGTATTACTCCGTGCACCACCATTTAAATCGCCAGGAATAGTATCAACTAAAACAGGAGGCTGGACGACTCCAGCCTTTGTTTTAGGATTATATTCAGGATTCTTAACATAGGGTCCTGCACTAAGTCTATCAAGAAGACTATTACCAGTTGTAACTTTATGCTTATCCATTATTCAACATAATTAAAATAATTACCAATAGTATTATAAATAACATTAGCATTAACATTAGTAATAACAGAAAGATTCTCACTTATAGTTTTTAAACTATTATCAAGTTGTTGAAGATGAAGAGTAGAATCATGGAAATTACCTGCTTGATATTGAGTTTTTAATTGGTCAAGAGTATAAAGAATAGAAGCATATTGTTCAGCAGTTGCAGAATCTAAATTTCTATTAGCACCCATAAAATTAGTATGATAACTACCATTTTTATTAGCAGTAAGTCTGGTATCACCAAACTCTCTATCATAACCTAAACCTTCAACATTGCTACCAGTAGCACGAGCAGTTATCATTGCATTTCTTGCAAGATTTGTAGGATTATAAGATGGGTCATAATTTTTTTCTTCATTATTAACTCCAGAAACAGCAAATCTATAAGTTTGACCTTCTTTATATCCATCTACGTTAAGACCTTTAGGAACAGTAAAAGTAAGATAATAACCTTTAGGTTGACCAGCAATAGTACTACTTGGAACCATTACAGTACGTTTAATTTTCTTTCTCCATTCATCATTAGCATACATAGACTGAATAAGATATTTAGCATTTTGAACACCATTAGTAACTTTAGTAAGTCTACCTGCAGCATCAAATTGTTCAATAAGTCCAGAATCAAAATTACCAGCAGAGAACATAAGGTCTACTTGCGCATCTTGACGTTCAATACGATTTTGTAATTCAGATTCTTTAATACCATTGGCAACAGCATTTTCTCTTTCCCATAAAGCACCATAACTTGAAGCATCAACACCCATAATACTAATAGTACCTTTACTAACTCCTACTTTCTTTTCAACTTTAGCACCAGCTTCTAAACCTTTTTTGTATTGTTGTGCAAGATTAAAAAAAGTACTACTTTTTAAAGGACTATCTCCCATACGTGCTCCTATTCCATATTCATAATAATTTCCACTACCAACTCCTGTAGTAAATTTATTTTTAAACCATCCACCAATACTTCCTGGAACTCTATCGTCGGCTTCTCTAATAGTATCAGCAAATTTAGGAACAAGATTTCTATGTTGAGCATCTATTTTAACATCAAAATTACCATCCTCATCATTAGAAATAATTATACCCATATTTCTAAGACCAGCAATATCTGTTCTATAAAGATTTGTAAGCTCATTAAATACATCTTTACCAACTTTCCAATGAGCATAATCGTTATGTTTAAAATAATTATTTAAACTATTTATAATAGCACGACTATATTTATTATTATTATTAAAAGTTTGATTAGCAACGTCTGCACTAAATCTAAGAGCATCAACATCAGAACCTGCTGCTTGTAGCATTTTATTATATTGTGCATTAGCAGACACATAACCTTTAAAACTATTAACAAGTTGTACCTTTTGTTGCTGTGTCATATGTTTACCATATTTACCAATAATATAATTAGCAGCAATACCAGGTCCAGAAGCACCATTTTTTAATTTAGTCATTCTAATAATATCAGTAATAGAATCAGCTCCTTTAAAAGCATCTCCAGCAATACGTTTAATAATACTTAAACCTTGTTGATTAGCAGCTGCTTTAGCACTTTCAGCTCCAGCAAAAGCATTTCCTTCAACTTCTTTAGTACCTGCAATAAATGTACCAAAGCCAGTATCTTTAGCACCATTATCATTTACTCCAGCTTGTGCTTTAGCTTGTGCTTCACGTGCTCGTCTATTTTGAAGAGCAGTACCATAATCAACACTACTATAAACATGACTATATGCAGCAACATCAGCAAAACCATTTATTCTATTATTAAGCCATTGGTCATATTGATAAATATTACCATTTTTATCAGTAAGACCTTTTACATAAGGATTAGGATTATCACTTTTTTTAGCAAGTTTATCTCTTTCATAATTAGCATATTCATAGTCTTGCTTAAGACTATCAGCAGCACCAGGGATAGAATTAATAGCTACATCATACGCTTTTTTAATTTTATCTTTACTAAGTCTTTCCCACTTTGTTCCTACTTTTTTATATATAGAGCCATCTTCAGATTTAGTAGGGTCGGAAGTAGGTCTACCATTTTCATCAAGAAAACTAACACTTTCTCCGCCACCAGCATCTTTAGCAGCTATTTGAAGAGCATATTTTTGTATTTCTGCTTCAGGAATTGTAGTAACAGGATTAGTAGTAGGTTTCCAAGTTTCACCAGGAAGATAACGTCCAGTACGTTCATCAATACCACCATCTTCATAATGATAAGGATTTTTTTCCTTATACATTTGTTTCATACCATCAGGAATACTCATAGCATCAACTTTCTTATCATATTCTTCTTTAGCAGCTTGACTTCTAAGACGACCTATAATTCGACCATCAGATGCAATATTTCCAGATTGCATAATTAAATCATCAAGAGCACCATAAGAATTGCCATAAATAGTATTATTATCAACAATATCTTTTATTTCATTAACAAGTTGTTGTTTAAAACTATCTTCTGCTTCATTCATTTTAAGATTAGCAACAGCAACTTCAAGGTCAGACGCAGCCTTTACTGCCTCTTTATGACCTTGTTCAAGAGTACTAAATGTTTGTCCTAAAGTATTAAGGTCAATACTTGGAGTGTACTCACGAGTAGCATATTCAAAAGTCTTCATATAATATTAATTTTCATTATTATTATTTTTCTTCTTTTTCTTAGCAAAAGCTTTTTCCCAACGTTCAATATCATCATCACTAATACCTTTAATACCTAAATCTCTAAGTATTCTTGGATTAACATTAGGATTAGCAGCAGCCATAGCAAGACGAGTTTGTCTTTCAGAGTTTCTCTTTTCTCCACGACCAATAATATCTTGAACACCAGCATTAATTGTATTAATAAGAGAAACATCATTTTCAGCTTTCTTTTCACGAACAGCATTATCAAAAGCAGCTTTCTTCTCACGCCAATCATTATAATCTCTAATATTAGCATCAGCAACAGATTGTTGATTAAGTCTATCTTTATTAATCAATTCTGTTTCCATATTTTCTTTATTACTAAACAAATCATTAGTTTGTAACATATTAACAAGACGAGCACGTTGTTTTCTTGCAAGAGCAACACGAGAACTTGCTGTATTAGTATCAATATCTCTTTCATATGCTGCAAGACTTTCCCTCATTTTATCAAGTTGAGGATTAATATTAATATTAGTTTTAAGTTTAGCAGCTTGTCTTGCAATAGGTTGAGAATTATATTTAAGTTTATTAAGCATCTTTTTATTCATCTTATGACTAATAAACCCACCAACAATATTAGAAGCAAGTCCTGTACCGTCAGTAATCACATTAGAAATTGTATCAGGATTATCTTTAATATATTGTTTAGCCTTATTAAATGTACGTTTCCACCAATTATCTTTAGTATCATCTTTAGTATCATCTTTTGTTTCAACTTGGTCACGAGGACGAAGTAACATTTCAGGAACATTAGGATTATCTTTCTTATATTGTTCATCAGCAAGCATTTCAGGAGTTTTAGGTTTACGAGTCCAAGGTACTCCTGGAATAGTTTCATAAGTATTCTTTTTATCAGCTTCTTCTTTTTTTAATAAATGCTCCCAAGGACTAACAAATTCAAAAGTATTATTATTACTATTAGAAAGTTTATAATCATCGTCTTTTTGTTCTTTTGTTAAATATTCCCAAAGACTAACAGGTTTACCTTCTTTATCAAAAGGCTTATAAGCTTCTTCTTTTTTTGCTAAAGTTTTCCAAGGACTAACAACATTGACATTTTCTTTAAAAGGTGTATAATCATCAAAAACACCAGAACCTCCACCAACAAATTTACGACGTTTGTCTAATGTATCCTCCCCCGTAGAAGTGAATCTATGCAACTTAGTTTTACCATCGATTGTAACAGAATAAAGTCCACCAACTTTAGCTTTTTTACGAAGTTCAGGATATTTATTATAAATATTAGCTTTAACATCACTACGTCCATGCAATCCTGCAAGTCTAAGTGCATCAACAGCATCAGCTTTAGTAGGAATAGGATAACTTCTTCCACTACCAGCAAAATCTCCTGCCTTAACTTTAGGATAAGGTTTAGACTTTGACCCATAATCTTGTTTTCTACTTAATCCACCCATACGTTTTTTCTTTTTATTATTAACATTTGGCATAGAACTAATATTAAATCCAGGATAATGATTTTTATAATCTTTACTAAATAGTAAACCATCCTTGATTGAATTAATATGAATAGTATCTCCTCTTTCTATGGCTCTAACATCTCCCATATATTTTCCATTTTTATAATTTTTAGGATTAGTCATATCTATAAGACCACCTTTGCCATCATCTTGAACATCGTTATATAAAAAATCTTGTCCATTTTCATCAGTTCCAATAGCAAGTTTATTAGTACTTGTGAAACCTTTTTTATTCCAATCAGGAATAGATTTTCTATTAACATCACGCATTCTAATAAAATCTGGAGTATTTTTTTTATCTACTTTATTATAAATATATTTAATAGAACCTCCATTTTGTTTCTTTTTAGTACCATCATCATTAAGACCTTTTCCATCTTTAAATTCTTCTTGTTGATTAAACACTTTAGTAGGATTCTCACCACCCATAACTTTTTGAGCAGGAGATTTACCATTAAGAAATGGAACAGAACTAAATACTTTAATTTCATTATTAGAAACGTGCATAACTTCACCGTCTTCTACTTCAAGACCTGTACGAGGATTTTCTCCAATATCAATACCTCCGTCTTTATGTTTACGACCTTGCATATAATAGTAGTTAGTCTTACCTTTAAGTGGAATTGCAATACCACCTCTAACTACGTTTGGTTTTAATTTATCATTACCTCCCATTTTATATTTTTGAGTAATAATAAAACGTTTAGATTGATTATTAACCATATTAGAATAAGAATTTTTATTATTATAACCTTTAATAGTTTTATCAATAGAACCTACACGTTTATATTCATCTGCTAATTTTATCATAGTAGCAATAGCTGCTTTAGCTGGATTATGAACTAAATCTTTTTTAGTAATACCATATTGCTTATATAGTTTTTTTACATCATCAGAAAGATATTTATATCTTATTTGAATTTGCATTTTCAATAATAGTTCTTTTATGTATAGAAGAAGGAATACCAGCATTAAGTTTTTTATCTTTCATAGCTTTAGTTTGTCTTATATAAGCAGGAGCACCATGATAATCATTAGTTCTATTACTTATATAATAACCCGCAGGAGTAGATAAATTTCCAGCTAAATTAATAATTTTTCCTTTATTATCAGTATGAGTAATAGTCATATCATCGCTTTCTTTATTTTTACCATGAATAGCTTGATATGATTTTATAAGTTTACCATTTTTATAAATACCTATTTTATTATTTTTTTTATCATC
>ENA-ORUB01000481-ORUB01000481.1-human-gut-metagenome-genome-assembly--contig:-NODE-481-length-51325-cov-4.072928_pt1 | contig 51325 bp, 32 predicted proteins | sample MGYA00241918_ERZ509200 | MGnify/ENA primary metagenome ERZ509200 (study PRJEB26280, sample SAMEA2338853) | human gut metagenome | biome: human gut; feature: human-associated habitat; material: faeces... | reverse complement strand
CTTACATTTGTTAATTTTTAATTCCTGAATCAGGTTGCCAACTCCTGATTCGCATCTTTAATAATAAAAGAGAATTTATCGTTTTTATACACGAAATAAGGAAAGAATAAGACAGAAAATTAAAAAATAGGTAGAAAAGATACGGGCTTTTAATTATTTGACATCTGTCGGAAAGCTTTATCACATTAGTCAAAAAGCTTTAGCACATATATGATAAAGCTTTAGCACATCTGTCAAAAAATTAATTGTTAACGACATCGATACTCCAAAGTGCTTGGTTTCGTATTCAGACAGACGGTTACGAACTTTTATTTCTCTTCTCAAATTCGATGAATACCGGATAATTTGGGAGGGATATACCCAAACTTTTATGCAGGGGACAAAGAATTTTACATAGGAATGTCGAAGTATTTATTCATATTAGCAGGTTGGTAATTGAATTTTTTTACCTTTGCGGGAATTAAATATGTGGGAATTATGAATGAAGAAATCATTCGATTTTTAACGGAATTAAGAGAAAATAATAATCGTATCTGGTTTCAGGAAAATAAGGCTCGGTATGACCGGCTGCATGACGCTTTTATTGATGATGTACAAAAGCTGATCAACCGGATAGCGTTGTTTGATCCGGAAGTAAAGAATGTGGAGGCAAAGAGCTGTTTGTTCCGTATTTATCGGGATATCCGCTTTTCATCGGATAAGACACCTTATAAGAGTCATTTTGCGGCTTATATCGCCTTGGGCGGAAGGGCCAGTGAACGTGGAGGTTATTATATTCATCTGGAACCCGGACATTGTATGTTGTCGGGCGGTGTATGGTGCCCGCCTCCCCAATTGTTGAAGATGCTGCGCCGGGATATTTATGATCATATAGATGAATTTGTAGCCATCCTGGAAGATCCTGTCTTTCGGGCAACTTATCCGATATTGGAAGGTGAAACGTTAAAGCGGATGCCTGTCGGTTATCCGGCTGATTTTGCTTACGGAGAAATACTACGGCACAAAGACTTCTGTGTTTGTTCGGAAAAACCGGATAGCTTCTTTACGCAACCAGACTGGATGGAGAAGACCGTAGCCGATTTCCAATTATTGTTACCATTCAATCGTTTTCTGAATTATACAGTGGATGAATTTTTAGGAAGAATCTGATAAACATTAATAGATAGTTTTATGAAACACTTTTTTCAAACCATGTTTGCCTCCGTATTTGGAGTGCTGATAGCAATGGGCTTGCTGATCTTGGTTGGCATTTCCTTTTTGATTGGCGTCGCTGCATCCAGCAGTTCTTCGACGGAATATAAACCCAAGGATAATACGGTGTTTAAATTGAAATTGGAAGGTACAATTTCTGATCAGGTAACCGAGAATCCTTTTAGCGGTTTATTTAGTGAAGAAGTTGAACCAATGTCATTAACAGATATTACAAAGGCTATCCGTAAAGCAAAGACAAACGATAAGATCAAGGGAATCTATTTGGATGCCAGTGGTATGTCGGGTGGTTTTGCCAGCTTTGAAGCAATCCGTCGGGAATTGGAAGACTTTAAGGAAAGCGGAAAGTTTATTGTTTCGTATGCTGATGCTTATACACAAGGAACTTATTATCTGGCCAGTGTAGCAGATTCTGTCTTTGTGAATCCGCAGGGAACAGTTGCTTTGGTTGGATTGGCTTCTCAGGGGATCTTCTTTAAGAATCTGGCTGCTAAAGTGGGAATGGAATTTTATATCTTCAAAGTAGGTACTTATAAAAGTGCGGTTGAGCCGTATATGACAGATAAATTCAGTGATGCAAACCGGGAACAGCTGACTTCTTTCTTGGGTAGTATTTGGGGAAATATGACATCTGCTATTTGTGCGTCTCGTAATATCGCTCCTGCCGATCTGGATACTTTCCTGAATCAGGGTCTGGCCTTTGATGATGCGCAAGTAATGGTCGATTATAAGCTAGTGGATGCTTTGGCTTATCGGAAAGAAGCTGAAGATTGTGTAAAGCGGATGGCTGGACAGTCTTTGGACAATAAGATGGTATCGGCCGATGTGAAAAAGATGCTTGCCATTCCGGAAAAGACTCATGAAAGCAGCAATAAGATAGCTGTCTTGTATGCCGAAGGCGAGATCCGTGAAAAGAGTAATTCTGCCATGGGTATGGATGAAGCCGTTATCTCGGAAGATATGGCAGATGAATTGCGCAAACTGGCTAAGGACGATGATGTAAAAGCCGTTGTATTCCGTGTAAACTCACCGGGTGGTAGTGCGTATATCTCTGAACAGATCTGGAAAGCTGTAATAGATCTGAAGGCCAAGAAGCCAATTGTCGTGTCTATGGGTGATTATGCTGCTTCGGGAGGTTATTATATTTCGTGTGCAGCGAATAAGATTATTGCAGAACGTTCTACACTGACAGGTTCTATCGGTGTCTTTGGTGTTGTCCGGAATATGGCAGGAACCTTTAAGTTATTGGATGTAACGACGGATATAGTTAAGACGAATACGTATGCAGACTTGGGTGATATGAGCCGTCCGATGCGGGAAGATGAAAAAGCGTTGATACAGAAAGGAATTGAGCATACGTATGATTTGTTCCTGACTCGTTGCTCTGACGGACGCGGTTTACCGAAGGATTCAATTGATCATATCGGACAAGGTCGTGTGTGGACAGGCGAACAGGCTTTGGATCGTGGTTTGGTTGATAAATTGGGTGGCATGGATGTTGCGATCGAAGAGGCAGCTTCGTTGGCAGGCGTTACTGCTTATACCGTAACAACAGCCAATACCAAGAAAGACTTCTTTACGGAATATATGGAAAAGATGATGGGAGAAGCGAAGGTTTCATTCATTCGTACAGCTTTAGGTGAGGAAGATTTCGCTGTTTATTCCAACATTCAGCGCATGAAGTCGCAGACTGGTGTTCAGGCTCGTATGCCTTATCTGATTCAAGGATTATAATTAGAAGCGATAAGTTGATAAGTTGACGAGTTGACAGGGTGTGAGGTTCTTTTCTGTTATAGAGATTTCCTGAAAACCTTGTCAACTCGTTTGCTTGTATCTTATCTATATTGAAAACGTATAAATGAAGGAACTTACTAACTCTAGATTATTTATGTTGAAGTATTGGAAATGGATGTTCGTCTTGTTTGTAGCGATTTTGTCATCGTGTAAAACAACACAACAGCCTGTTAAACAATCATTGGTATTGGGAGAAAATCCGAAGCGGGAGTTTCGGGGTGCCTGGATTCAGACGGCTTTCCAGGGAGAATACAAGGAAATGTCGGTAAAAGAAATGCGGCGGAGCTTTATCCGTAAACTCGATTTTCTGGAGAAATGCGGTATAAATGCCATTATTTTTCAAGTTCGTCCGGAAGCCGATGCTTTTTATCGTTCGAAGTTAGAACCTTGGAGTCGTTTCTATACAGGTGAACAAGGCCGTGCTCCGGAAGGTAATTTCGATGTGATGGCTTTCTTGATTGAGGAATGTCACAAGCGGAATATGGAGTTTCATGCCTGGTTGAATCCGTATCGGATCAGTACAGCCGGAAATACCAAGTTTGCCGATTCACACATTTATCACCAGCATCCGGAATGGTTTGTTACTTACAACAAACAGATTCTCTTTGATCCGGGTTTACCACAGTCACGTCAGTTTATATGCAAGGTGGTAAAAGATATTGTTTCTCGTTATGATGTGGATGCCATTCACATGGATGATTATTTCTATCCGTATCCGGCAGCCGGACAATTCTTTCCGGACGATAAGAGTTTCCGTAAGTATGGTTTAGCCAAAGGATATAAACCTGAACAGAAAGCCGACTGGCGGCGTGAGAATGTCAATAAGCTGATTCGTGAAATCAAGCGGACGATCTTGTTGAATAAACCGTGGGTTCGCTTTGGAATCAGTCCGTTTGGTATCTATCGGAATAAGAAGAGTACGCCAGACGGTTCCGGAAGTAATACGAATGGTCTGCAGAATTACGACGACTTGTATGCCGATATTACCTATTGGGTAAAACAAGGCTGGATTGATTATAATATTCCTCAGATTTATTGGGAGATGGGACATCCGCTGGCTGATTACACAACCTTGATTAAATGGTGGAGCAAACATGCGTATGGCGGTCATTTATATATCGGACAAGATGTTGCACGTACGATGAAAGCAGATCAATTGACTAAGAAAATGCGTTATGAACGTCGTTTACCGCATATTGCAGGTAACTGTTTCTGGCCAGCCAATGAAATTCTTTGGAATAACAAAGGGGTAGCAGATAGTCTGCAACGTCATTATCATCGGTATCCGGCATTGATTCCGGCTTATACAAACATGCATAACCGGGCTCCTGAAGAAGTCAAGAAACTGAAAACAGAATGGACGGCCGATGGTTTCATGTTGCATTGGAAAGCCGAACAAAGTAAGACGAATCCGGAATTAGCCTGGTATTTTGTGGTTTATCGTTTCGATCCTAAGGAAGAAATTGATTTGAATAATCCGGCTAAGATCGTAGGGATTACTCGAAATACGTTCTATAAACTGCCTTATGATGAGGGTAAAATCAAATATCGTTATGTTGTGACGGCAGTTGATCGTTTTCATAATGAAAGTCCGAAGGGTAAGAGTAAGAAGGTAAAATTATAAGTCCTTATAGTTGCTCAGAGAGTTTTTCGGAAGAGAAAGTATTTTGAAGTCATTTCAAAGATTTGCGAGGAAAAAATGAAGGCACAACATATCACATGCTGTGCCTTCCATGTTCTAAATACAACTCCTATGTTGAAAAGAACTTAGAAAACAACGAAATCTATGGAATTAATAATACTTGTTTCTTACGAATAACGTTTCCGCCGGGATGCCATAGTTCGAGATATATGATATAAATACCTGTATTGACTGGCGAACCATCGCGCCCTTTTCCGTTCCATTCTAAATATCCTTGCGTTCCGAGCGAGGTGTTGTCGGCTATTAAAGCCACTTTCCTGCCGGATAAATCGAAAATCCATCCTCGTGCCATATAGCCTGACTGATTGAGCCGATACGGAATCTGAAAAGTTCCGGTTGGTTGATAAATCGGATCATCAATTTCTTCTGAATCTGTTTCTGTCCCTCCATTCAGATATTGTGAGTTTTCCAAGCCCGGTGTACCGAAACCAGCCGACGAAGCAGCCGAAGTCCAGTTGTCGGCATTCTGTGAATCTTTATCCGGATCTTTCCGTTCCAGAGCAACACCCTTTTTGTTCTTGACAGTAGGTGCGTGCCATTTGGGAGAATAACTTACTTCGTCGATAATTATTTCTCCTTCTTCCCGATATAAAACAACGGTTGAACCGGTATTGGAAAGTACAGGTAATTTACATTCCAACCAATTCAGAGAAGCCGATAGTGAATAGAAATTCTCTACTCCTTCGATAGATTTGGTCAGCAATAGATAATCACCTGCCTGCAGTGTTTGTGGATAAGCTTCCAAAGGATAACGGGTGTTTAAAGAACCATCGCTTTTCCGGGTAGAAATGCATACGTCTTTCAGACTTAATTCCTGTTCGGAGCGATTATACAGTTCAATGTATTCACTGCCATCGACAAAAGGTTCCGGCAATAGTTCATTGATGATAATATCACCGGGTTGAGGTTGTTGTGCTTCCGGTATTTCCGGTTCAGGATTGGTTTCTTCTTCTGGTTCATCGGGCGTTTCATCCGGATCTTCTTCATTCTTCTCTGCTTCCGAATTGGCTTCTCCCGGTGTTCCTCCACGCGGATCGGTTGAAAGATGCCAGCCTTCCTCATCAAATTCCCATGAACAAGCGGGTTTTGCTTTCGGATAGGTATATTGATCCATCAGTTGACCATTGGCATCGTATAAAGAAAGTTCTTTTCCCGTATTGGCCAAAGCGGAAGGAAATTTATCCAAAGGGCAGGCTTGTCCGTTTCCCACCTCTATTTCCCGTCCGGAACGATATAGAACGACCCATCCATGTGCCGGGATGACAACGCCGGTTAAAGCAATCGGAGTAGTTCCGTAGTTGAGTATCCAATTGGAAAGGTCGATTGATTGATCTACCTTATTATATAATTCAATGTACTCTGTTTCGGGCAAGGCTGTCAATCCTTTCGGATCTGCCATTACTTCATGGATGATGACACTTCCTTTCGGATAAGATTCTTCTGGCTGTTCCGGTTCTTCCGGAACGACTGGTGTCTCCGGTTCGTCTGGTTCTTCTTCCGGTTCCTCTTCCGTTGTAGTAGGTTTCGAATTGCTTTCTCCTGGTGTTCCACCACGCGGATCGGTTGAAAGATGCCAGCCATCTTCATCATACTCCCACGAACAGGCGGGTTTAGCCTGTGGATAAGCATAAGAATCTATATATTTCTCACCAGCATACAAAGCCAAGGCTTTGCCTGTGTTAGATAATTGAGGAAAGGTTTCGATCGGAATCGCTATGTTTTCGGGAAATATATCGGTATGTTTGGCATGAAATAGAATAACATAACCGTTAGCAGGAATAGAAAATCCATCTAGTCCCTTTCTTTTGTATCCGTTTCCATAATCGAATATCCAGCCATCCAAATAAATGGTTTTGTCTTGGGTATTATATAATTCCACGTATTCAGGCCATCCACATGTATCCGGATCAGCCATTACTTCATTGATCCGGATTGCCTTTTCTGGATACGTTTCTATGGGATCTTCGGGTTGATCTTCCGGAGTTTCGGGTGTTTCTTCCTCTTCTTCTTCGGACTCATCGTTCACCAATTTAACACTGACATTTCCGTCTTTAATCGGCAAACCTAGTTCATCGACAATACCTTCCCAATAGAAAGTATAAGGCGTATTAAAAGATAATTCTTGGGGGAAATCAATGATAACACTATTCTCATTATATAATTTCTTTCGATCTATCATTTCTTTTCCCTCGAAACCTTCACCTTCTGCATAAAATGTTGCGTTTTCGATATTAATGGGTGCTGAAAAATAAAGTTTGGCACTGGCATAAGTAAGAGCTTCAATATCGATAAATTGAACCTCGCTTTCTGTAGGAGTTTCAGGTTCTGCTGTAGGAATGATTTGTGAAGAAATCTCAATATTATCAATGTAATGCCCTCTTTTCTTTGAAGAATAATGAAAATCAAAACCAGACTTAATATATTTCAATTGTCTGGACTGAAGTTCTTGTTCAAAAGTTCCAATGGTAGAAAAAAAGGATTTTCCTGCTTCTTGAACATACAGTGTCCATTTTTTACTGTTTTCGAGAGTTACTTTGACTCTTAATTTGACATTTTCTGTTTTTAAAATATTTAATTCTTGTTCAATATATCGTTTGGGAGTACTTTCTGTTTCTCTTAAACGGCGTAGACTGATTGTTTTATTATTACTTCCTATTTGTACGTAGTATGTTTCATCAATACCAACTATTGATAATCTGTCTGTCAGTAAATTAAAGCGAATATGGTTATAGTTGCTTGGAATGAAATCCATTTTTACGTCGAATTGCCATACCATAGTATCAGAAAAAGCTAATGATACTTGTAATTGAGAAGAACTTTTCTCGGAATCTCCTACTAATTCTAACCAACCGTTTTCGTTAATGATAAAATCGGACAAATCTCCTTGCCAAGCATTTCTTGATGTAATGTCTGGTCCATCAAACGTCTCCTGAAACTGCGAAAATACCAAAAGAGGAAGATTAACGAGGAAGAAAAGTAAAATTTGTTTCATAGTCAGCCAGTTTTGTTTTAGAATTGTTTATCTTTGCACGCTGTTTGATAACAGCTTGTTATTAATTAATCGCAAAGATAAAAATTGTAAACGAATATACAAACTTTTTAAACTAAAAATTTTTGCTGAAATGAATGTAGCAATTGTTGGTGCAAGTGGTGCCGTAGGACAAGAATTCTTGCGTGTGCTTGAACAGAGAAATTTTCCGATGGACAACCTGGTTTTATTTGGTTCGTCTCGTAGTGCAGGACGTGAATATACGTTCCGTGGTAAACAATATACTGTCAAGGAACTGAAGCACAACGACGATTTTAAGGACATCGATGTTGCTTTCGTTTCAGCTGGTGGCAGTACTTCAATCGAATTTGCTGAAACTATCACCAAACATGGTGCTGTAATGATCGACAATTCCAGCGCTTTCCGTATGGAAAACGATGTTCCTCTGGTGGTTCCTGAAGTGAATCCGGAAGATGCCTTGAACCGTCCGCGCGGAATCATTGCTAATCCGAACTGTACAACCATTCAGATGGTGGTTGCTTTGAAGGCTATCGAAAACTTATCACATATCAAACGTGTTCATGTTGCTACTTATCAGGCTGCCAGTGGTGCGGGTGCAACAGCTATGGCTGAATTGAAGAAGCAATACGAACAGTTATTGAAGGGTGAAGAACCAACGGTTGAAAAATTCGCATATCAGTTGGCCTACAACTTGATTCCGCATGTGGATGTTTTCACTGATAATGGCTATACTAAGGAAGAAATGAAGATGTATAACGAAACACGTAAGATTATGCATTCGGATATCGAAGTAAGTGCTACTTGTGTACGTGTTCCGGTTATGCGTGCCCATAGTGAAGCTACTTGGGTAGAAACAGAACGTCCGCTTTCATTAGAAGAGGTTCGTCAGGCATTCGCTACGATGGAAGGTGTTGTTCTGCAGGATGAACCGGCTAATAAAGTTTATCCGATGCCGTTGTTTATTGCTGATCACGATGAAGTGTATGTAGGTCGTATCCGCAAAGACTTAACAAATCCGAATGGTTTGTCGTTCTGGACAGTAAGCGATCAGATTCGTAAAGGTGCCGCTTTAAACGCTGTTCAGATTGCTGAATATTTGCTGAAAGTAGGAAATATCCGATAAAAAGACCCTAGGCTTGCGGCTTTTATCAGGAAGGCTGTAAGCAGGTGTTTGTAAAACCAACGAGAATCGAAAACGAAATCAACGAAGATTGTTTTGGGTTCTCGTTGGTTTTGTTTTTATATACCTTATCTTTTCATCAAAAGCCGGCGTATTTTACTGAAAAGCCGGCGTAAATTGACAAAAATACGCCGGCTTTTTTATTTTACATATATTAAGAATTTACTTATTGGGTCTAAACTTCTAAAAACCAATCATATATTTAGCAATAAAGAAAAATACCGGAACAACCAATGACGGAAGCATATTCAGTGTTTTGCAGTCTTTGATTTCGAGGATAGCCAGACCAGAACTGGCAATCAATACTCCACCCACGATGGAAATCTCATTCATCAGTTCATCCGAAATCACATCTCCTGCCAAAGATGTAATCAGATAAATTGATCCTTGGGACAGGAACAAGACAGGTGCTGCCAGAATCATTCCGAATCCGTAGGTACTGGCCAGGACGGTAGAAGTTACCAAATCGAGGGTCGCATTGGTAAACAAATATGTATTATCGCCGTAGAGAGCACTCATGATAGGTCCGACCATCGACAAGGTTCCAATACAATATAATAAAATACCTGTCGAGAGTCCTTCTGCCAGCTTGGATTTAGAGAAATGCTGCACGATACGATTGAACTTGCCGGCTATATCTAATAATGTGCCGACTAACGTTCCCAGCGCCAGGCTGACGATAAACAGGACCGGATAATTACTTTCCGGCAAATGTGAAGTAACGGCATTGATTCCCAAAACTAAGGCTGCCAGTCCCATGGCATGATACAATGCACTTTGATATTGAGGCTTGATGGCACGCTTGGCTACACTGCCTACCGTGCTGCCTATCATGATACAAACGGTGTTGACTATAGTTCCTAACATAATACGGCAAAGTTATAAAGAAAAGGAAAACAGCGGTTCTTTCTGTAAACATAAACATCATTTTTTCTGTTTCTTAATAGGTGAGAAAAAAATCTGAGGGATGAATAGGGGTTTTTCGAAATAAGGTGTCTTATGGGTAAAACAACGAAGAAAGCATTCAAGAAGGATACAAATAAATTAAAAGGAGAATTTGGTTATGGAACAGAAAGAAAATAAAAAGAAACGTGTAAATATGTGGCATTGGAATCAACCGGAACAAGGTATGAGCATTGAGGATTGCGAACAGCTGGTGGATGAATTCCGCTTGTCGATCCAGAAAGCTTCGCTTAACCCGACGTTGGCAATCTTATTGCGTTGAAGCGAGGGGCGATCTTTTTTAGGCCACAAATAAATTCCGTACCTTTGCACAGAATAACGATGTGTAAGGTAAATATATGAAGATCGGAAATATAGATTTGGGAGAACGGCCGGTGTTTTTGGCGCCGATGGAAGATGTAACGGATATTGCGTTCCGCTTGATGTGCAAACGTTTTGGAGCAGACATGGTTTATACGGAGTTTGTTTCGAGTGACGCTTTGATCCGTAGTGTCAGCAAAACGCAGCAAAAACTGATTGTATCAGACGAGGAACGTCCGGTTGCTATCCAGATTTATGGTCGAGATGTTGCTTCGATGGTAGAAGCGGCTCGTATTTGCGAAGCTGCGCATCCTGATATATTGGATATCAATTTCGGTTGCCCGGTCAAACGTGTTGCCGGAAAAGGTGCCGGAGCTGGTATGTTACAGAATATTCCCTTAATGTTGGAAATCACACGGGAAGTAGTAAAAGCTGTAAATATACCGGTTACGGTGAAGACTCGTTTGGGTTGGGATGCCGATCATAAGATTATTGTGGAATTGGCCGAGCAGTTGCAGGATTGTGGTATTGCAGCCTTGTCTATACATGGTCGTACACGTGCCCAAATGTACACCGGAGAAGCCGATTGGACATTAATTGGAGCGGTTAAACAAAATCCGAGAATCTCTATCCCGATTATAGGAAATGGCGATGTAACCAGTGCTGAAATCTGTAAGGAACGTTTTGATTCGTATGGAGTAGATGGAGTCATGATCGGCAGAGGCAGTATTGGTCGTCCATGGATCTTCCGTGAAGTCAAACATTATCTCACGACAGGCGAATTATTGCCTAAAGAGTCTTTTCACTGGTATTTAGATATCCTGAAAGAACAAGTTACGGACAGTGTGAACCGATTGGACGAACGTCGGGGAATTTTACATATTCGCCGGCATCTGGCAGCGACTACTTTATTTAAGGGAATACCCGATTTTAAGCAGACGCGTGTAGCTATGCTGAGAGCTGAAACGGTTAAAGAATTGTTCGAAATTATGGATTCAATTCCCGAAAAATTCGAAATCTGAGACGATTTTAGCCTTTTTTAAAAGAAAGTATAAATTTTGCCTCTGGTTTTTATAATAATTTGATACATTCGAACGAGGTATGATGTAGTAAATACATTATCTTTGTATCGAGTTTTTTTCATAGTATTTTAGATCTAAGGTTAACAAGTCTTTGTTAGGAAGGAGTCGTGAGATTGTTTCATTGCAGAGCTAAAAGAGGTGTCATTCCTTTAGGCGTCGGAATGCACCTTTTTTTATTTTATATACGTTCATTTTTCTACAATTTGACCGGTTTGAATCTCTTCTTTGTAATCTTGACACCGAATGATCACATCTCCGTCTGGATTCAATAAACAACTACCGCCCCGATAGGTAATACCTGCCGGATCTGTTCCGACACAATTCACGGCAATGACATGTACTTGATTCTCGGTTGCACGCTCTTCCAACAGGTTGACCCAATCGTTGTGACGAGATTCGGGCCAGTTGGCAATATAGATGGCGATGTCGTATTCGTTCTGATTTTTACTCCACTCGGGAAATCTCAGATCATAACAGATATAAGGAGAGAAACGGAATCCTTTCCATGAAAATATAAGCCGTTCCTTTCCTGGAGAAAAACTTCCTTTCTTAAAGCAGTTGTGCTTGTCGTAGATTTGGCATGTACCGTCCGGATAAACAGCCAGCAAGCGGTTGAAATAAAGATTGTCTTCTTTATAGATAGTCGAACCGACGATCAAAGCATTTGTCTGTCTGGCCCATTGTTGCATTTTCTCGATAATATTCAGGTATTGTTGTGAAACGATGTCTTTGGTATCAGCCTTTTCTTGCGCATCTCTCTTTTTCATTTCACAACCGGAGGTGAAAAGTTCAGGAAAGACAATCAGGTCGCAGTCCGGACATTGTTCAATACGTTTGCCGAAGGCATCCAAATTAGCGTCAACATTTCCCCAGGCAAGTTGGGCTTGTATAAGTGCTACTTTCAAAGGTTTCTGCTTTGTTTGAGCCAGAATGCTCTCAGGGAGGCTCAGCCATCCTAAAAGGAAGATAAAGAATAAGTAATGATACATGTTGAATAATACTGAATGTTTGGATACAAAGGTATAAAACCCAAGCTAATGAAACGGCCTTTAATGGTTTTATTGAAGTCTTATTGGGGGTATTTACAGACACATCACTTGTTTGATAAAGATATAATGGTTACTTTTACTTGGTAAACAAACGGAGACTTACTAACTCTAAAACGTAAGATTATATCATGGAAAAATCAAGAAGAGACTTCTTTAAGAAAGGATTGATGGGTTCATTGGTCTTGGGCACAGCTTCTTTATCCCATTCTGCAAAGGCTGTGACATCAATGGTAGAAGCCAAAAGGGCGAAACGGGTTTTGATGATTTCACTGGATGGAATTTGTGTGGAAGGCTTTTTGAAAGCCCATACACCTCGCCTCGATGCCTTGTTGGCAGAAGGCGTATTGTCATTACAGACACGTGTGGTGATGCCATCAGTCACTTTGCCTAATTGGACAAGTCATTTAACAGGAAGCGGACCTGAACAGCATGGAGTTGTTGATAATAGTTGGGAAATCACGAAATTCAAATTGCCCGCAGTCGAAAAAGACAGGTCTGGATATTATCCTTCTCTATTTAAAGTCCTGAAAGAGAACCTGCCGGATGTCAAAACAGCTTTCTATTATAATTGGATTAATCTGTTTTATCCCTATAATAAGAAATACTTGGATGAAGTAAGTTACTTGGAAAACGATGCGTATGTGCCGAATTATGAAAAGGCACTGGCGTTCATGAAGGCTAATCGGAAATCTCCGACGGTAGTATTCTTATACTCGGTTCATACAGATCATGCCGGGCATAAACATAAATGGATGTCGCCTGAGTATATTCAGTCGATCGAAGAAGCCGATGTAGAAATCGGAAAACTCTTGGATCAGATGAAAGAAGAAGGGCTGTATGAAGATACACACTTTATGTTCCTGACAGATCATGGAGGCATTGAATACGGACATGGAGGCGTTAGTACGGATGAAATGATTGTTCCATGGGGAATTGTCGGTCCGGGTATTCCTCGGGGAAAGAAGATGGAGGAACCGAATAATACAGTTAATACAGCTGCTGTCATATTACATTTGTTCAAGATCAAGCAACCGGCTTGTTGGACTGGCGAAGTCCCAGCATCAATTGGACGTTAAGTTTGTACTTATGCTGTTGTTTGTGAAAACAGATTGCCTTCCGTTTTTTTATGCGTGTGGAAATCCTTATTTTTGTAGCCAAATAACAGGTAAGTATGAACTATAGAATAAAATCTCCGGAAACAGCAATGAAGGCAGTTGTTCAACTGCCTTCTTCCAAAAGTATCTGTAACCGGGCGTTGATATTGAATGCACTTAGTTATAGCCCCTATCCTATTCAAAATCTTTCAGACTGTGATGATACGGCAGTGCTGGTAAAGGCTTTAAATTCGAATGACCGGGATTTTGACATACAGGCTGCCGGTACAGCGATGCGTTTCCTGACAGCCTTTTTGGCAAAGGTTGTAGGCGAATGGACTATCACCGGAACGGAACGAATGAAAAACCGACCGATTAAAATATTGGTAGATGCCCTTAATGCGGTTGGAGCTCGTATTGAATACATGGAGAAAGAAGGTTTTCCTCCGTTACGTATTTGGGGCAGTGCGCTGCAAGGTGGGGAAATCTCTTTGTCTGGTGGTGTAAGTTCGCAGTATATCTCTGCATTATTGATGGTAGCTCCTTTGATGGAGAAAGGGTTAGTCCTTCATTTGGAAGGAAATATCATTTCAAAGCCTTACATTCAATTAACCCTTCAATTGATGAAGCAGTTTGGTGTCCAGTCGGAATGGAAAGGATCGACCATCCGGGTAGCACCTCAAGAATATCAGCCTATACCTTTTACGGTAGAATCAGATTGGAGTGCCGCCTCTTATTGGTATGAAATGATGGCTTTATCGCGTCAGGCCGAGATTCAACTCAAAGGCTTGTTCAAACAAAGTTTACAGGGTGATGCTGCAGGAGCTAAATTGTTTGCCCAATTGGGTGTGGGTACCTCATTTACTTCCGACGGAGTTGTGTTGAAAAAGACCGGGAATGTAACACGGAAGTTAGTATATGATTTCGTGAATGAGCCGGATCTGGCACAGACCTTTGTTGTAACCTGCGTTGGCATGAATATTCCTTTCCGCTTTTCCGGATTACAAAGTTTGAAGATTAAGGAAACCGACCGGATCGAAGCCTTGAAACAGGAACTACATAAGTTAGGCTATGTGTTGAAAGATAGTTGTAACAGTATTCTGGAATGGGATGGAGAGCGGTGCGAAGCTGAGGAGAATCCACAGATAGCAACGTATGAAGACCATCGGATGGCTATGGCCTTTGCTCCGTTGGCTTTGGTTCGTCCGGCAGGAATCGAGATTATGCATCCTGAAGTCGTTAGCAAGAGTTATCCGCATTATTGGGAACATTTGACAGAAGCGGGTTTCCTGATAGAAGAAAAGACAGAATAAAACATACATAAGTCATGTGGTATATCCTATTAAGTCTGGTTGTTTTAGGTATTGTTGCTGCCATTTTGGGTTATTTCCGCAATAAGAAATTGCAGAAAATGCTGGAACGTGGCGAAATTACTGAAATACCGGAACCTCAAGAGATTCCGGAAGAATGTTGCGGTCAGCATGAAGTTTGTGAGCGGGATAGTTTATTGGCGGCAGTCAGTAAGTCTATTGAGTACTATAATGATGAGGAACTCGACCGCTTCAAAGGTGTAGAATCGGACGCATATGATGAGTCGGCAGTAGATGAGTTTCGGGAAGTCCTTTTTACCTTGCGGGAAGTTGAAGTTGCCGGATGGCTGCGCAGTTTGCAATTGCGTGGCATTTGTTTGCCGGATGAGCTGAAAGACGAGGCTTTTCTGATTGTCGGTGAGCGACGAATTCATTAAGGAGAGGAAAGAAAGATGGAATTGTTTCAATATGCTTTTTTCCAATATGCCTTGTTAGGTAGTTTATTTACAGCCATAGCCTGTGGAATTGTGGGAACATATATTGTTTCCCGGCGTTTGGTATTCATTAGCGGAGGAATCACCCACGCTTCATTTGGAGGTTTGGGATTGGGATTTTATACCGGAATGAATCCGATTGTTTCGGCTATGCTGTTTGCTATTCTGGCTGCTTTTGGGGTAGAATGGGCCAGCAGGACTCAGCAAATACGGGAAGATTCTGCCATAGCGGGTGTCTGGTCGTTAGGTATGGCCTTGGGTGTGATCTTTATCTTTCTGACACCTGGTTATGCTCCTAATCTCTCGGCGTATCTCTTTGGAAATATCCTGACGATAGCTCCGGCAGATATCATGGCGAGTGCTGTTTTGTCGGTTGTCGTCTTGCTGTTGTTTGGTATTTTTACCCGGGAGATCATTTATGTGGCTTTTGATCCGGCTTTTGCCAAGACACAACAATTGCCTGTACGTTTGATAGAATATCTGATGATGTGCCTGATTGCCATAACCATTGTGTTGGCGATCCGTATGGTAGGGATTATGTTGTTGATGAGTTTACTGACGTTGCCTCAAATCACGGTCAACTTGTTGACTTCCGATTTCCGAAAGATTATGTGGGGCAGTGTTCTGATTGGTTTTGTCGGGTCTGTTGTCGGTCTGTTCTTATCCTATTACTTGAATATTCCTTCAGGAGCTTTTATTATCCTGGTACTGGTACTGCTCTTTTTGGCAGTAAAGGCAATAAAAGCGCTTCTGATACGTTAATATATACGCATTTACTTCATGAGAAGTCGTTAGTCGTTTGTTATTTTGAAGAAAGGTTTTTATTACATAGTCGCTTTATTTGCGGTATCGTTTCTTTGGTCGTGCAGTACGAAGAAAAATACCCGGTTCAATCGTTTTTATCATGCGTTGAATTCTCGCTTTAATATCTACTATAACGGGAAAACTTCGTTTGATGAAGCCTTGTTGTCGATGCAGAAAGGATATAAGGAGAATTATTCAGATATGATTCTGATGTATCCGATCAGTGCACAACCAAAGGAAAAAGCAGAAACCGGTGGTCCTTTCGACCGGGCTATCGAGAAAAGTAATAAGGCTATTAAATTACATTCGATAAAGACAAAACCTAAGAAGAAAGCGGGCTGGAGGAATGACCCGAAACAAGTCAAGTGGCAGAATCAGGAAGAATATAATCCGTTTCTGAAGAAATGCTGGATGCTGATGGGGGAAGCTCAGTTTTACAATGCCGACTTTCTTCAAGCCTCCGCAACTTTCTCTTATATTACCCGTCATTACAAGGAAGATGAAGAACTGGTCGCTTCTGCCAAACTCTGGCAAGCTCGTTGTTATGCAGAGATGGGCTGGAATTATGAAGCGGAAGATATTCTGGGAAAACTGAATACAAACGGTATTCCGAAGAAATGCCTGAATCAATATGCAGCTGTTTATGCGGATTATTTGATCAAGAATCAGCAGTTCGAAGATGCGATCCCTTATATGAAGACGGCGATCAAGGCGGAAAAGAACCGGTTACAAAAGAGTCGGATGCGGTATCTGCTTGGACAAATGTATGCTTCCCTCGAGATGGATGGTATGGCATACAAGACCTTTGCCGAAGTGATACGTTCGAATCCTCCGTATGAATTGGAATTTGCCGCTCGTATCCGTCAGACGGAAGTCTTTTCGGGCAGTGATTACCAGAAAGTGGTAAAACGTTTGGAACGGATGGCCAAGAACCAGAAGAATAAAGATATGCTGGATCAGGTGTATTATGCTCTGGGAAATGTATATATGAGCCGGGAAGATACGGTAAATGCCATTAAGAATTATGAGTTGGGTGTTGAGAAAAGTACACAGAATGGATTGGATAAGGCTCTGTGCCAGATTCGATTGGGCGATTTGTATTTCGAGAAACGTGATTATGTAAAGGCACAACCTAACTTCAGTGGTGCTTTAGCCGGTATTCAGAAGGAATACAAAGATTATGAACGGATCTCTAAGTTGTCGGCTGTATTGGATGAGTTGGTTGTTCATGTAGAAGCGGTCCATTTACAAGATAGTTTACAGACGTTGGCCAAAATGCCGGAAAAAGAACGCTTGGCTGTTATCGATAAGATCATCGAACAAGTTATTGAAGAGGAAAAGAAAGCTCAGGAAGAGGCCGAAAAGGAGGCTTTTCTGGCAGAACAGAGTGCTAAAGGAACAGGCATCAATCGTCCTGGAACGGAAGCTAATACAATTACACTCCCTACGGCGTCGGGTAGTACTTCGTTCTATTTCTATAATCCGCAGGCCGTAGCGCAAGGTAAAACTCAGTTCCAAAGAAAATGGGGACGTCGTCCGCTGGAAGATGATTGGCGAAGACGGAAGAAAACACTCACGACATTTAATGATCCGAATGACATGGACGAGGAAACTGCCCAAGAAGGAATGGAGGGCGAACAATCACAGGATCTGGCTGCCGGTGGTGAAGGCGATACTTCTTCTGTCGTAGGTTCAGACGATCCGAAGTCACGGGAATATTATTTACAGCAGCTTCCGATGACGCCCGAAGATGTAGATGCTTCGAACGTAATCATTGAAGACGGTTTGTATAACATGGCTATGATCTATAAGGATAAACTGGAAGATCTGTCGCTTTCAATAGAAGCTTTCCAGAATTTGGAGAAACGCTTCCCGGATAATTCACATCTGATGGAAAGTTATTATCAGATTTATTTAATGGCTTTGCGTCTGAAGGATGTCGGACTGGCGGAAGAGTATAAACAGAAGATGATGGCCAAGTTCCCTGAAAGTGATTATGCCGTGGCTATTTCCGATCCGAATTATGAATATAATATCCGGATGATGGATGTGGTGCAGGATTCTATTTATGAACAGACATACGAACGTTATCTGGCAGAAGATACTTCTACTGTACGACGGAATTTCCGGATGGTCAGCGAGAAGTATCCATTGGCAAAACTGTTGCCGAAATTTATGTTCTTGGATGCATTGACTTATGTACAGGCTGGCGATGCCGAAGGCTTTAAGCAGGCATTGAAAGCTTTATTGGATAAATATCCTTCGGAGGATGTTTCGGAACTTGCCGGTGAGATGTTGAAAGGTGTTTTACGTGGCCGTCAGATGGTTCAGGGCGGTGTTACGGGTATGACATGGAATCTGCGCTTTGGTACAGGAGAAGATGGCTCATTGTCGGCAGCTGATTCTGCCCGGACGTTTAAGGCTGAGCCAAATGTTCCTTATCGGATGATTATGATTTACCCGACGGGGTTGGTAGATCGTAACCAATTGCTCTTTACGGTGGCAGCTTACAACTTTGCCAACTTTATGGTCAAGCAGCTGGATATGTCGTTTGAGGAATCTGGTATTGCTAGTATTTTCGTGTTGAGTGGTTTCTATAATTTCGATGAGGCTTGGCATTATTATAAGATGATATATGACAAGGGTGGTTATGCTTCTAGCTTGGATAAAGCCATTGATATTTTGCCTATTTCGGAAGATAATTATGAAACGTTGATGCATGGTAAAACGCTGGATGAATATATTGCTTTCTTTGATGAACATTTCCACGATCAGGCTCCTGAGTTAGCTGCCCGTTGGGCTGCTCGTAAGGAAGCTCAGGCTGAGGAAGCCCAGAAAGCGGAAGAAACGGAGACTGAAAAGGTTCCGACGGATACAGTTCCGGCGCTTAAAGAAGCTGAGGTTGTACCGGAAACACAGGTAGCTCCAACAGATACGTTGGCTACAGATACGGTCATACCTGTTGTTTCTCCGGATACGTTGACTGTACAACCGGCTGATACCCTGCAACCTGTTCTGGAAGAACAACCGTTGCCTGAGAGAGAAGAACCTGTATTTACAGCTCCTAAACCTGAAAAAGACAAGGGCTTGACATTGGAGGATATCGAAGAAATCCGCCGTTTGCAGGCAGAAGCTGAGGAAATGCAGAAAGAAGAAACACGGCGGGTATTCGAAGCTGAGCAGGAAGCCGAACAGGTAGAATTGGAACTGAATGCGAAGATCCGGGCAGAAATAGAGGCTCTGCAACAAGCCGAAGAGGTAAAACTGTTGAAGGCTAAGGAAGAACGAGAGCGGCAATTAGAGGCTGATCGTAAGGCGAAGTTGAAACAGGCTGAAGCTGATCGGAAAGCGAAGTTGAAAGCTCGTGAAGAATTGCGTAAAGAAAAAGAACGTGCTTATAAAGAACGACTGAAACAGAAGGAAAAAGAACGGAAAGAGAAAGAACGTGCTTATAAGCAAAAGCTGAAAGAACGGGAAAAAGCTCGTAAGGCAGAACTGAAAGCCCGTGAAGAGGCGCGTAAAAATAGGGAGAAAACAGCGGAATGATAGTAATAGATAGAAACGGACAAAAGGAATGTCCGGATGCTTTGGCGGCAACGATTGGTTTTTTCGATGGTGTACATTTGGGACATCGTTTCCTGATAGACCAGTTGAAGAAAGTGGCAGCTGAGAAAGGCTTGCCTTCGGCCGTGATTACGTTTCGGGTACATCCTCGCGCAGTCTTGCATGCCGATTATCAACCGAAGCTGTTGAATACTTGGGAGGAAAAGTTGGCTCAATTGGCTACGACCGGGGTGGATTATTGTCTGGTTCTTGATTTTACGTTGGAGTTATCCCGTTTCTCGGCAGCCGAATTTATTACTAAAATACTGGCCGAAGCTTTTCGGGTAAAGGCTTTACTGATAGGTTATGATCATCGTTTCGGGCATGATCGGGCCGAAGGATTTGATCAGTATGTTGTATATGGGAAGGCTTTGGGAATGGATGTGATTCAGGCTCTACCTTATGATAATGGGCAGACGAAAGTAAGTTCTTCTGAAGTCCGTCGGCTTTTGGCTGAGGGCGAGGTGACACAGGCGGCAGTTTTGTTATCATATCCTTACTCTTTGAAGGGAAAGATCGTTAAGGGGCATCAGGTAGGACGTACAATCGGTTTCCCGACAGCCAACCTTTCGGTAGAAGATTCTCGTAAGATCCTACCCGGAAATGGTGTTTATGCAGTCTGGGCTGTTCTTTCCGGTAAACGTTATAAAGGTATGCTTTCTATAGGAAACAGACCGACACTGGATGATGGGAATAGTCAGTCCATAGAAGTGTATTTATTGGATTTCTCCGGTGATTTGTATGGTAAAGAGATTGAAGTCTCATTTGTGTCTAAGATTCGTGATAACCGGAAATTCCCTTCCTTATTGGCCTTGAAGTCTCAGTTGGAACAAGATCGTCAGACCGTGTCTGAGTGTCTGATTTGAATATTGGCAGGTTCTTTACTGAATCTAACGGGAATTAAAAATAAAACCAACGAGAATCAGAATCAATCCTCGTTGGTTTTGAATCATGCTTTCGGAAATATTCCCGATATTCTTATTTGACTTCTTCTATAGTTCCTTTTCCGATGACACGTTGTTGTACAGCGGTCGGACCTTTGTAACGGATGTTTCCTTTACCGACCAAGGTGGCATTCAGATTACCTGTCGGATGGATTTCAGCCAAGCCACTGCCTGCCATTTTGCATTTTACATCCGGAATAGCTACACCATAAGCATGAATGTCACCGCTACTTAATACTGTATAATTCCCTTGATTGGCTGATCCGGCTTTCAGACGGATAGAACCAGAACCTCCCATATTACAGTTCAGTTTGTCGACCTTCATGTTTTCAACGACCATATTGGCACTGCCTGAAACGTCTAAATCCAAGACTCCTACTTCAATTGGCTGTTTAAACTGTACTAAACAATTCTCATTGGCTTTTACTTCCAGTTCATCACCAGACAGTTTGCTGTTTACCATGAAATTGGCGTTGCCGGCAGCTTTGACCTTTTTCAGCCATTTCGAGTTGGTTTTTACCACAAACTTGGTCAGTTTGCCAACCTTTACTTTCTTATCAAAGCTTAAGGTCAATATACGGTCATGAATATCTACATTCAGATATTGATGAAGATTTTCATCTAATGTTACTTCCAAACTACCGGGATCATCCGACTGCACATAATTGAAGTCCATGATACCGTCAATCCGCACTTCGTTAAAATCATCAATCTTAATGGTCTTGGTACTCAATGTACCGTTGCCGTTTACATTGTCGGCTGCTTTAGCATTCAAAAACAGACCGAATAAGAATGCCAGCAATAAGAATCCTTTTGTTTTCATTTTTCCTCCATTTACAGTTGTACATCAACTCTATTTACACAAACATGTACAAATGTAGGAAAAATTTAGTTGATATGATGAATATCTCCGCCACCAGAACATGAAGTATCTGTTTTTGGATTTCCTTTATAACGGATATCTCCGCCTCCAGATGCATGAGCATCCAATTGACTGATGGCATAAACAGTCGCATCTCCCCCACCGGAAACATTACAAATAACATGATCCGCTTGTAAATCCTGAGCATTTAAGTCTCCACCACCCGATACTTTCATTTCTGCTTTTTGGGTTTTTCCGGCAACATTCGCATCTCCGCCTCCTGAAACTTTTACATAAACCTCTTCGCTGGTTAATTGGGTAACGTCTAAATCTCCACCACCGCTGATTGAGAAACTGGCAGATTTTATGTGAGCTGGTTCTTTAATTTCCATGTTCCCTCCGCCGGAAACGTAAGCATCTAAGGAGGCAATATCCAAAGCTGATTGCAGATAGAAATCGGTATCTCCGCCGATTGATAATTTATTCAAGTCTTTGGAAGAGGTTTCAATGACGAGTTTACTCGGAGAAATCTGTACACCTTCTTTTGTCTGTATTTGTAATTCATTCCCTTTTACATGAAAAGTCAATACAGGAAAAATATTTTCATCGGTAGTTACAGTCAGTGTTGTTTCCTTTCCTTGCTTGTAATATACCTTGGGAGAGTTAGAAGAATTTCCGCCCGACATGATAAATGCGAACAACGACTTGAAAGAACCTCCCGACTGATGGATATGCCCTATCTGAATTGCCGTATAATCGTCAATTTGGATATCCTTTGTTATCAGATTTTCATTTCCTTCGATGTTTTCTGCGTGTAGCGGAGTTACGAGACCTCCCATTGTCATTGCTATCAGAGCAATCCATGCAACCATACCTTTTGTTTTCATATCTGTTTATTTTATTTGTTTATCTATAAGACGCACCTCAAAATAGTTTGGTTGCAGAAAAAAGGACGAAAATGAAAAATATTTTCACCTTCGTCCTTTTCTTCATGAAAAATGATTATGGAGTTTTATTCATTCACCCAATAATTATACACCTTCAATTGGCGGATCTGGCTGTTGAATTGTCCGGCTTTCTGCAGAGGGAAAACCAAGGTACGGACGTAATTCATCTTGTCTTTACCTTCATTGAACCAACGTTTCTGGATCGTCAGATCATCTTTCAGTTGATCGTTGACATATAATGCTGTATGTTTATTATCTCCCGAAATAGTTAGCTTTACTTTTTGTCCTACCGGAAGATAATAATTGAAGGTATTCAGATAGCCATCGCGTGCAAATCCTAAACGTCCGGTAATCGGATCAGCCAGATAAACTACGGCATCGGCTGAACGGAACAAGACGGTTCCCGGTTCTTCTTGCGCTCCTTCGATTTCAAAAGAGACAGAATAAGGATAACCGATTTCTTTTAATTCGGTCGTTTGTCCGGATTCGATTTGAGGTAATTCCATCACACAAGCAGGCTTCTTTCCTACCCGACCGGCCACGTTGACGCCTGGAGCTTCACTGAGAAGTAAGCGATCTACGTTAAATTCCTGATAAGGCAGAGTTGTACTTTTACCTGTCCACATCTTGACAGCCAATGTTTGCATCGCCGGATAAGCGCGGTCATGAATATCTTTGGTGGATATTCCGTTTCCGTAGTGGTCGTTCCATACGGCAAACATACCGCCGGATATTTGTGGATGATACTCTTCAAAGACCGCCTTTCCTATTTGAACCGGAGTCCATTCTTTATATAATCTTTCTGTATTCAGATAATCATAATAATAACCGGCTGCCGGAACAATGTATAATAAACCGTCAGGAATACTGATCAATTGATAACCTTGTTTCATCATCTCAGCTGGATCAGCATATCCGTTATACCAGGCGGACATCAGTACATTTTCTGATTTGACAGGTGTGTCGCCTTTGGCATGTGTCAAAGCGCCCCAGACGCAGGCTTGTTTTCCGAAACTTTCTACATAACGGATATAATGATCGGTAAAGGCACGGAACTTCTCTACGACGTCTTTCTTCTTATTGGAATATTCATCTGTACCGATATGTACACGTGGTCCTCGGAACACCGGATTTTCTCCTTCCAGATATTCCTTAAACAGGGCATCCACAAATTCGTATGTCTTTGGGTTGAATAAATCCAAATGGTCCATACCATATTCCTGACTTCCTATTTCCGGACAATACTGGGTAAGTGCCAATGAGTGAGCCGGTACATCTATTTCCGGAATAATTTCTACACCTAGGCTGTCGGCCAGTAACTGCAGTTCGATAAATTCTTTCTTGGTATAGTGTCCGTCGGGAGCAGCTAATCCCGGAAAAGTTTCTGATTCCAGGCGGAATGCCGCATAGGTTTTCATCCAGTCGTGTTCGAAGAACTGTTTGAAGGCATTATCATTCAAATGGATCTGGAACGTATTCATTTTATAATACGACATGATCTTGACATAATCCCGCAGGAAAGACATCGGGATAAACTTTCGACCGCAGTCCAACATAAAACCGCGGATGGCATAATCCGGGAAATCTCGGATCTCTCCTTTAGGCAATGCCTGCTGCTCGTCTTGTTCTGCCAGTTGAAGTAAGGTACGTGTTGCCCAGAAAAGACCTTTGGTAGTAGGGGCAGTCAGTATCACCCGGTCTTTAATCTGGATGGCATATCCTTCATCTCCCAGTTTCTTGTCGGCCTTAAGCTGTAAGACAAAGTCTCCGGCTTTTCCTTTACCGGCAACAACCGGAATCTGTTTCCCAAATAAAGTCTGATAATCGGCAGCCAGTTGTTCAGCTACCTGACGGCTTCCATTCTCTTTTTCCGAATAAGTGATACGAGTCGTATTCCCAGGGATGAAATCACCGTTTGCCCCTTTCCATTCTTTCAATTCAGGAATCACAAACGGCTTTTTATTGGCTTCTGCCCGAGTAACAGAAAAAGGCATTAAGCAAATTAACACCCATAGGAAAAGATACATTTGTTTTGTCATGATAAAATATGAATTTAATAGTTACGTGAATCATTATAAAGCGAAAGTAGGAATTTTTTGATAGCGTTCCAATAAGTTTCAGGTAAATTCGTATTTTTGCTAGACTTAAATCTTAGTTATTGTTGAATATAAAATGAAAAACAAATGAAATTAGCAGGAAGATATTTATTATGGTGTGTCGTTTGTCTATGTCTGTTGTCTTGTTCTACGCAGAAAGAAGAGGAAGAGATCCGTTTTGCTATTGTTTCGGATTTGCATGCTCCTGATTTGCCTGATGGAAAGGAACGTATGCAAGCGGTCGTAGAGGCAGCCAATAAGGAAGATGTAGACTTTTTGATTCAGTTAGGCGACTTTATTCGTTTGGATAGTGTCAGTATGCCTTTAAGAGAAGTTTGGAATGGATTTAAAGGAGAGACGTTTCATGTGTTAGGAAATCATGATTTGGATAAATATTCGAAGGAAGAATTTGTTGCGGGGTTTAATATGCCGGGACGATATTATTCCTTTGATAAAGGAAATTTCCATTTCATTGTACTGGATGGGAATAACTTGTTTGACGGAGAAAAATATATCCCTTATAATAAAGCGAATTATTATGTGGATATGAAAATGAGGGAATTTATGGATCCGGAACAAATGGAATGGTTGAAGAAGGATTTGGCTGCGACCAACAAACGGTGTATTCTTTTTTCTCATCAGAGCATTGACCGGGCGATGGGGAATGGATATGATGTAAGAGATGTCCTGGAAGCTGAAAATAAAAGAGCTGGTTTTAAGAAAGTTGTAGCCGCATTTAGCGGGCATAATCATAGTAATTATGTAGATGAGATCAATGGAATTACTTATGTTCAGATCAATAGTGCCTCTTATGTTTGGGTGGGAGATGAAACTCAAACCGAGAAACGTTATCCGGAAGAGATTAATCAGAAATATTCGTTGCTGAAGTATTCGGTTACTTTTGATAAGCCTTTATACGGAATTGTTTCCTTGAGTCAGAAGGGAATGTCTATGAAGGGGACGGAAGGAAACTTCTTGCCTCCTACTCCCGAGGAAATAGGTTTGCCGAAGAAGTTGGGCAGTTTCCCATTGGTCTCATCTATTCAAGATTTCAGTATTCAATTTAATTCAGAGAAATGAAACATAAAGAGTTTTTTCTAAGTATTCTGATGCTCGTCAGTGTTGGAATAACACAGATTCAGGCCATCAGTTCAGTTTTTCAGATCCTTCCTAAACCTCAGCATATAGAGGAATTGAAAGGAAAAGGAATTTCCGGTACAGATTTACAGTTTATTGTTAATCAGTCGTCCGGGGAAATGCCGGTTTTAGGCCCTATCTTGAACGCTTTGCCCCAGGCAGAGATGCAGGGAAAAGGAGTTTATCTGACGATTACGGATAAGGATGTCCCGGAATCGGAAGAAGGTTATGTCTTGTCGGTAAGTGAAAAAGGAGTTATTATTGCTGCTCGGAGTGAGGCCGGATTGTTTTATGGCTGTCTGACGCTGGAGCAAGTCTTGGAAGACAGCCGTGATTATAACTGTCCTATTCCGGCGATGAAGATAACAGACTTCCCTTCGATTGCTTATCGGGCCGTTCATTTGGACACTAAACATCATCTGGACCGTATGGAATATTATTATGCCATGATGGACAAGCTGGCCCGATATAAGATCAATGCGGTTATTTGGGAACTGGAAGATAAGCTGCGATATACGAGACGCCCGGAAATAGCTTCTCCCAATGCGATCAGTAAACAGGAGATGCAGGCTTTATGTCGTTATGCCAAAGAAAGGAATATCGATGTATCTCCGTTGGTACAAGGATTGGGACATGCCAGCTTTATCCTGAAACATCATTGGGAATTGAGAGAAAATCCGAAAAGCGATTGGGAACTGTGTCCTTCCAATCCGGAGACCTACGATTTGCTGTATGATTTGTATGCAGATGCTTTGGAAGCGATGCCTTATGGTAAGTATTTGCATATCGGCGGGGATGAGATTACTGCAATCGGGATAGACAAACGTTGTAAGGATACCGGGAAAACGGCTTTTGAGTTGCAAATGTATTGGTTGCAGAATGTATGTAATTATGCGAAGGAGAAAGGGCGTGTTCCAATATTCTGGGATGATATGCCATTGAAATATGCAGGCCTTTGGACAACGATTTTAAGTGATATGTCGGGTGAAGAACTGGATAAGGCTTGGAATACCGAAAAGTTGGATCAAGCGATCGAACTGTTCCCGAAAGATTGTATCTATATGCGTTGGAACTATGGAGACGCGACGAAGCCGGCACATATGAAGTTGCTGAACTGGTATAAGGAAAAAGGCTTGCAAGTAATGGCTGCTACTGCGGCTTCTTCGGGAGATTCTCCGTTTTTACCTCGTAATAATACGAAAGCCGGATTTATTCAAGGATTTAGTCGGTTGGTAGTTGAGAACCATTTGGCTGGAATCCTGGCAACAGCTTGGGACGATGGTTCTCCGCATTTGGAAACAGTCTGGCGAGGATACATCGCACAAGGAGAATTTGGCTGGAATCCTACAGGAAGGACTATTGATGAATTTACGGAAGCGCACGGCCAACGGGAGTTTGGTTTTAAGGCTGGTGAAAACAGGATGGACTTCTTGAAGGAACTGGAAGAGGCTTTCTTCTTTTTTGATGGGGCGTTGGTAGAAAGCGGACGCAGAAATCCGGCTTGGGGAACAACAACTTTTACTCTCATCGATTTGCCGGACCAAGAGAAACCGGGTGAGTGGGCGAAAAAGTATAAAGAAAAGATTATCCAGGCAGAAAAGGAATCTCTTCGTTTTGAAAAGATCCGGAAACAATTGACGGATGCCCGAAAGATGGCTCGCAGGAACCGCTATACATTAGAAGTTTATGAGCAGAATAATTATTTACAGAATTATCCGGTTCGCCTGATCTTGGCTTTGCGGGATTATGATTTGGCAACTCATGAACAGCAGCGAGAAGAGGCCCTGATGAAACTGGCGGAAGTTTGTTCCTCTTTTTCGTCTATGCGAACTCGTCTGGAAGAGGTTTATTCCAAGACACGATTTATGGAGCAGCCTGCCGGTTATATAGAAGACATGAACCATCATAATCATTTATCGGCTAAGTCTCAGAATAGCGATTGGCTCTTTTTGTATGAATTACCTATGGTGGAAAAAGTACAAAAATGGCTTAATTCAAAGACAATAAAATGAGCAATGGAAGATAATCCTTCAGGTCTGTCCGTAATTGTTTTAGGGCTTGCTGGATACGATAGTCTACTGTTTTGGTGGAAACATGCAGCTGATCGGCAATTTCTTTATAGCTCATCTGTTGGAAGCGGTGCATGACGAATGCCTCCCGGTAACTGGGAGGCAACGCTTCTATGGCCTGTTTCATCACTTTCTTCAGTTCTTCCAGCTGATAATAATCGGTATCATGCAGCAGGTATTGCATTTGTTCATAGAAAATGGTTTCGGCATTTGTCTGAACCTTTTGGTGTTCAATCTGATTCAGCGCTTTATGGTAAACTGTCCGTAACAGGTATTGCCCCAAAGACTTGTTGATACAAATCTCTTCCCGGCTCTTCCATAACCAAAACAGGGTATCTTGCACAATTTCTTCGGCATCTTCCAGTGAGACAAAACGTGAACAATAGGCACATAGCATGGGGTAATATTTCTTGAACAGAAAAGAATAAGCCTTTCTGTCTCCGTGTTGCAGATCACGGATGATGTCTTCTTCGCAACTCCATTCCATATTTTCCCAAGTCTTATGCCCGCTTAAGAACAATTTTCACAAAGATACGTATCCGAAAGGAAAAATCAAATTCCCGATTTGTTTTTTGATTTTCTGATTTTTATGAATGGCTTACCTGAAGAAGAATTGAATAACAGGGAAAAGCTATTGCCCAGCTTTTCCCTAATACATTGAGAAACTCTTGTTTAGTCGGTGGATTTTCGTGTTTTTTCTATTACAATTTAGTTAATTCACCAATATGAATCAATTAATTCACTATTGTGATGTAATTAAATTATATTGGTGAATTGATTGCATCACAATAGTGAATTAAATAATATGTTATATATTTTACGAGAATGATAAAGCTGTTTTATACGAATATATTATCCGTTTTGCAGAACATCTTCCTTCTCAGGAGCAGATGGTTCCGGGGTTGTATCCGGTGCAAACGGATTGAAATAATAAATTCCGTATGTATCCAGTAATTCTAGGAAATAAGGGAGTTTTTGCATGAACAAACTATAATCTTTCTTCTTCTCGATGGTCCAACCGGCTTCGGCCGTTGCGATCAAACGGGGGAAGGTCATGAAATCAAGTCGTTTGTTATCCGCTACGCGTTCTGTCCACAACGAGAATTGCAAACCTAGAATCTGATCTTCATAACCCAGCATCAGGTTGGATACTTGCGAGGGAAACCGGTAAACGTCTTCTATCGGGTTATATCCGTTCCAGAAACGTCCGACTTTATGACTTCCGTATTGAATGAAATCCCCATAGAAAGGCCGACGTGGCGTCATGATTACCCGATAGCCGTTTTCCAAAGCCTTTACCAATTGATGCTTACGGTCGTGACGCCACCACATGACAATTAATTTATCGGGAGAAACACCCGCGTCGATGGCTTCGTCCCAGGCAATAATCGTTTTCCCTTTTGAAGCAACGATATCAGCAATACGGCGGATAAAGTAATGTTCCAAACCGGTTTCGTTGCCTAACTTTTTATCTTGGATGAATTGTTGTATTTCCGGATCCGTGAACCAACTTTGGTTGCCGTAATGAACTTCATCTCCTCCTATATGGATGTAAGGAGAAGGAAATAAGGTGAAGAGTTCATCGAAGATCTGACTGATAAAGGTGTACGTCTCTTCCTTACAAGGATGGAACGTAAAGTGTGCCCAACGACCTTCTCCTCCACCCGATACTTCGGGATAAGCCCGGCAAACAGCAGTCGCATGACCTGGCATATCAAATTCCGGTACAACCATGATCTGACGTTCTGCGGCATAAGCTACAATCTCTTTGATATCTTCCTGTGTATAAAAAGCCGCCGGAGCCTTGGGATCATGCCAGTTTCCGATAGCCCCTTCTTGTGTCAGTTTCGGGAAACGTTTGATTTCAATGCGCCAACCGGGTTCGTCCGTCAGGTGCCAGTGAAATACGTTCAGGTGTAGCGATGCCATCAGATTCAGATATTGCTTCACCTTCTCCTTTCCAAAGAAATGCCGGCTTTCATCTAGCATAAATCCACGCCAGGCATAACGCGGGTGATTCTGAATCCGGCAACATTGCAGGCTTCCTTTTCCGAAACGGAGCATCTGTAAAAGGGCTTCTTTGGCATGAAACAAACCGGCAACCGCTGAGGCTTCAAGTAATACCTTTTCTACTGTTACCGTCAGCTGGTAGGCTTCTTCAGATAATCCATTCTTTTCATCCAAAACGAATTGGATAGTTCCTCCTTCCGTTGCTGATAATGGAAGATGCTGTAATTCGGCTTTCAGACTTTCGGCTAACTGAATGGCTTCATTTCCTGTTCCTGAAACATTTGCCAACCGGCCAATATTACAATTCCCTTTATCTTGTGAATAAGACGAAGGAGTTGGAAACAATACTCGCTGCCCATAAAAGGGAACAAGCGTAAAGAAACATAATAAGCAAGACAATAAATACTTCTTCATTTTAACTATGTTTTTAGGTATGTGACTGTATTAACAACTGTGGTTAAACTTACTTCTCTAACCAAACGATCATACCACTTCTACCTAGGATTTCACAATTGTTCAGGTTGGATAGCTTTCCTCCCCATTGAAGATTTCTGACTTCCGGTAAAGTGAACTTGGTTGGTTTGAATCCAAGAGCCTTTTCGTCAATCTGAATTTTGGCTGTTTGAGGTAGATCTGTCCAATTAGCGATAACGACCAGCGCTTTATCTCCATTGACAAATACTGTGGCTGGTAAATTTTTATTGTCTGTTTTAACAGGGCATTGTTCATCCCAGTATCCGTGGATGGAAGCATTCTTCATGTCAAACTGATCAAATAGATTCCAAAGTGGAACCGGATTTCCACTCCATGGTAAACGAGGTAACATACCATAGACTAATCCTCTGAACTGATTCCGGGCATCTAATGTTTCACTAAGTAAGCCAAAAGGAATACCCGACATTTCTACCAGCCAGAAATCTGCCGTATTGTTTGCCGGGAAACCTTCACCAATCCAAGTCCGATCTACGTAAGGAAGTAATTCTGTGTATAGATGGAGAGAGTTGGCAAAGCCAGCCCATTTATTCATATGATTCCAAGAGTGAATATCAATCAGTCGCTCTTTTCCGTCTGAATCAAGAATTCTGCGGGCACGTTGAATTGTTTTCCGATCCAAAGCACTATCGTCAATATAAACACCATCGATACCTAAATTCTTAACCATCCAGTCTAATCCGGCCAAATAGTAATTGTTCCAACGTGAATCTGGTGTCGTAATGACAGAAATGTCCATATCGCCAGCATATTTCCCTTCATTAAACGCATTATACCAGGCAGGAATAAAATGTGAGGTCAGGTTCTTATTTAACCATTCATTCGGTCCGTTCGGATGGATAAGTGTACGTGTATCTTTTCCCGGTCCGTCATGTATTACTTCACTTCCCAAGCTTCGTAAAGCCCATAACTCCGGAATCTTAACAGTCAGCTCTCGAGTTGTATAATATAAACGAACTCCCAAATTTTTCTGATGTGCTTTCTGTATAAAAGCTTTCAGATCAGATACAGCATCATCATGATACGGATAATTGATAAATGGATAAATATCCTTTTTATGATGGACATTAATCAAATTGGCTCCGTTTTTAAGCGCTTCATCGATATAATTGGCACTTAAATCAGAATTGGAATGATAAAATCGGTTGGTCACCTGTTTTTTCCAATTAATGGGTTTGACAGGAGTTATCTGCATATCAAAGTTATAAGATAACTTCTCTCCTTTTTCCATCGAGCGTTCGCCACTATAAGCTACTAATTTGGTTGTTCCATGGGTAGTAGGATAAATATTAATTCCTCCCTTATTCTGATTACCCCATGATTCCGGCAGATTAAGTTTTCCAAGCGCATAGTAAATGTTGACAAGCGGATGAACGAAGTGATCATCCATGAATCGTAAATTCATTCCGGCATTTACATTTCCCATCCATATTTTATCCTGGTGTTTTTCTATGTCCCAATTCCAGGAAATTAAAGAATCCGGACGAAAACCTCCTTTATGTCCTAAACCCATCATATATTTAGAAGCATAGCTGGAATAAGGAACTTCCAGTCGGATATCCTTCACTGATACATGTTGTTTAGCTTTTACTTGAATCGAAATATTACTGATTCCATCAAATCCGAAATCGCCGTTACAACTAACTTGAAAACGGGAGTTGGACTGTTCGGAGCACCAGGTAATATTCGTTTGGTTTTGTTTCAGAATCCGAACTTTCCCTCCTTTAAGGATCTCCTCTCCTTGATCTGTCTCAATAATGAATTTCATCTCTTCTGCTAATATTTCATTCGTAGCGTCCGACAGATTGTTATTGACATCATAGCAAGTAGTGATAGAAGATGGCAAACCAGTAGCGGTCAGATGGATCTTTCCTCCAAGCCAGGTTAAGACTTTATCTTTTACCGTTACGGGTGTATAAGGAGTTGTTGGCTTATCGTCATTTCCGATCGTTGCATTCAGCCAGCGAAGTCGGGTTTTTCTCCATCCTTCATCATCTCCATGATTGGCAATGGCTTCTCCACTGACACGTAATTCGACGGAAACACAAGCCTTCTTCTCATCATTTACATGAATCCATACATTTCCTTTGTAAACACCACTAGCATGAGTTGGAATATCCATACCGATCCAAAGAGGTTGCACATCACCTTTTTCTACCTGGACTGGAAATTGAATCGGTTTACCATATTTATCAATTCCATTCGTATTGAAACAAGTCAAGGCAGAAGCTTTAATTTTATCTCCACGTTCGTTCTTCAAATCAGAAAAAGAGACCGATATATGCTCCAGTTTATTATACGGAGCATACACTCCGATTTGCCAGGTATAAAATTCACCAGGCAGAGCCTTCCCTTTAAACAAGGAACGTTCTTGTTCTGTCCGTTCGATCCAGTGAAGAGGAATTTGATCTTTCAACCGGATATCATGTTCTCGATCTTCCGTAAAGCAAAAGAAACCGGCATCAGGCCGTTTCTGGATCAAAGCCTCTACTTGCTGGTCAGATGCCACCTTTCTCATGATGGACTGATCCTCCTGAACAATTCCCGTACGTTGCAAATCATTGAATGCATTTGTAACTTCTTCTTGTCCGCCAACGTCTATACTCAATAATGCGGACAAAATCAAAAAGGTAAATTTCTTAGTATACATAAAAGTGCTTTTATAATTTATCGTGTTCTTCGCTCGAATTAACTGCTGTAAAAATAGGTGATAAAATTAGCTATTAGTTTTAAGCATGTCACATACTTGTAACGGATTTTATGTAGGTGTTTCACGCCCTTCACAACAATTTATTGAATATTAGAATTATAAAAGGGTGTGTGAACCCCTTTGTGGAATTTTAGTGTGGGGGAATTGTATGAAATTCCTCATTATATTTTTGTTTTATGCTTATTGACAATACTTCGGTAACTTTTTACCAAAGTATTGTATTCATAATTCTGGAAAATATTTTCATATCTCAAACTAATAATAAATCACATAACTGGCTGGCGCGAATTTCTTCAACTCCACATTAAATTTACCCTGTCGGATCGGTATTGGCATTCCTTCTGGAACACCCCGTAAATTGACAGGTTGTGCCACTCCTTCGTGCTGTACGGGTAATGAGATTTCACAGCTACCGGAAATACCAGCATTCTCCCACAAACGTAGCAACGTTCCTTCACCGTCCGGATTATTTCCATAAGCAGTTATCAAAACGCCTCTCCTGGAAACTTTTAAACCTTCTACTTTTGTTGGTAGATTGCCTGCTGGAGATGTTGCTATACCCACTTGTAAAGGTAAACGTGTTTCCCACGATGGAGTAATCAATCCTCTCTCATTATCTACCTGTTCCGGATTTACCCATATACGCACTTCGGAGATCAAATTTCCATTCCAGAAAGAAGTGAAGTTCGTATTCCAACGATTATTAAACAAATTGAAATAAACGTGCGATTGCGGATGTTCATACTTCGGAGCATAATGCATGAAATTCAAATTCCCCATAACAAAAGCTGGAGCATCTAACGCACAAATGCCTATCGAATAGTTTCCATCTTGAATCCTTAATCCGGAGTTCGACCAAATGTAATTGAATTGGCTTCCTTTGATCAAATCCTTCGACGGATCTATGACCGATCCAATCCGGCCGACCTGATAGGTAGGATTCTGCGTTTTAAAAGGTAATGACCACCATCCAGCTTCCGGCTCTTCCGTTGCCGGTTTATTCGTAATAGCCAATTTCAAATCTATATATGGGACATCCTTATACAACGTGACAACCAAGCCTGCCGTATGTTTCTCTTCCCCCACCGATTGCGACGGAACTAATACGCCCTTCATTGCTGAAACATGGTCTTCCACATGGAACACCAAATGCTTGGGCGACTCATGACGGGCTTCTACCTGATCGTCCACGTATTTACTTTTCCCTGTAATCTGATAATGTGAGTTTTTATATCCATCGTAAATATATTCCTGCAAGTACTGCAACGATTGCTTCTTATTGTAACGTTCATATACATACGAGCCAAAACCGTCTTTAGCTTCAGAATCAACCAACTCTCGGTTATTCACCTTATCCCAAATACTTCGTATGCAACCTCTCCTTTCATCAAATATGATCTTATACCATTTGTTCTCGATATATTTTCCTTTCTCACATCCATTCAATGAACAGGTTTTCTCGACCTTTTCATCAGACAGAACAAAAGTCTTATATCCATTTGCCGGAATATTCTCCGCAAAAAACGTTCCTAAACGTTTCGAATCAGCCCCATAAACTTTCAATGGATAAAACTGGTTTGAGTCTAAATCTTTTACTGTAGGTTGTTGGATAGAGCCTTGCGTTGGTAAAACAAAGTTCACCATTCCACTACGTGCCCAAGGTAAAGGATTATAAACTACAAAACGGAAACCATCTTGTGCTACATTTTCAGCCAAGGTAGATAATTCGTGTTCCCACTCCGGACGTAAACGATCTTCTGCTCGTTCAATATAATTGACATGTTCCTTCCACGACTCTTCCATACGAGCATAAGCAGGATCTAAACCTGAATAATACATCTTATGCCATGAATCGCCGACCAAACCTGGGACAAAATGCTGATTTGCCAAACCCCATGTATGTTCTCCGTACATTAAACTCTGATCATAAATATAGGCCAAGTCCTTGTCTATCTCATAAGTCATGATGCCCCAATTCTTTTCTTGGGTATGCAACGTTTCCAGTGCAGGTATTAACGGACGAACCCGACGGGCCAAGCTGGTTGCTTTAGGATTCGACATGACACCGTGTACCCAACTATCAGACATATCCCCCCGTACTACAGGCAGATCGGGATTTTCCGCAAGAATCGCTTCTGCAAAATCGGCCATTTTCCCTATATGTATTTTTGCATGAGGATATTTTTCCTGAATATGCTTAGTCATTTGATCAACCTCTTCTGCAGTTGGAGGACCTGCATTATCTCCTGCGTGAACAAAAGTCAACCATGATTTATGTTTCCAATCTTTTGGTGGGAATATACCACCTCCGTATCCTTCAGAAAACATGGTTAATACCCGAGAACCGTCCGGACCTTCCCACCAAAACAATGTTGGAACATCCATTCCCCGGTTTGTCGGGTTGGAACCCAAATGGAAAAACTTAATACCTGCATGATGAAGTATCGTAGGTAACACCCAGGTATGAGCAGGTACATCCGTCATCTTTCCATCAATAGGTAATTCTAAACCATACTGACGTGCCAATGCAGAAGAATACCCTAATCCCCTAACCAAATCTTCAGCTTCAAGTGTTTCCGTATGGGTGGTATAGGGTAACGCGTGCGTCACTAGGTTTCCATTCTTCAATGCTTTTTCAATGCGCAAACGTCGCTCCGGAGTCTGTTTTTCCCACAACATCTGATTCAGCGGCCATCCGGGAACCGTCCACACAAACTGGGAACCGGACATTTTATCAAGATTGCGGTCAATGACATCCATGGCTTTGTCTATCATGGATGTGCGGTATTCATGAATTACATCCCTCGCTAATGCGGAATAACCAATATCAAAATGACTCTTAAACACCAAATAAAACGTCATTTCCTGTTCTGAAACCTGTTCCGTTTCATCATTCACATGTTTTTTGTAATTATCTGCCTGCGCCAAAATATGAGTAGATAACATCAAAAATATTTGTGCCAAAAGATAAACATATATCTTGTTCATAAAATAAGAGATTTAATTAATTTATCGGTAAAAATTTACTGAAGTATTGATTAAAATTAAATGTGTTTATTTTTGAATTAATCGTTGAGGATATCCACCTATCCATTTTAAATTCTTACCCTTGTCGGTAGTTGGTAAAACATCCAACTCATAATTACTATCATGTTTTAATTTACCAAACTCATCTGTTAATCCTACCTGTATCACTATTTTATTTCTGCTAGAAACATTTGGGTAACGGAATTTCAAATATCCTTGAAATTGAGGTTCGCTTGCAGGAATGAATGCTTCTGAGTTCCCTGTACATAAGGTTTTTCCATCCATTTGTATTTGATAATATAATTTGCAACCTACCAATTCCTTGGGAGTGTCATTACAAATAAAAACTGCAACTTTGGTAGAATCTCCTGAAAAACCATAAAATTCATCAGGTCTTAAATTAACAGCAATTGGTGTTAGAGCATCACGATAGGCAAAGTAAGCTGGCTTTGCATGACGGTCTGTATCCATGATTGATTTTAACCAACTAGCAGGCCATGCATCAATTAATAAATGGATGGCAAATGAGTTTATTTTAGGATTTCTTCTTAGTGCCTCAGTGAATAACCGAGTTGCCCACATTTGGTATTCTCGGCTGTTATTCACCCAATCTGTTATGGTTCCAGATGAAATTTGCAACCATTTTTCTCCAACGCGTTCGGTTTGACATGATGGGATTTGATTGGGACTCCATTTCCCATCTTTCTGAGATGTTCTCCATGATTCTGGATAATATTTTTTCATCAATGAAATTTCATCTAACCCTTCAGCACCAAATTCTCCACAAGAGCACATCCATCCTGCTACAGTATTATACCACCCTCCTAAGTATTGATTACGCATGTTATTGCCATACCATGTTTCATAGCAATGATGATCAGAATGCTTTTGAGAAATATTAATATAATCTCCTTCAATCCATTTAGTAACTTGCCCTGGATTCATTTGATTTGCAATTGAATCGAAATATATGAATAATTCTTTATGCTGTTCTCTATTTAGCATCATTGGTTTATTAAAATCCGGTTCATTGCAATAAGAAATAATTGCATTACATGGATGATTACGTACTAAGTACATGAGTTCTTTAAATTGAGGGAGGACTTCTTCTACGGCATCCTTACGATAACCGTTGAAGCAGGGCATATCCGTTTGAGATAACATGCCTAATTTATCAAAATAATCGAAAACTTCTTCTTGGCAAGGTTGTTGTGTCATACGCCAAAAGTTCATACCTGCAATTTTTGCCAACAAGATATCATCACGGAGTTGATCCAAATCTTTTCTAATTACACACTGCATGAGATTTCCCATCATATTAGCTCCCCTAAGTTTAATTTCTTCCCCATTTAAATAAAAACGACCTTTAGGAATACTTGTAGTTGATTCTTTAAAAGAACGCATACCAAATTGTTCTTTTTGTGTGTCAATCAATTGGTTGCTATTTTTTAATTTAAGCTGAATTTGATATAACCATGGAGTTTCTAAAGACCAAACTTTTAAGTTAGAAGATGGTATGGGTATAGAGATTTTATAATGTATAGTTGGAAAACTTTTCTGTTCACTTTGAATGACTTTTTTGTCTTTAACAAGTTCCATCTGAAAGTTTTGTCCATATAAAGAATAAAATAAGTCTAAATCTTTCTGCATATCATTATGAATTTCCACATATACTTCTACTTTCGATTCATTAAGTAATGGCTGTACATATATGTTTTTGATAAAAGCAGCAGATCTTGTCTCTAAATAACAACGTTGCCATATACCAAATCCTGGAGGGCAGCTATTCCATCCTTTTCCTTTACCTGGTTCATTCCATCCTGGACCTCCACATGCTGCTAGTTTTTTCCCAAATTTACGTTTAGGCCCTAAAAAGTTGTTATCTCCCATCATAAGAGCTTCATTGAATATTTTTACTTCCAAAATATTTTGGCCTTTTTTTACATAAGGTTTTATGTCCCATTCAAAGGCTCCTATTAATCCGATATGTTCTCCTATTTTTTGCCCATTTATAAAAACTACAGCACGATAATCAGCCCCATTAAAATGTAGGAAGATAGTTTCTGAAGCTAATTGTTCGTCTGTAATTTTGATCATTTTCTTATAGATAGCTTCTGCATTATTGATGGGGCCAGTATAATGAGGAATAGTAACAGTTTCCCATTCCTGATTGACTTCTTCGATTTGATCTAAAGGATACAGGTTTCCTTGTTCATCTTCACGCATATCTGATGCTAACAAACGCCATTGAAATTCTGTTAGTTCATATTGTTTGCGCACTTTTGGTAATGAAGGGGCTAAGTCCTGCATAAAAGGCTCATATTGTTTACGCATTTTCTTCAATTCTTCATCTAACTGTTTTTGAGTGGATATTTTTTCTAACGGAGAAAAACTTTCTTGAATCTCTTTATCCCACAATAGAGTTATATCAGGGAGCTGAGGTTGAGGATTTTCTTCAAGTCCAATTACTGTGTTTTGCCTTTTCTGTAAAGCAATTTGTTCAAACTGGTCTTTCTCTTGTCCCCACACATATAAAGATGAGATAAAATAAAATAAAAAGAAGCAGATATTTATTTTCATGAATATTTTCCTTAATTGTAAAAGGACCATATGCCTTATTTCAAAGCAAATATGATCCTTTGATGTGATAGAGTAATAATGTTTTTTTAATTTGATCTTACTATTTTGCTGTTATGATCTCGGGGTTTCCCAAAGCTTTAAATTCTATATCAATGATAGGAGCTTTAGATGAAGAGAAATCACACTGTATCGTTACATTGTTTTTCCCTTTATTCCATGAAGTTGTTTCTGCTATAGGATAACTACTACGAGTTTTCCAGCACTCATTACAAACATACACCTGTTTTCCATCGCAGTATAATTTGTCTCCGGCCTTTAACGATTCTGAGACTTGTATCGGGGTACAGCCCTCTACCAATATTTGTAAGTTGGAGATGCTTCCTCCAGCTTCTTCACTTGCTTTGATCGTAGCATAGAACTGTACCGGCTGTTTGTCATATGGATTCTCGAATGTACACTTACTTAACAAAGGTTCACCTGTTTGGACCGAACGATATTTGTGCAGATTACCACCTTTTAATGTAACATCATATAAAGTCCATGAAGAATCACCATTCTTTGCTAAGTGGAATTCTTGCTTCGGATCTTTCATCCGTTCCCGTTGGGCAGAAGTGAACAAACCTTGGTTACGTACTTTTTGCCATTCGCGTACAGCCTCAAATAACTGGCTCTTGAAACCGCTTTGTTCGATACTTTCATCTACTCTGAGTAAATATCCGGCATCGAAGGCAGCACTACGAGCTTGAATCCATTCTATATCTTCCGGACGATAAGTCTGTTCTAATTTAAACCATCCCAACATACCCGGCATCAGGTTACGTTCGAAGTAGCGTTGATTTTCCAAGCGATAATTGACTTGGCTTTGGCGCAAATTATCATACCACGGCTCCCCCCAGTTCATGAATGAATAAATATGCCACCAATAATGGAAGGGAGATGAACCACAAGAAATGATACCTTTATCGTCCAGCCCATCAAACCATTCTTTAAGGAACTTCGAAGCTCCCATACAGCCATGACCGGTTGGTGAACCTCCATAATATCCATCAAAGTCCATTAAGGCAATACCAGTTTCATTACAAACTTCTGCCAGACGCTGCCCATACACATCACTCAAACGCATATCAGGGAAGAATCCACTATAACAGTTATTCAATAATTTGTCAATTTTTGACCCAACTGCATGTTCAGAAGGTTTGGTCCCGAATTGTCCACGTGTACAATCAATGAGTTTATAGGGTTTCTCTGTTGTTACTTCTCGGTAGGATACAATTTCTGTGCCAATCTTGGCAGAATGAGTTTCACCTAAATAAGTAAAGAATTCAGGAGATTCAATCTCGATATCCTTATCCGTCATACTGATAGTTTTGGTTAAAATCGAACTACCTGAAATCGCTAAACTGTCACTAGGTATGGGGGATACGTATGGATCATGTGTTGACGTAAACATAGTCAAAGTATGCACTCCAATATCAATACCACGGGCCTTTGCTTTATCTGTAAATGCTTTGATTTGTTCTGCTCCATTCGGGAAACGAGTTGTATGGAGGTCAAAATGTCCCCAACTTTTGAAGATGTCGCCTATATGGGCTAACTTAAAATTACAGGAATCTGCATAATCTAAAGCATTGTCCAAGGATGAGCCTTCATACAACATATAAGCTGGATTCTGGTTCTTTCTAGTTTTAATCCATTCTCCATCTATTTGTGGATGAGGTAATCCTTCTTGTAATTCAATTTTCCCGATAACATCAATTGCTTTATTTGAAGGAGTTGCGAACAAAGCAATGGCACTACCAATAAAATCTTGATTGTAGGCTGTTACTGTTTGTCTTCTTCCTCCATAATCAATGACTTTTTCTGTTCGCCAATCACGGGCTTCAAATTGGATGTCACTACCGTAAGGACGTTCTACAGCTGCATTACCTCTCCATTGACGCACATAAGCAGGCATATCTCCTTCTTCATTGACATTGATGTCACTGGTTTGTTTTCCGATTTGGTCTTTTAGTTCATCAGGTACTTGTTGGCCTGGTAATGGATTGATATAAAATGCTCCGGTTGCATCATCACCAAGATGAGGAACGCCTTCGGTTGTAAAAATATTTAATGCTTGTACGCCGATTGCAAAACACGTATCGCGTACTACTCCTACTGTTTCTCCAATATATTGAGAAATAGTTGTAGCATAAGGTCCCCAGGCAATCGCTTGGATACTATCACGGTTTGTCAAGGATTCTAGTGACAGACGGATATAGCTATTCTCTTTTATTTCTTTTGAAATGGTTGCTTGGGATTGGTTTTCAAACGTGATAATCCATTTGTTTGGTTCAACTTGTAAGTGTGTCGGCAAAATATACTTTGTACCATCATATAAAGCCAATATCGGCGAAGGCTTTTCTTCCGGCAAATAGTTCTGACCATTCTGTTTGTTTACAATCTGACAAATGAATCCTTTGTCATTTACTTTTAAATCGGCATATTGTGTTGACAGTTCTTCAACATACGATTGCCGGCAGGAACATAAAAATAGTAATGTACCTGAACATACATATATAAGTCTTTTGAAAGGCATAGCTAATTTAATTATTGAAATGAAAGATAATAATATAATTTGTACAACTAAATCATTCTATTAGGAATTCATATTCTCTCAATCTTTCCCCAAATATTTGTGACGATCATCATAACCTTCTTGTGACGAACGTCACAAGCACCTTGTGAGCCTCGTCACAAAGACCTTGTGAAGAAGCTCACAAACAGTTTGTGCTAAGCAGGTCCGATCAACTGAGTTTGAGTTTGAGCGGACACACCAACGTGCGGGGCTCTTTCAACATCGTTGTACCGGATGTAAAATAAGTCTCAATCTCCAAACGGTATTCACCAGCCAATAAACCGGTAGGGAATACGAAGATGATCTTGGAAGGTTCGTTTACGCCTAAAACCGGAACTTCTTCGCCTGACTCCGAGTCATTATACAAGGTCAACTTGCCTATGCCAGAGCCATCAGCATTGATGCATTTGATTTTGTTTCCTTTCAACTGTACCATGCCGCCCGGAGTGACTGTACCGTCGGTCTTGCCTGTCGTCATATCCAGAACTTCTGCAATATTCGCACCACCCAAGTCCAGTTTACGACCTGAATATTCCAAGATTACTTCATCTTGTAATTTCTTTTTCAGATCTGATGATGGCGTTATATTTACCTGACATCTGTTTATTGTAGGATCTGCCAAACCCGTTCCGGAGAAAATACCCGTAATAGAAGGCTGATATTGAGCTACACGCGACACATACGTATTTCCTTCACATAAAGCCTTCATCAACATATCTTCGTAGATGTTGATGATATTTTCAATCGTATCCGCACGGTATTCCGTACGCTCCTCTGCAATCCGTAAAGCCAAGTCTTTCGGTGTCAGACTTAACAGCTTTCTTGGAATTGCCACATAATCTTCTTGTACATCCTTCGTGAGCGTGTTTTCACGAAGATCGTAATACCACTTAAATGCCATATTTTATTTTTTTATGTTGTAAATCCTAAGAATAAGGGGGGGAGATTAGATTCCTACCCCCTCTTATTTCTTATCATTATTCCAAGGCAGGATTAAATGTACCTCCCCAATCTTTGTTTTGTTCTAAATTAGGATTCCCTTCAATTGAAGATTGCTTGATAGGAAAGAAATAGTAGGTATCAGGAACACTCATCACTTTTTCTTCATTACTGAATATTTCTACTACTTGATAGGTAAAGTCGTTCGGTAATAATTCAAATCGGGCTGCTTTAGCTTTTACCTCATCTGTGATTTCTCCCTTATACTTTCCTTGCAAGCCATACTTGTGGATACCATCTATCACATATAGCATTCTATTGCGCCGTAAATCCCAAAAGCGTTGTCCTTCATAAACAAACTCAATGCGTTTTTCGTCTAACAATGCTTGACGCATTTCGTCTGCATTCATATTGGCTTTTAAGCCATACATATCATCAATACCTGGCTCAATACCTGCTCGTTGACGAATTTGTTTCAATACATTGTAACCTACCTCAGTAATACCTTTAGAACAAGCTATTTCTGCATAATTAAACATAACCTCAGCGAAACGCATTTCCAGCCAGTCAAAATCATTATTTCTAACCTCGGCTTGAATATTACTTTCCATAATCCCTTTACGAGTAAAGAAACCTGTGCGTTTGTATCCTGGGTCTGTTTGGATATCAATACAATCATAATTCATGCTACTCACTAATCCATATACTGTATATTGGCGACGACCTTGTATATTTGCCAATTCGAAAATAGATCCATTCCATACTTGTGAAGCTTCAAAACGTGGATCTCGATTTTCCCAATAAGTTTGCATATCATACGGATACTTATCAGATTCTCCAATAGGTTTCCCATCTTTCATCGGATAGGCTTCAATCAAATCCCAAATAGGTTGATCGTATCCTGTCATGTCTCTAGAGAGCTCTATAGGACGACAAGCTTGTTCGTTACGACCATCTTTTTTATTGGGGTTATTAAAAATGACTGGAATCACAGCCTCTTTGTGTCCTTTGGTTTCGAATACGGCAGTATAGTCATCTAATAAACCGTAACCCCGGTTCAACAAAGTTTCATATGCTAATTTATTGGCTTCATAGGCCTCGTCAACATATTGATTCTTATAACCACTTTTGGGGTTAAACTGCGGACTGGCTTTATATAGCAATACTTTTGCCTTTAATGCCAAGGCCGCTGATGCATCCATGTGTCCGTAATTACTACCGGTATTATGTTCTGGTAAAAGCGAAATAGCTTCATCCAAATCTTTGACGATTAAATCGAAACATTCAGCTGTAGAGTTACGCTTAACATTCAGATCATCTTCTCCTTTTTGTTGGACTTTTGTAATATACGGAATACCCCCATGGTAAATCAATGCTTTGTAATAATGAAAAGCTCTCATAAACAACGCTTCGCCTTTCATCTTTGACTTTATGGTTTCATCTAAAGTGCCGGTTTCTAATCCTTCTAGTAAAGTATTAATTTTGTAGATTTGTGAGTAAGGCCAATATTTACAATTGTCATTATTGGGCTGAACAAAATCTACTCCCAAGATACCGCTAATTTCATCTGCATAAAAGTTACTACAATTTGTGGGCCATCCGGAGAAAGTCAGAGAATATAGATTGGCTAAATAAGCCTCAGATAACTTTTCATCATTCCAAGTGTCTTCTGGGGCATAATTCTGATAATCGTTGATGTCTAAGACATCTGAACAGCTGGTTAAGCCAGAAAAGGCTAAAGCTATACATATATATTTGAAATAGTTTTTCATTTTCAAAAAACATTAGAAGTTAATATTTAAACCAATAGTAAATGTGCGCATAATGGGATAAGAATCCAATTTTTCTTGTTCAGGATCCATTTCTTCAATACCATCTATTGAGAATAAATTTGTACCATTCCCGAAGATTTGTACAGCATTTAATCCCCAATTTTGATACCATTGTTTCGGTAAGGTATAGGCTATATTCAGATTTTTTAAACGCATATAGGCTCCATTCCGAATCCAAAACGTAGAGCCAGCGGCACCATAATCTTCCGACCATTCATTTGTTGCTGCCGGATATTTAGCATCTGGATTTTCTGGAGTCCAAACGTCTCCTGCCCAAATTTCAAAGTATGGTCTATTCCCATTCTGAAATACGCCATCACCATTGTTGGTACTTATCATACGGTCATATCCACCAACTCCTTGGAATAACGCCTCGATAGATAGTCCTTTCCACTCTATACCTAAATTGAAACCATAATTGATACGAGGTGTGGCACGACGAGATAAATAATCCCAGTCGTTTGCATCTACTTTACCATCTGCTCCTAATTCTTCGTTAGCCCCACGAATGTCTTTGTATAACAACTGACCAAGGCGAGGTTTTTTTCCAAATTGGGTAAATCCTTCGGGTAGAGCATCCAATTGTTCTTGTGTGCGAATAATACCTTCGCAAATATAACCTTTTAAATATTTGTCGGGATGACCTATACGACTCTTCCATTCGGGTAAATTGGCGGCTTCATCATATTTGACCCATTCGTCTTTAACGTATCCTAAGTTTACTCCTACTGTATAATTTACATTACCTATACGGTTATTATAACGAAGAGATCCTTCAAAACCGTTCCATATTTGTTCTGCGTAATTTTCAGCTGCCATAGAACGTCCGTATGTATCAGGAACAGACGCAACACGCTGTTGTAAGATATCCGTCTTATCTTTATGGAAATAACTGAACTCACCGACTAAAGAATTATCGAAGAAACCAAAGTCAACACCGATGTCGTATAACTTCAAAGTTGCCCAAGTTATATAAGGATTAGGTGCTGCTCCAACTGTTATGCCTGTGTGGTAATCGCTACCGAACATATATCCGGTACTTGTTTGGAACTTATCACGCCAACCAAATAATGCTAATTTACCGTCTGACACACTGGTATCTGTATCGTCTCCAGTTGTACCATATGATCCTCGTAGCTTCAAATTACTTAGCCATGTTATAGACTTCATAAATTCTTCATTAGAAATACGCCATGCCAAAGAAGCTGAAGGAAAGAATCCCCAACGATGATTAGGCCCGAATTTTGCATTTCCATCTTCACGGAAAGAAAATTCTGCGATATATCGATCATCATAGTTGTAATTGAAACGCCCAACCCAAGACATACGGGCCATTTCTTCTTCATTTCCACTGAAGTTTCGATGAGAAACATCGGATGAAGCGTTAAAGATTTGATCTATACTTGATGATAGCAGATCTTCTGCTGTACCAGTAAGATATTTCGATGTGGATTCTGCTATTTCATAGGCTACCATCGCGCTAATTTGATGTTTTCCGAAAGTTCGGTCATAATTCACCATCCAGTTAAATTGGTAGGCTTGCCCTAACCATACATTTTCTTGGATATTCTCATACGAATTTCCTAGATTATGTTGCCCTTTACTATTGGGATCAACAGGACCAGGAATAAATGGGTTTTCAAGAGAAGCTTGCTGGAAATTGTACCATTCAAGATAAGGTGCAAAACGTTTTCTATTTTTATCAGATACATTATATTGACCTATGACAGACGTTGATAACCCTTTTACATATTTATCTAAATCCAAATCTAATTTAAGGATAGCCTCTATATCGCGAGCTTTTGTCTTTTCGTAGCCATCACCAAAAACGACTTCGCCTACTTGTCCTAACGGGTAATCAGTAACTTCATTAGATGGATTACCATTTTCATCTACATACCAAGGACGTAAACGAGATTGATTAAAGGTCATTCTGTAGAAATCACTCAAGGTCATACTTTCAGGATCCCAATCATATGGCCAATAGAAACGTTTGTAATCTCGTTCATTCCCGCTGACATTAAAATTGACTTTAAATGCATCTGAAATTTTTGCAGTTACATCGGATCGGAAATTATATTTATTATAGTTAGTATTCTCATAGGAGCCTTCTTCTCCGTGGTAACCTAACATCGCATAATAGGTGATACGGTCATTACCGCCATTTACACTGATATTATGATCGGTATTCCATGGGTTTTGCCATATTAAATCATTGATATTATAACTCTTGTCTTTGAAATATTCAAATATTTCTGGACCATATGGTACTTGGAAATTCGGATCCGGGTTCTCTAGCAAACTATTCTGATATTCAGCAGCCCTATTTGCAAATATAAGTTCATCTGTAGCTGAGAAATCCTGTATTGGGCGTGTTGTATTAGCTGCTGTATAAGAGGCTTTGTATTGAAACATCGGTTTTTGGACAGAACCTTTTTTGGTAGTAACTAAAACAACTCCATTACCAGCTTTAGATCCATAAATTGAAGCGCTAGCTGCATCTTTCAGAATGTTGATGTTTTCGACTTCGTTGGGATCTAAGGCATCAAATGCTGTTTTATCTCTTATAATGCCGTTGATAACATACAGAGGTTCTCCTTGACTACCTCGAATGCGGATAGAAGAAGAAGCTCCTGCAAATCCTGAGTTATTGGTAATTGTTACACCTGGAGCACGACCCGCCAAAGAGTTTGATAAATTGGATACGGGGATATTCTCTAAATCTTTTGTCTTAATGGCTGTAACAGAACCAGTCATGTTTACTTTCTTCTGTTGGCCATACCCCACAACCACTAATTCATCCAGAGCCTCTGCATCTTCTTTTAATGCGATAGACAGTTTACTTTGGTTTCCAACTTTGATCTCTTGGTTAGCAAATCCAATATAAGAAACAACGAGTATAGCATCTTTGTTTGCCTCCAAAGAGAAGTTACCATCCATATCGGTAATGGTTCCGTTGGTAGTTCCTTTAACCATGATATTCGCTCCGATAACAGGCATACCGGTCGGATCAACAACTGTTCCTGTTATGACCTTAGACTGTTGGATACCATTTATAGCTGTATTTTGGGCCAAGTCTTTTCGACTTAACACGATTTGTTTATCGGCAATTCGGTAAACCACGTCGGTTCCTTTGAAAAGATTCTGAAGGACAGATTCAATATTTTCGGCATCGGCATCAACAGATACGAGACGATCAACATTAATTAGCTTATTGTTATATAAGAAATAGAATTCTGATTTTGCTTCTATTTCATTTAATACTTCTTCAACGGTTGCATTATTCATTTCGATGGATATGCGTGCCGATTGAGAGTATGATGCTTCAGCGTTGGCTTGAAACAAAAATCCCGCTAATAGAACTGAAGTAATTCGCATACGCATGGGAATTTTAGGTAGTAAGTCAAATGATGGCTTAATACTTTTGATAGTTAATAATTTCTTCATAAATTCACAATGGAATAATTAGGTTAAACACTTAGATTATTTCGGATGACTTTTGAAAGGTGAGATGTTCGACAAGTCATTCTTTGTAATTGAAGGTAGGGAAATCAGTGAAGATTTTCCTGCCTTTCTTTGTTTAAGGACCTTTTTTCTTCATGGCTACTTAATATTTAAGTTAACATTCTTTTGTCTATTCGTTTTATAGACGAATACCTATTTGGGATACCCTATGAAGAAAAGTGATTTTTTTCAATAAATTTTCAATATATATTCTATAGAATTAGGATCTATATGGATTTATTAGATAAAGAGTCTCTTTATCGTTTGCGGATGATCACTTTCTTTCGTGTAAAAGCCAAATCGCTCTGTTGTTGAGGTTCAATGATTTCGCACCGGATAGGAGCTGTTTTTTCCAGTAGAGAAAGAATTTCTGCTAGTGTCTCCGTTGTAAATGTGGCAGAATACGTATAATCAAAAATTTCTTTTCCTTGTAATTGAATATTTACATTAAAATGACGTGAGAGTTGTTTGGCTATTTCTTCCATCGGTGTACGGCGGAATACGAGTTTGCCGTCTTTCCACGCTGTTTCTACGAGTAAGTTGGCTTTCCGAACTTGCATTTGTTGGGTATGTCGGGAGTAAACAGCTTGTTCCCCAGGTATTAATTCTTGGCTGGCAGGCTGATTGATTTGGTCTATTTGGATATGACCTTCTGCCAATGTCGCTTTGATCTCAGGCTCTTCAGCGTAGGCTTGTACATTGAATTCCGTTCCATAAGCACTTACGGTAATACCATCGGATGTTTGTACATCAAAACGATGATCTTTATCTGATTTTACTTTAAAGAAAGCTTCTCCTGAGAGTGTCACTTGGCGCTTGTCTTCAGTAAAATGTTCGGGATATGATAATGTGGATCCTGAATTCAACCAAACTTCAGAGCCATCTGATAGTGTAATTTTAGTTCTTACGCCATAAGCGGTTGTTGTCTCTAATAATCCAACGGGCTTGGACTTTAATGTGTTTGTCTGATAGTACAAGTATGCTGAAAGACCTAGTAACGGAAGCAATAGGATGGCTGCAATATTACGTATCCATATCAGTAGTTGACTTTTCTGCTTGCGGTGGTGTATACGTGCATGGAGTTGATGCCAGTTTTTTCCCACATCAATACCTTTTTGCATGGCAAGACGATCAACTAATTCTAATACGGGTTGTACATCATCATCTGCTTTATGTTCATATTTTTCTGGGAACTTCATTGTATTTTTTATATATAGACGTATTTCATACCTCTTTACCCTAACCAATGAGGGTATAGAATCAGTAATATGGGTAAATAATCCTTTAACTCAATTCGTAAGAACTTGAGAGCTCGTGTCATATAGGCTTCGACTGTTTTTACGGAAATTTGTTTTTCTTCTGCGATTTCCATATACGTTTTGCCGCCGAAACGATTCATTCGGAATGTTGAGGCTACTTGCTCTGGCAATTTATCAAGAGCTTGGTTTAATAATAACTCTAGTTCTTGAGTGGTATATAAATCCTCATATTCTTCTTCTGTATCTTCTTCTAATCTTTTTTCAATCCATCGTTTCTCAATTTCTTGTTTGCGAATTAAATCAAGACAAGCATTCCGGACACTGGTGATAAGAAAATTTCGGGCAGAAATCTGTATATCCAGATCTTTCCTGTTTTTCCAAATACGATAAAATGTTTCCTGAACAATGTCTTCGCATGTTTCCATCTCTTCCAGATACCGATGGGCAAATACACATAGAGGAGCAAAGAAGTCATAAAACAGAATACGAAAAGCTTCTTCATCGTCTTGAAGAGACACTTTCCGGAAAAGCATATCTGTTTTATCTATCTGTATTTTATTACCCATCTTCAGCTTTGTCAATATGATTTGTAACCAGTACTGGCACGACTTATTTCAATACTTGAACTTTCCCTTTCTTTCTACTTATCATATTACCCATTTTCAATCTAAAAATGACTGAACCCAATAGTAAATAGGGATAAATATCCTGTCAAGTCTTAAAAATTTTATCGCAGGATTTATAAAAATCATAAATCTGCCTTAGTTGTGCCAGAACTTTGTTCTATTGTTATAAATCTTGACAAATATATAAATTTTTTATAGAAAAAGCTATGCTTTCAATTTATGCTAAGCTTTTTCCAGAAACACGCCGGCTTTTGATCAAAATATGTCGGGAATTTATCAAAAGCCGGCGTGTTTTTCTATCATCTCAGGACCACTGATAATGAGACTTCTTTTTGCGAGCGAAAGACTGTGAGTGTAATCTTATCTCCTGCTTTATGCTCTTTTAAAATCTCTTTGAATTCTTGGGTCGTATTGGTGGGTTGATTATTGACTTTCAGAATCACATCGTTTGTTTTTAGCTGCGTGTGCATGCTTTCCAACGGATTGACAGAAAGGACATAGACTCCACGTTCTGAATCCATTCCGGTAGCTGAACGTTCTCCCAGCGTAGTCAGATTTTTGATTTCTACACCTTGCCATACTTCTATTGGTGCTTCAGAGTTACTGCGGGAAACTATGGGCGCCGGCATTTCTGGTTGGCGGGCAATAGATTTCAACCGAGGAGATTGTACTCCGAATTCATCCATGGGGAAATTGTGAAATCCTCCTTTTACTACAGCTTCTGCATGATCAGATAAAGTGAAATCTCCAGCTGATGGGTTGGCAAAGACGACTTCGCAGACCAATGAATGTGTGTCTGTTCCATTCTTTTGGGCAGTCAGTAATGCTGTGGAATCGGTAAAGATGTTGTAATCTGTCATCAATCCCCATTGACGCACTTGAATAGGTTTGTAATCCGTCATGACAATATTGCGAGTAAAGACGTCTCCGCTTTGCAGGAACCAGACGTGCGGATGGAAAGAGTTGTTGACCATGATATTATTCTCCACGATACGATAGAATCCTTCGCGTAGCTTGATACCTCCATTCAGACACAGGTTATTGTAAATATGATAATTGGAAGAACCGTCGTCCAAATCGATATCCCAACCCCGGTCGCAACGGAAGCGGTTGTGACGGATGGTTGTTGTCTTGACAGCATCCAATAGGATCAGTTCCGGATGGTTGGTGGTCATTTCTTCCATCGTCTTATAGTCTGGATGCCAGAAACGGTCTCTTCCCCACGAATTGAAAGAACCATGATCTCCGGTTTCTTTTACGGTGTCGAATATATCATTGTATTCAATGATATGTCCGCCCCAGGTTCCTTCGCTTACATTGATTCCGGCACGCGGAGTATCGTAAATACTGTTGTGAGAAACGGTGATCGACTGACACATGGACAGTTCAATTCCGGTGATTTGTTTTTCAAACAGACCGATTTTGTGGATCAGATTATCTTTAACCAGGCAATCGGCCGGATAATTATTCCCTTTCGGACCTTTCTCCTGATCCAGCTGATCGAAAGGCACAAACTGACTGTATTCAAAACTGGGTGAACGTACACATTGCGGATCTCCTACAAAGCAGATCGCACTGGCTCCTATATTTGTGAAGTGAGAACCGGAGACTTCAGCGTCTCGATTGTATTTGGAGAAGAATACGGCATTACCGCCTAAGTTATAAAGATCACAATCCGATAATGAACAATGTTCTGTACCTTCCATAAAGATGGCTGCTCCCCGATAGATGGTCCAGTCTGAACGTAACAACGGTTCGTAGGCTTCCATAAAAGTGCGTACTGTTTGAGTTAGTAGCAATCCTTCCAAGTGAATATTGGCTGCCGGTTCGGAAGCAGTTCCCCGGATCTCAAACAGATGCTTTAGTTGGGGAGTTTCTACGACAGCCAGTTCCATATTCTCTCCTGGCATAGGATAGTAATAAAGCAGTTTCTTCTCTGCGTCAAAGAACCATTCCCCCGGAGCATCCAGCTCTTCGAAGATGTTCTCGACCATACGATTGTCCGGATGTAATCCGGACTGGCGGTTATTTTGCCATCCGCCTTCCAACGTGAGCTGCTTCTTATGGTCTTTTCCGGTAATTC
>ENA-ORUB01000476-ORUB01000476.1-human-gut-metagenome-genome-assembly--contig:-NODE-476-length-51558-cov-3.222492_pt1 | contig 51558 bp, 42 predicted proteins | sample MGYA00241918_ERZ509200 | MGnify/ENA primary metagenome ERZ509200 (study PRJEB26280, sample SAMEA2338853) | human gut metagenome | biome: human gut; feature: human-associated habitat; material: faeces... | reverse complement strand
GTATCACTCGCGCCAATCTTGAGCTCCCCCATCTCCATGTGTACCATCTGATAATATTTTTCCTCCGCCGCTTGAATCAGTCCCAACGCCTGCTCCAGATAGGTATATAACAGCTTGCCCTCCGCGGTGGGATAAACCCCCTTCGCCGTACGCACCAGAAGCGGACTGCCCATGCGGTCCTCCAGCTGGCGAATGGACATGCTTACCGCAGGCTGCGAAATAAAGAGTTCTCTTGCCGCGGCAGACATATTGCCCGTGCGGACAACTGCACAAAAAATGCGATATAAATCTAAAGAAACATCAACTTTCATGAGGGAACCTCCCTTTTCTTTGGTTTCTTCTATTATACAGAATTCAAAGAGCCAACGCAAGCGCGATAAGTAAAAATGATAACAATTTTTTTCATTTTTTTCTCCGCCGCCTGTCGCACAGCTTTTCCAGTTCCACCACAGGCAAAGGAGTCAGTGCAAGTGCCCCTACAATCAGCCATTCCGTCCCATTCAGCGGACATACCTTGAAAATCTCCGCCAGCGGCAGCACCATAATCACCCCAATCTGCATCAGACACCCGATAAAAAACGCCAGCAGCAGCATCGGGTTCCCCAAGGGCGAAATCCGAAACAGCGAATGCTCCGACCGCATATTAAAGGCGTGTATCAGCTGCGAAAGCGAAAGCACCGCAAACGCCATCGTCCGCCCTGTAATATATGCCCCTTCCTCGTCAAAATAAATGTGCCCGATCCCAAAGGCAAGCAGTGCCAGCATCCCAATCATCGCCCCCTCTAAGGCAATGCTGCTCACCATGCCGTCCGAAAATAGGGAATCTCCCCTCCGCGGCGGCTGCTCCATGCTGTCCGCGTCCGCAGGGTCAACCCCCAGTGCAATCGCAGGCAGGGAATCCGTCACAAGGTTCACCCATAACAGCTGAATCGGCAAAAGCGGCGTTGCCCAGCCAAAGCACATCGCCACGAAAATCGTCATAATCTCGCCAATGTTGCTCGAAAGCAGAAAATGCACCGCCTTGCGGATGTTTTCATAAATGCCGCGTCCCTCGCGCACCGCCTCCACGATTGTCGCAAAGTTATCATCCATCAAAATCATATCTGCCGCACCCTTGGCAACCTCTGTGCCGTTCTTCCCCATCGCACAGCCGATATCCGCCGCCTTGAGCGCAGGCGCATCATTCACGCCGTCCCCTGTCATGGCAACCACGCGCCCCTCCTTCTGAAACGCCTTCACAATCCGCACCTTATGTGCCGGCGAAACGCGCGCAAAAACCGTACAATCCTCCGCCGCCCGCTCCAGCGCCTCGTCCGACATCTGTTCCAGCTCCTGCCCCGTCAGCACGGTATCCCCTGCACGGTAAATCCCAAGCTCTGCGGCAATCGCCTGTGCTGTCAGCGCATGATCTCCCGTAATCATCACAGGACGAATCCCTGCCTTTTGGCAAATCTCCACTGCTGCCTGCGCCTCCGGTCTCGGCGGGTCCATCATCCCTGCCATCCCTGCAAATACCAGATCCCTTTCCAGCTCCTCCGCCGTAAAAAAGAGCGGCTCCTCGTCCCATTCCCGAAACGCCACCGCCACCACGCGCAGGGCATTTGCCGCCATCTCGCCGTTTTTCAGCCTTGCCTCGCTTTTTCTTCTGCCATCAAATACAGCCTGTCTGCCGCCATCCAGGCAGTATGCGCATTTCTCAAAAAGAATATCGGGTGCCCCCTTCGTCACAGAAATCCATTTCCCCCCACTGGGATGCACCGTTGTCATCAGCTTTCGCTCCGAGGAAAACGGCACCTCGCCGATTCTGGGCATTTCCTCCCAAAGCCCCTTGAGCGATACCCCGCCTTCCTCTGCGGCCTCCGCAAGCGCCTTTTCCGTCGGCTCCCCAATGATTTTTGTCCCCTGCCGCTTCACATCATTGCAAAGCGTAAACAGCGTCAGAATGAACCTTCGCTTTTCCTCGTCCTGCTCCAAGCCCTTCCCGATTGCCGCAAGCCGTGTCACCTTCATGCGGTTTTGCGTCAGCGTCCCCGTCTTATCCGAGCAGATGACCTCTGCACTCCCCAAGGTTTCCACCGCAGGCAGTCTGCGGATAATCGTATTTTTCCTTGCCATCCGCTGCATCCCAATCGCAAGCACAATCGTCACAATCGCAGGCAGTCCTTCGGGAATTGCCGCCACCGCAAGGCTCACAGAGGTCATAAACATCGGAAACGGCGGCTGCCTTCGCAAAAGTCCCATCCCGAAGATAATGCCACAGATAATCAGTGCCCCCATGCCCAGCAGTCTTCCTGTCTCTCCCAGCTTTTTCTGCAAGGGCGTTTCGCGCTCCTCCTGCTCCGCCAAAAGGGCTGCAATCTTCCCGATTTCGGTCGCCATACCCGTTGCCGTCACCGCCACCGTGCCTCTCCCTGCCAGAACGTAGCTTCCTGCAAGCACCATGTTTTTGCGGTCACTCGGCAGCGTTTTCTCCGCCAGAACACCCTCCTCCTTCTCAATCGCAAGTGCTTCCCCCGTAATCGCGCTTTCCTCCGTTTTCAGCCCTTGGTTTTCCAGAATCCGCCCGTCCGCGCAAATATAATCCCCTGCCGCAAGCAAAAGAATATCCCCCTGCACTACCTCCTCCGCAGGAATTTCCTTCTCCTCGCCGCCCCGCAGCACGCTTGCCTTTGGCGCAGAAAGTGCCTTCAATGCCTCCAATGCCTTTTCCGCTCTGCTCTCCTGCAAAACACCCAGAAACGCGTTCAGTACCACAATCGCCAGAATGATTGCCGCATCCAGAAAATCCTTTTCTCCGTTCCAATAGGAAATCGCAACCGAAGCCACTGCCGCTCCAATCAGCAGCAGTATCATAAAATCATTAAACTGCGCCAGAAACCGCCGCCGGAAGCCCTTTTTGCCCTCTCCCTGTTCCGTTCTGTTCCTTCCGTCCGTTTCCAGCCGCTTTTTTGCCTCGTTTTCGCTTAATCCCGTCCGTTCCTCCGTCCGCAATTTTTTCAGCACCTCTGTTGGTGTCATGCTCCACCATTCCATATCCTCACGCTCCGTCTTTTGTTTTTCTGCTTGTCTTTTTTCCCAGTCTATGCGGACAAGCGCAAAAAAAGACCATCCGCATAGGATGGTTAGCAGGAGGTGTTATCCATGCTTTTTTCTCTCTTGCTGGCGTTTTCCCTCAGTCTGGATGCGCTGGGCATCGGTCTTTCCTATGGTCTGCGCAGCATCCGCTTTCGCCCGTCCGCCCTTCTTCTGCTCACGATAGAAGCCTTTCTCATGATGGAGCTGTTTCTTTTTGCAGGGCGGCGGCTTGCGGCAGTCTTCCCCGCGCATTCGGCGGAGCGGTTTTCTCCCATGCTTCTTCTTTTCTTCGGTGTGTGGCTTTGTCTGCAAGGCATGGGGCAAGGAAAGCGGAAGGAGACCTCGCCCCTGCATTCTCCCTCCCTCTGCGATAAAAACGCCTCCTCCCTCATCGAGCCGCGGGAAGCCCTTCTCCTTGGGCTTCTGCTTTCTGTGGATTCCTTTGCCATCGGGCTGAGTGCTGCCGCAGGAGGGATAAATGTAACGCTCCTGCCCCTCTTTTCTGCCCTCTTTCAGACATTTTTTCTCGCGCTGGGCGAAAAATGCGGCGCAAGGCTCATCCTCTCCCCTGCCCCGAAGGAAAGCCTTTGGTCGCTCCTGTCCGGCGGCATTTTAATCCTTCTTGCCATCCTACAGCTTTTGGACAAAAAATAAGCGTACCTCGTAAAGAAGTACGCTTTCTGTCAAAGTCCTGCCTTCGGCCTTATATTTAATTTCTATGGAAGAGCTTCTTTGTTTCGTATCTTGCCTCACAGGTCAGGTTGATGCCCAGCTTCTTGAATACATTTTCATCCACAGAAGACAGGATTACCGTCGAATGTACCTCGCAGCATTTCAGCTTTTCCAGCTGCTTCAGTGCCAATGCCGCCTTTGGCTCATTCACCGCACAAATACTCAGCGCAATCAGCACCTCATCCGTATGCAGGCGCGGATTTCTGTTGCCCAGATGTCCAACCTTCAGCTTCTGAATCGGTTCAATAATTTCAGGTGCAATGAGCTTCACTTCCTTTGCAATTCCTGCCAGCTTTTTCAGTGCATTCAAAAGCATTGCGGAGGATGCCCCCAGAAGTGCGCTTGTTTTGCCCGTCACGATTGTCCCGTCCGGCAGCTCGATTGCCACAGCAGGATCGCCTGTTTCCTCCGCTCTCCTGTTTGCCGCCGCCACAACGGTTCTGTCGGCAATGCTTGTGCCCGCCTGCTTCATCAGAAGCTCCAGCTTATAAATCACATCGTCCGCCAAGAGTCCCTTTCTGTGGTCGCAGAGTGCCTTGTAATATCTTCTGACAATTTCCGTTCTTGCCGCCTGACAAACCGCTTCATCGTCAAAAATACAGTTCCCGACCATGTTTACGCCCATATCCGTAGGGGATTTATAAGGAGATTCCCCGTAAATCTGCTCAAACATTGCGTTCAGCACAGGGAATACCTCTACATCACGGTTGTAGTTGATGGTTGTTTCTCCATACGCCTCCAGATGGAAGGGGTCAATCATATTCACGTCATTCAAATCCGCCGTTGCCGCCTCGTATGCCAGATTAACCGGGTGGCGCAGGGGAATATTCCAAATGGGGAAGGTTTCAAATTTCGCATAGCCCGCCTTCACGCCGCGCTTGTTTTCATGGTAAAGCTGAGAAAGGCAGGTTGCCATCTTGCCGCTGCCGGGGCCGGGTGCAGTAATCACCACCAGAGAACGCTCTGTCTCAATATAATCATTCTTCCCAAAGCCGTCCTCGCTCACAATATGGGGAATATTGGCAGGGTAGCCCTCAATGGGGTAGTGCTTGTATACCCGAATTCCAAGACCCTCCAGCTTCTTTTCATACGCAACCGCGCTTGCCTGTCCGCTGAACTGCGTCAGCACAACGCTGCCTACATACAGCCCATAGCCACGGAACGCATCAATCAGCCGCAGCACATCCGCATCATAGGTAATGCCAAGGTCTCCTCTGACCTTGTTCTTCTCAATATCACCTGCACTGATAACAAGCACAATTTCCGCATCGTCCTTCAGCTGCACCAGCATATTGATTTTGCTGTCCGGTTTAAAGCCGGGCAGAACACGCGATGCATGGTAATCATCAAACAGTTTTCCGCCGAATTCCAGATAGAGCTTTCCGCCGAACTGGCTGATACGCTCTTTGATTCGCTTTGATTGCATTTGCAGATATTTTTCATTATCAAATCCTAAACGTAACATAATTAACTCTCCCCGATATTTCCTTCGTCAACATCTATAACACAGAAAATTATAACCCTTTTTCATGCTATTTACAAACAAAACTTAGCAAAAAATAACTTCCGTCCATCAAAATATAAAATACCTGTTATAAGCAGCCGCCATTCTATACCTTTATTTCGACCCTTAAAAGAAAAGAGATACCCTAAGGTATCTCCTCTCTTTTGGATGTATTTTGTTTGGATGTATATATGGATGTAAATTCTTACCTGTGTTAAAAAATTCCTTCGGAGTATCAGACTGCATGCTTCTGTGTTGCGGAAACTGCATGCTTCTTCTGTTCTTCCTTTTCTGCCTTGCGCAGCTTGAAGATTTTGTATACGCCGACTGTAATCAGAGGCAGTACATAGATTGCAAGGAAAGCGTAGGACAATGCGTTGTAAACCGTTGCGATCAGGTCGATGATGCCAACCTTGGACAGAACCATAGAGCCAACCAGAACGATGATAGTCAGGATTGCCTGCTGTTTGCCTGTCATAGGAGGCTTATGCGCTTCCTTCAAGCCATTGTTTACACGCTCCAGAGCCGCATGGATGATGCCTGTAGAGGTTTCAATCAGTGTCCAGCCCATTACAATACCAAAGATTGCGATAACAACAGGGCCTGCGGTTCCCTGCATCATTGCCAGCCAGGGTACGCTTGCACCGAGAACATCAGGATTCGGATAGAAGCACATAACCGCAAAGTATGTCAGGAACCAGGGAATCGTAGCCAACACGCCACCGATAATACCGGAAACAACGGATTCTACCCTTCTGGTCTGTCTTTCGATTGTAAAGAAGGTTGCAGGCATTACAACCAGATTGTATGCGCAGTAAAGAACGCCGCTCCAAAGAGCCTTGCCTGCGGATACAGAGCCTTCGATAAAGCTTGTGTCATGGTTTGCAAATACAGTAGAAATATTCTTGCCAAATGTACCGATAACCAGTACGGAGAAGATGATGTAGCCTGCATACAGGGCAACCGTACCCAGTGTTTCAAAGCGCTCAATCAATCTGGAGCCGTAGAAGTTCAAAATCGCAACAACCACTGTAATGGCAACAACGCCGACCCAGTAGTTCAATCCCAGCGTTTGTTCTACGATATTGCCGGTTGCAGATGCCATAACAGCAATGATAACAACCATAAACAGCAGATAAACGATATCGAATACAATCCACAAGGGACCGCCGATGGTCTTCATAAATGTTTTGAAATCGTATGCCTTTGTCAGTCGAATCAGCTCATAGGTCAGTGCCGCGATGACCGCAAATCCTAAGAATGTCCCCAGACCGGACAGCCAGCCCAGTGCGCCGTATTTCGCACCGTATTCTACGATTTCACGACCGGTTGCATAACCGCCGCCGATCATTACGGACTGAAGGATAATGCCGGGCAAAACAAATTTCCCGAAGCTGCCTTCAAAAAAGCCTTTTTTCTTTTCCATAAAATTCCCCTCTTTTCTTTTGTGTAAAGCCAACTCATTGTAAAAATAAATGCTGAAAAATAATGAGTTTCTTTTGTACCTTTGCCATCCCTTAAAAGCTACTCGGAACAGCTTTTTCATCTGTATAATTGCGAAAGCTCTTTTGTACTTTTTCCCGTACAAAATTGAACTTTTGTAAAAATTTACTCGTTTTTGGCAAGAAAGTCAATAGGCGCATTTGTATTTTTTTCTTCCCAAAAAACGTTTCACCTGTAAAAAAACGTCATTTTTCGGCGTTTCACCCCCTCAGTTGTTTGACAACGTCGTCATTTTCTGCATAGAAACACCTGCTATTTTTCCTTCCCTTTTCAAAATCCAAAATTTTTCCGTTTAAATGCGTCATTTTCAATAAAACTGCACTCATTTTTTTCGCATTTTTTACACTTCGCACAAAAAAATATGTATGGATTCCTGCATATAACGTATAATTATGCAATTTAACCCTTATGTATACAGTTTTTCTGCATACAATGTGGCGTATCCCTCTGTGTTTTTCCACAAAAAAAGATACGACAGCCATCATTCCATCGTATCCCTTTGATAATTTTCACTGATACCTCATCACTGAAGTATTTATGGATAGCGGAAGGGTTCGGGAAACAAATCCGTTTCCCGAATATCATCCGCAGGCGGAATTCACTTCCGCCGAGGAAAACAGTAGGTTTCAAGGCTTTTGCCGCGGAACCTATCTGTTTATTCCTCTGCTATAACAAGTTGAAAACCTGTTTTCAACTTAATTTTCCTGCCGCCGAAAGGCAGCAAACAAATACCTTCTGCGCCCCTGCGCGGTATAATTCCTTCGCACATTCATTGCAGGTTGTTCCCGTTGTGAAAATATCATCCACCAAAAGCACCTGCTTCCCTGTCAGATCCTCCGTCACCGCAAAGGCATTTTTCAGGTTCTGCCGCCGCTGCTTAGAGGAATCCAGCGTACTCTGCGCCGCCGTTTCCCGCTTTCGCACCAAAATATCCCTCCGAAACGGAAGCCCTGTCCGCGCCGAAAGCTGTTCGCAGAGAATGTGAGTCTGGTTGAAGCCGCGCTTCTTTTCCTTCTTCGGGTGCAGGGGAACGGAAAGCACAAAATCCGTCTTTGCCAAGATTGCTTCATGGTATTTTTCCATGTAATCCGCCAACAGCTGCCCTAAGCCATCGCCAATTTTCTTTCCGCCGTCATATTTGAACAAATGAATTGCCCTTCGTACCGTTTCGTACGGAAAAGCGGCGCAGGCGCTTTCAAATGCAAACTCCTTTCAGGCAGAAATCGCAGAATCCTGCCGTTTCCGTCACGCCGCCGCAATGTGGACAAATCCCCTTCGGCACATAAGGCAGCTGCTCCGCGCAGTCGTGGCAGAGAATCCCCCTTCTCTCCTCCATGTCAAGCACCTCTGTGCAGACCGCACACCGCGGCGGAAAAATCAATTCCAGAAGCTGCTCCTTCATACGATATCACCCCCATGCATAAAATCGTACAAATTCTGAATCCGCTGTGCCAATCCCGTATATCTGTCAATCTCTCTGTCGTTACAAATCATAGCGGAAACCGTCTCCCGCAGTCCCACCAGAACCACAAGCTGTTTTGCGCGTGTCACCGCCGTATAAAGCAGGTTGCGCGTCATCAGCATCGGCGGGCCGCTGTAAACAGGCAGAATCACCACAGGATATTCGCTCCCCTGCGATTTATGAATCGTAATGGCATACGCCAGCTCCAATTCCTCCAGCTGGCTGAAGTCATAATCGACCACCTTGCCATCATCAAATGTCACCCTTAGCTGCTCCGCATAGCTGTCAATCGAAAGAATAACGCCTGCATCCCCGTTATAAACACCCAGACCCTCGTCCTCACGCTTGCCAAGGCTGTTGAACATCCGCCAGACGGTATTGTAATTATTCTTAATCTGCATCACCTTATCTCCCTCGCGGAAGGTAATCTGGCGAAACTGTACCTCTCGCTTATCGGGCGCGGCAGGGTTCAGCGTCTGCTGTAAAACTTGATTTAAATTCTGCACGCCAAGCGTCCCCTTGCGCATCGGGGTCAGAATCTGCATATCCTGCAAGCCGTCGCACCCCGTAAACTTGGGCAGCCGCTTCGTCACAAGCTCCCGAATCGTTCCGGCAACCTCGTCCGCGTATGCCCTTCGCATGAAGAAAAAGTCTGTCCCCTCCTCATTCAGCACAGGCTCCTCCCCTTGGTTAATGCGGTGTGCGTTCATGATAATTGCGCTTTCCTGCGCCTGTCGGAACACATGCTGCAAACGCACCACCTTCAGCCGTTCGCTGCGGATCATGTCCTTCAGCACATTGCCTGCCCCAACGGAGGGCAGCTGGTCAACATCCCCCACAAAAATAATGCGTGAGCCGCTTTCCACCGCACGCAGGAGTGCCTGCATCAGCACGATATCCACCATTGAGCTTTCGTCAATGATGATCACATCCGCCTCAATCGGATTCTCCTCGTTTTTGTCAAAGGTCTGCCTGCGACTATCCTCGCCGATAAAGCTGATGCCCAGAAGGCGGTGAATCGTCTGCGCCTCCATGCCCGTCGCCTCTGTCATGCGCTTCGCCGCGCGCCCTGTCGGTGCCGCAAGCACCACATCCATATCCTCTTTTTTCAGAATCCGCAAAATGGTGTTGATGGTTGTGGTTTTCCCCGTTCCCGGACCGCCTGTGATGATAAGCACGCCACAGCTTAATGCCTCTGCCACCGCCGCACGCTGCTCCTCCGCCAGCACCACGCCCGTTTCCTTCTCCACCCTTGCAATCTCCGTTGCAATAGATTCCATATTCGGCGCATCGTAGTCTGCGGAAAGCTCCAACAGCCGCTTCGCAACAGACATTTCGGCATAAAAATAATAATTCAAATACACGCAGTCCTCGCCGTTCAGCTTTTCCTGCAAAAGCTGGCTGTTTACCTGCAACTCCCGAATGGCATTTTCAATCGCAAGCGGATGCAGCTGCAATAAATCCACCGCCTGTGCAATCAGCCTTTCCTTCGGCAGATAGCAGTCGCCGTTTGCCGCCGCTGTATTCAGCACATATTTCACCGCCGCCTTCACGCGGTTGGGGTCATCCGCCGCAATGCCTGCCCCCGCCGCCATCTTATCTGCCATCTTAAACCCGATGCCCAGCACCTCATCTGCCAGACGATAGGGGTTATTCTTCACGATTTCAAAGGTGCGTGCCTTGTATTTCTTATAAATCTTCATGGCGTATGCAGGCGAAATATCGTACCCCTGCAAAAACATCATCGCTCTGCGCAGCTCATGCTGTTCGCAGAAGACCTCGGAAATTTTCTGTGCTTTATCGTAGCTGATGCCCTTGATTTCCGTCAGAAGATCAGGCTTTTCCTCAATCACATAAAACGTTGCCTCACCGAAGCGCTCCACAATCCGCTTTGCCGTTTTCGCCCTTAATCATTCCAGAGGAAAGATATTTCTCCATCCCTGCCGTAGTGGTCGGCATGGATTTTTCGTAATACCGCACCTGTACCTGCCTGCCGTAAAGGGGGTGCATGGCCCAGCTTCCGTGAATTTCCAGTGCTTCGCCGCTGTGAATCTGCGGCACAACGCCCACGCAGGTCACCTCATCATCCTCTGTTGTCAGCGAAAAAACCGTATAGCCGTTATCCTTATTCCGGTAAATGATATCCTCCACCTCGCCGGTAATTTTCAAATCCTCCATGCTTTTCCCTCCCTTCCGTTTTTTCGTCTGCTAAAAGTATATCATAACAAATAAAAAAAGGGAACAACCGTTCCCAATTTTTATACAAAATCTCTGCAAAAAGCTTATTCTGTTTTATGTTCTTTTGGTGGCTTCAGATCTTTTTTCCGCTTGAACAAAATCAGAACCACCACACCGGCCACAAACACGCCGCCGCAAACTGCAATCGTCGGCAGGCAATCCGAAAGGCGCACGCTTTTATTATCCTGTCCGGGCATACCGGGAGGAGTCTTTTCACCGCCGCCGAAATCGGGTGGATTGCTCTGCTGTCCATCTGCCTGTCCAGTCCGCTCATTTTCGTCCATCTGTCCACCCATCTGTCCACCGTTTTGGTCAGGGGGTGTCGGGCGGTCATTCTGCTGTGCATCCGTTGTCTGCTCCGTTCGGCTTGGCATATCGGGCTTTTCTCCGCCAAAATCGGGGCCGCCTTTTCCGCCGCCGCCCATGCCGCCGCCCTGCATACTGCTTGTGTTGAAGGTCGGTTCGCCGCCGCTCAGCTGATTTTCAATGCTTTCCGCCATATTCACCGCATAGTAAACCAGAGAATATTGGTCGGTCGGGTCGGTGGAGCAGGCCTTCTCGAATTCCTCATAGGTGCAGAAGGCAGTCGGGTCATTCTGCACATAGGGTGCAATCAGGTCATGGATTTTCGTTACCAGCTCGGTCATGTATTCCTGCGTGAAATATTTCTCCGCAATCTCCTTCAGATAGCCCTCATACATGGAACGATAGGTTTCATTTTCCAGAAGGGTTGTCACCAAGGGCTTCTCGCCGCTGCCCATGGAGGGCATGCCCTGCGGCTGCTTGCCGCCGCTTGGCTGCTTGCCGCCCTGCATATTGCCATTATCGGGTGGCTGTTGCTGATTGCCCCCCTGCATATTGCCATTATCGGGGGACTGCGGCTGCTGCTTGGCATCCGCCTGCGCTTCGGTGTTTTCTGTGGCATTGGTTACGGCATCATTATCCTGCGTATCCTTCCTCTTATCTCCGCCGCCGAAACCGCCCATGCTCTGGCTGGTCGGCTCATAGATATCCACCTCGCCGCCGCCAAAGCCGCCGAAGGCAAGGTTCATATCCCAAGGGATAACGGTGAAATAGCCGTCCTCCTCATAGAGATAATAGTTATGCGTGGTATTGCCGAGGTAGCTGTCAAAGTTCGCCAGTGCCACATTCGCCGCAATATATTTCAGCGCCGATTCCACATCCAGCAAATCCTCCAGATTCTCGCCATCCTCAAGCGCCTTCATCAAAGCGATGATTTCCTTGCCGTCAGAGGTATCCTCGTTTGTTTTCAGGTTCAGTCCTGTGTAGGAGGAAATATCATCCCCGTCATAAACCAGATCCGCACCTGTGCCATCCTGTCCTTCGGGCTTATAAAGGTCGCCCGTTGCATCATCAAAATGGGTCTCAAGGAAGGTTTCATCTATTGCCTCCACTGCCAGATACAGCCCCCATTCCTCACCGTTGACGGTAATGTTGCTGTAGCCGCATTGGGGGACATCCAATCCAAGCTCGCCCATGATTTTATAGGAAATATATTCGCGCATGCTGCTGTTGTCGGAATAGTTGTTATTCAGACAAAGCTTTTTCAAGCCGTAATAATTGCTGTTATCGTCATAATAATCAAAATCTATTTTAAAGCTGTAGCGGTCGGAATCAGAGCTTGCCACGGAGGTCAGGCTGTTGTTGCCCTTCGTGCGGATTGCCACATTTCCGACCGTTTCGCCGTTAATCGTAATATTCGCTTTATGGTATTCCTCCTCCAACGGGTTTTCCAGCATATCCTGCCAGTCCGCCTCGTCAATTTCAATGTTGATTTCATTTACCGTATCATCCTGAAAGATATGCTCCGCGTAGGTATATTGGCTGTCCGCCGAATCTGCCCTGCCGACGGCGCAATACGCCGCCACACAGAACACAACCACCAGCAGCCCCGAAAGCAGAACTGCTTTATATTTTTTTAATACATGCAAAGGAGTTCCTCCTTCCATTATGCCGCATAATTCCCGTCATAGCTTACCATGACTGCGGATTCTACGCCCTGCATGCCGCTGATTCTATTGACAAATGCACTGTCGTTATCCTTGGGGCGGATTTCATAAATCACTTCTGTGCCTGCCTCGCCGGTAACGGTTTTGGATTTCAGCTGCATTTTCTTCACCTCGCTCCTGATATAGCCTTCTATCTTCTGTTCCAGTTCCCCATCCATCAGGCGCACGATAATCAGATAAGGGTTATCCTTCTGCTGATGATTTGCAAAAACAAGCAGGAAGATGCCCAGAATGGGACAGCCCAGCAGTGCCAGAGGCAGCAGGCTTGCGCCGCAGAGAATACCCTCCGCGATTGCCCAGAAAAGGAACACCAAATCCATCGGATCTTTCACCGCAGTACGGAAACGCACGATAGACAGCGCGCCGACCATACCCAGAGACAATACCACATTGCTTGTGACACCACAGATGACCAGTGTGGTTACCATCAGAATCGCCACAAGGGAAACATTAAAGCTGCGGCTATACAGCACACCGCTGTAGGTTTTCTGATATACATAGAAGATAAACAGCCCGATTACGAACGCTGCCCCAAGGCAAAGCGCCGTATCCAGAAGGGAAAAGCTGCTGAAGCTATCCAGAAAGCTGCTCTTAAAAACGTCATTAAATGTCATTTTCTTCATCCTTTCTCTTATCCGTTCAGACTGCAAGCGGCAAATTTAGAAAACGCCTGCTCTCTGTTTTTTGTTGTCAAAATCGTTCTGCTTACCACATCCGGCAGAAAATCGTCATATTTTACCTCCATAATGCACCTGCCGTCCCGCAGCACAGGAACCGTCGGCGCATCCTTTCGGAAAAATGCCCTGATGTCCTTGCAGGAGCAAATATCTCTGTCGAAGGTAATGCGCACATTGCCGGGCGCGTAGGTAAACGGCTCTCGGCAATAATCCACAATCACCGACGGGCGGAATAGCTCCAGCTTCATTTTCAGAAACAGTTCACGCACCAGAGGGCGTTCGTCCTCCTCCATCCATGCGGTGTTGCCGTCAATGATTTTCTGCACCTCCTCCGCCGTTAAGCGGCATTGGTATTTATGCCCAACGGCATAGCGTTTGCTTTTCTTCTCCAAACGGATAAACGCCGTATCAAAATCATAATAACGAATCCGAAATTTATCACGGACAGCCGTCCCCGAAAGCTTTTCCTTCAGCACCTTTTCATACAGATTATCAAAATAAAGCGAGCGAATCAGATATTCCCTGCTACCCTTGAGATTTTTATCCCTCTGCATAAAGGAGGACAGCCTTCTTGCGGTTACGATGCTCTCGCCCTCTGTTACGGTATACTTCAATTCCTTTCTCCATTTTTCTTCCATAAAAATGCACCTCTCTCTCATTCGTGTTTTAGTATACGGGATAGAAATTAGGGGGTACTTAGCCTTTTGTTAAAGCCATGTGAAAGAAGGATTAGAAAACCATTAGGGCAATAAAAAAAGAGCCTGCCTTTTTAAAAAGCAGACTCTGTCCTCCCAAGTCAAAATCCTGATTTTGACTTAAATAAACCATTCCGGCTCTGCGCGTCTTTCATAAAGCTCTTCCAGCTCCTCCTTATGGTAGATATAGCCGGGATCATCAAAATATCTTGCCCCCACGGGACATTTCTTTACGCAGGCACAGCATTTGATGCAGATGCCGATATATTCTCTGATATTTTCTCTGCTGATGGAACCCATGGGGCAAACCTCCGCACAATGCCCACAGCCGACACAGGCATCACTTACCTTCGGCTTTACCTTGCGAATATCGATATGCGCGCCATGTCTGTCCTGCGGCTTGAAATAGGGACGAATGGGGTCGCACCCCTTCACATACGCAGGAGCCGTATATTCCCAGTCACTTGTCAGCTTTTCCGCGATTTTTGTGCCAAATTCCTGCATGCTTGCCAAATCCTTTGCATCGGGTCTGCCTGCCGCAAGGGTTTTGGAAAAGGAATGCTCGCTCACAAAAGCACCGCCTGCAACCGTCTGAAAGCCATCCTGCTCCAAAATATTTCTCAGCTCAATCAGCGCATCATCATAATTGCGGTTGCCGAAGGAAACCACGGGCACCGCATACGTACCGTTGCCCTTTACCTTCTCCGTCAGATAGGGAAGCAATACATTTGGCACACGCCCCGCAATGACAGGTGTGCCGCAGACAACCAAATCCCCTTCGCCGAAAACCGCATCCTTTTCTCTGCCCTGCGGCAGGGTAAAATCATAAATTTCCAAGGGCAAGTTCAATTTCTCGGCTACAACCTGCGCCGTTGTTTTCACTGCCTTTTCCGTTCCGCCTGTCGGGCTGAAATACATCGCCCATACTTTTTTCAACTCCATCTCTCATTTTCCTCCTTCACCCAAAAACCAAAATATCTCTTTTGTTCATCATACCTTAGAAATGCCCTTTTTTCAACTATATTACAGCTTTCTCCTGCCATATCCTCACTGCTATGCAAAAAAATACAGATTTGATTGCATTTTTTATTTCTCTGTGCTATGATGACAGTAAGAAAGGATTACCGCTTTTGGAAGGGCGGTCAGTCCGATATAGTTGGTTTAGACCGTCTAACTTCTGTTAGGCGGTCATTTTCTTATCAGTTCTTATGCAAAAAGCATAAGGTGATAATTCCGATGATTACTAAACTATATTGAAACAAATCAGTATATGTAACCATAGATATCACCCCCTTTGCAGAGAGTGACTGAACCGCCAAGCGATAATCCTCTATTTTCAGCATAGCATAGTTTCCTTTTTTCGACAACAGTTTTACATCCTCTGTACAAAAAAAGATGCCCTGCTCTCGCAAGACATCCTTTCTCGTTTTTTATGATTTTCAGTGGAATTTTTCCAGAGTATCCCAGACACTCTTAACCTTTTCCACCTTCTGCGCCTTCACCATTTCATCGATGCGCGCTTCGGCATATTCCGTCTGAATCTTATCCTTATAGCCGGTTTCTGCCTTTCCCTTCACTTCTTCCTCGGTCGGAACGGTTTTCTCCAGCGTTTTAATGATGAAATATTTACTCTCGTCCATCTTGATGGGGCCGACCACCTTGCCAACCTCAGGTGCTTCTGTCAGCCCAAAGTTGGAAAGCATATAGCTTTGATACATGGTAGTTTCGCCGCTTTCCTCGCCGCTCTGCGCCTTAGGGTCAACGTCGTATTCCTTGAACAAGGATGCAAAATCCTCGCCATCCTTAGCGCGCTTTGCGACCTCATTTGCCGTTTCCGCATCATTGACCAAAATGGTTGCTACCTTCAGTTCCGTATAGTCGGAGCGAATCTGATCCTTTTGCTCTGCGTAGTAATCTGCCATATCCGTTTCATCCACCGCACATTCCGATGCAATGGAATCATACACCAAGGAATACAAATAAGAGGCCTCCATCAAAGGCACAAGCTTTTCCTCATCTACCTCCATCTTCTTCAGCGCATCCGCATCCACTGTGGAGAGGAACTGCTTTGCCGCCGCTGCCGCTTCCTCCTTCTGGTCATCCGTCAGAGCGATATCATGCGCCGCAGCATATTCCTCCGCCGCAAGCACACTCTGCAATGTGCTGATGGTGCGCTCCTCCACCAGCTCATCCGCCGTCTGCCCATCAAAATCCAGATTCCAGACATCCTCTCCCGCCGCAGAAACAAAGCTCTGCGTTGTGGTATAAAGGTAAACCATATATTCATATTTCGTAATATCGTGATTGTCAATTTTCAGCACAACCGTATCCGCTGTTCCGCCGCTGCCACAGGCTGTCAGCGCAAGCACCCCTGCCAGCAGAAGCCCAAGCAGACCTTTTCTTCTCTTTTTCATTCTGCACCCTCTCTCCGCATAGATATTGGTTTTTTTATTATACAGATATTCTCTCAGTCTTTCAATGCCTCAAAGCATTTTTTAATCAGTTCGAGCGGTTTTTCTCCCTCTCCCCTTGCCGGCTTGATGGTAAGGTATGGATTTGCGCCCGCGGTAAAGAGATATTTGCCCTTTTCCTTTGCAAGCAGCTGCATCAGCTTCTGTGGGTCAATATTAGGCTGCGGCTGAAATTCCAGAAGAAGATTCCCATGCTTCTGGCTGATGGCGCGAATCCCCATCTCATGTGCCTCTGCCTTCACAAGAACCACCTCCAGCAGAAGCTGTACGCTCTTTGGCAAATCGCCATAGCGGTCTTCGAGCTCCTCCTGCATGTCGTAATATTCCTCCATGGTGCGGATGCCTGCGATTTTTTTATACAGCTCCATCCGCTGCTCCTGATTCTTAATATAAAAATCGGGGATAAAGGCACTGATATTCAAATCAATCGAGGTTTCAAATTTTTCCTCCTTCGGTGCATCTCCCTTGAGGTTCTGCACCTCCTCCTCAAGCAGGCGGCAATACATATCATACCCGACTGCCTCCATGTGTCCATGCTGCTCCGCACCAAGAAGATTGCCTGCACCGCGGATTTCCAAATCACGCATGGCAATCTTAAAGCCCGATCCAAATTCCGTAAATTCACGAATGGTCTGCAGGCGTTTTTCCGCCGCCTCGCGCAGCATTTTATCCCGCTTATACATCAGATACGCATACGCAATGCGATTGCTTCTGCCCACGCGTCCGCGCAGCTGATACAGCTGAGAAAGCCCCATGCGGTCGGCATCCTGAATGATGATGGTATTCGCATTGGAAATATCCATCCCCGTTTCGATAATCGTTGTGCAGACCAGAACATCAATCTCGCCGCTGATGAAATCGCCCATAATGCGTTCCAGCTCTCGCTCCGACATCTGCCCATGCGCGTAGGTCACATTTGCATCCGGCACAAGCCTCTGCACACGGAAGGCCTCCTCGCTGATGGATTCTACGCGATTATAGAGATAATAAACCTGTCCGCCGCGGCTGATTTCCCTGTGAATGGCTTCACGAATAAATTCGGGGTTATTTTCCATCACATAGGTCTGAACGGGATGCCTTTCCTGCGGCGGCTCCTCCAAAAGGCTCATATCACGAATCCCCGCAAGGCTCATATGAAGCGTTCTGGGAATAGGGGTTGCGGAAAGCGTCAGCACATCCACGTTTTCTTTGAGCGCCTTCAGCTTTTCCTTATGCGCCACGCCGAAGCGCTGCTCCTCATCCACGATAATCAGCCCCAAATCCTTGAACTTGACATCCTTTGAGAGAATCCGATGCGTCCCAATCAAAATTTCAGAATAGCCCTTTTCGATATTCTGCAAACTCTCCTTCTGCTGCTTCGGCGTACGGAAACGGGAGAGCAGCTCGATATGCACGGGGTAGCCCGTCATTCTCTGGGTAAAGGTATTATAATGCTGCTGTGCCAGAATGGTGGTCGGGACTAAGAATGCGACCTGCTTGCCCTCTTGTGCCGCCTTGAATGCCGCACGAATGGCAACCTCCGTCTTGCCGTAGCCAACATCACCGCAAATCAGCCTGTCCATAACCTTGCTGCTTTCCATATCCTTTTTGACATCCTCAATGGCGTTCAGCTGGTCATCCGTTTCCTCATAGGGGAAGCTTTCCTCAAATTCCTGCTGCCAGATGGTATCCGCACCATAGACAAAGCCCTGCGCCGCCGCACGCTTTGCATAAAGCGCAACCAGATCCTCTGCCATAATCTGCACAGCCTTTCGCGCCTTCGCCTTTGCCTTTGCCCAATCCTGTCCGCCAAGCTTATTCAGCTTGGGTGCGGCAGAGCCTGTACCGATATATTTCTGCACCATATCCATCTGGTTGACAGGTACAAAGAGACTGCCGCCATCCCGATAGGAAATCTTCATATAATCCTTCTGCACGCCCTCGACAGAGATTTTTTCCAGACCGCGAAATACGCCAATCCCATGGTTATCATGTACAACATAATCCCCGATATGCAAATCGGTAAAGCTTTCGATTGCCGCGCCGTTTTTCCTGCGCTTCTTTCGTTTTTTCTTTTCCTTGCCGCCGAATAATTCGCTGTCGCAAAAAACCGCAAAATCAATATAATCATACCGAAAGCCCTTGGAAAGCGTACCGCGTGCCACCCAGACGGCCCCCTTCGGCACCTCCTTTTCCAGAGAATCGATATAAACGGCTTCCAGACCCATTTCCTGCAATTCCTTTGCCATACGCTGTGCCCTTGTACCGCTGCCGGCAAGAATCAGCGTGCGGAAATGGTTCTTTTTCAGATATTCCAGCTCCTCGCAGAAAAGGTCTGCGCGCTGTTGGAAGGAGGGCGTAGAGCGCACCGAAAGATTCACCATTGTTTTCGGGAGGAAATCCACCGTCTTCTGGTTCAGCCCTGCAAGCAGAAGCTCCGCAAAGCTCTCCGCCTGCCGCAGGATTTCCGTATAATCATAGAGCATATTGCTCTGCCCTGGCAATAAATAACCCTGCGCGATACGCCCCTTCACGCTCTCGCGGTATTCCTCCGTCAGAATATCCATGTGCTCGCGGATACGCTCAGGCTCATCAAACACAAGCAGGGTGTCCTCCTGCAAATAGGAAAGCAGGCTGACGGGATTTTCATAAAAATAATCGGCATACGCCCCGAGTGCAGGCAATGTTTTTTCCGCACGCAGGCGTTCCGCATCCTCGCCGATATGCTCCCGCAGACGCTCTGCGTTTTCCGTTTCGCCCTTCTGCTCCAGATTTTTCAGTACCTTTCTGTATTCCTGCTCGATGCGCTCCGCCGCAGAAACTGCCTGCTCCTCAGTATAAACCATTTCGCGCATGGGGAAAATGCTCGCCTCCTCCAGCTTTTCTACGGAACGCTGGCTTTGCGCATCCATACTGCGGATGGAATCAATTTCATCATCCCAGAATTCGATACGCACGGCATCCTCCGCCGTCAGCGACCAGATATCCAGAATACCGCCGCGCAGGCTGAACTGCCCGGGGCTTTCCACCAGCTCCGTCCGCTCATAGCCCATGCGTACCAGCTTGCGTGTCAACTCTGCGATTTCAACGATTTCACCCGTCCGCAGGGTCAGCCGAAAGGCGGCGAAAATTTCCTTCGGGGGATATTTATCCAGCAGCGCCTCGGCAGATGCTACAATGATGGGCGTTTCACCCTTGAACAGACGCTCCAATACCAGAAACCGCTGGCGGTTCATTTCCATGCTATGCACATCCGCGCTGTAGAAAAGGATATCCTTCGCAGGATAATATGCGCAGTCCTTCGTAAAAAAGGTCAAATCCTCCAGAATTTCCTTCGCGCGCAGTTCACTGTAGGTCAGAAGGAAAAGCGGACGCTTTATTTCCGCCTGCAGGCTGTACGCCAGATGGGTTTTTGCCGCATCAATGACACCTGTCGCAAAAACAGGCGTATTTCCCTTTGCAATTCCTTCCAGAATCTGTTGAAAACTGCCCAATTCGGTCAGCGGTGCAGTTAAGGCTTTCATTCTTTATTCACCCCGTCAGTAGTCTTTTCCGTTTCTTTTTCGGCTTTTTCTGCCTGCTCCTGCAAGGCCTTCTGTTTTTTCATGCTTTTCGGCTTCTGGTTCACGCGGTTTGCCGCCTCCGCCACACCGCGAGAGAGAATCAGCTCCACGCCCTTGACCGCCTTTTCCATGCCTTCTTCCATGGCAGGCAAATCATCAGGGCTGAATTTCGCAAGCACATAATCCGCCAAATCCCAGCCCTTTGGCTTTTCGCCAATGCCGACCTTAATGCGGTTGAACACATCCGTCCCCATCTGGTCGATGATGTTGCGGATGCCGTTATGTCCGCCATGGCTGCCCTTTTCGCGAATCCGCACACTGCCGCAGGGCAGGCTCGTATCATCGAAAATGACAACAAAGCGTTCCTGCGGAATTTTATAGAAATTCACGATTTCACGCACACTTTCGCCGCTGAGGTTCATAAAGGTCTGCGGCTTTACGAGAAGAACCCGCTTATCGCGAATCATGCCATCCCCAATCAATGCTTTGCTTTTGTATTTTTCCACCTTAATCTCATATTTTTCCGCCAGCTTATCAATTACACAGAAGCCGACATTATGCTTTGTTTCGGCGTATTCTCTGCCGGGGTTGCCAAGACCCACGATGCAGTAAAACTCCTGCCCTCTGGCTTCCTGATTTTTAAATCTGTCAAAAAGACCCATGTGCCTTTCCTCCTGTCCGTAAACACAACGAAATGCCCTAATTAAAAAATTAGAGCTGCTATTCTTCTATTCTTCTGTTATTCTTTTATTCCGTTATTTTGTTCATTTTTCAGAGTCATTATAGCATAAAAAAGCGGCGGAAAACAATAAAAAAGTGAGCACTTTTCAGTGCTCACTTCAGTATTTCTATCTATGTATCAGATGAAATTATTTTACTTCGTTAACCAGTTCAGCGCCTTCCAGGAATGCCTTTGCATTATCCATTGTGATCAGAGCCATCTGTTCCAGAGCTTCTTCTGTCAGGAATGCCTGGTGACCGGAGATAACAACCTTATCGCTTGCCAGCAGTCTGGACAGAGTCTTGTCATGTTCTTTCAGGTTGCTTCTGTCTTCGAAGAAGTATTCATGTTCTTTTTCGCAAACGTCCATACCTACGCCACGGAATTTGCCAGCTTCAACTGCGTCAGCCAGAGCTTCGGAGTCAACCAGACCGCCACGAGCAACGTTGATGAAGATAACGCCGTCTTTCATCTTAGCGATAGCATCCTTGTCGATCATGTGTCTTGTTGCGGGCATCAGAGGGCAGTGGATGGAGATAACGTCAGCACGAGCATACAGTTCGTCCAGAGTTACATATTCCAGACCCAGGTTGGGGTTAGGGAATGCATCGTAAGCCACGATATCCATGCCGAAGCCTTTCAGAATGTTAATCATGCACTGACCGATCTTACCTGTACCGATGATACCTGCTGTTTTGCCGTACAGAGCGATACCTGTCAGACCAGCGATATCGAAGTTGAATTTTGTTGTTCTTTCATAGGACAGATGAGGCTTTCTGTTAACAGCCATCAGAAGCGCTGCGCCCTGTTCTGCTACGGACTGAGGAGAGTAAGCGGGTACTCTCAGTACGGGCAGACCACATTCTTTTGCAACATCCAGATCAACGCTGTCGAAACCTGCGCAACGCAGCAGCAGAACCTTGATACCCAGATTTTTCAGTTCACGGATAACTTCTGCGGGAACTTCGTCATTAACGAAAGAGCAAGTAGCGTCATGACCTGCTGCCAGATGAGCTGTAGCGGGTGTCAGTCTTTCGTTGAAGAAAGTAATTTCATAGCCATATTTTGCTGCTACGGGTTTAAAAGCGTCTACCCAGTAAGACTTTGTGTCAAAGAATGCAATTTTCATCGATATCTTCCTCCTAAAAATTTAAAAATTTGATAAGTGGATAGTAAAATTTTATAGCAAACAGAGCCATTCCCTCACTGCGAATAGGAAATATGTCTCACTCTGTTTGTTTTACTTTTAACAATATAATCTATTTTACCCTTCTTGTCAACCGAGTTTCTGTAAAATTGGCAGTTTTGCCAAACCCATTTTTCCCAAAACGCTAAAAAAACACCAGTTTCCGTCGAGGTTTGACTGCCGCTTTTTGGATATTATTTTTTTTACCCATAACTGCTAAAAATATCTCCTCTCACTGCACTATTTTTCAGTAAATAAAAAGAAAAACTCCCATTTTTTCATTTGGGAGTTTTTTCTGTCATGATTTTGTGAATTTTTCGGCGCAATGCGAATCAGTCAAACAGCTGAGAAATAGAAACGCCGTTATGGATGCAGTTGATTGCATCTGCGAAAATATCTGCAACGGAAACCATTGTAATCTTGTCGATTTTCTTTTCCTCAGGCAGCTCAATGGTATCCAGAACCAACAGCTCCTTGATTGCGGATTTTTCGATTCTTTCGATAGCAGGACCGCTCAGAACGCCATGTGTACAGCAGGCATCTACCTCGATTGCACCTCTTTCAATCAGCGCATTGGCTGCATTTGTAATGGTACCCGCGGTATCAATCATATCATCCAGCAGGATAACCTTTTTACCCTTGATGTCACCGATGATATTCATAACCTCGCTGACATTTGCCTTTGGTCTGCGTTTATCAATAATTGCAATAGGAATATTCAGCTTTTCCGCAAATTTTCTGACTCTTGTTACGCTGCCCAGGTCGGGAGAAACCGCAACAAAATCTCTTTCCAGAGAATCGCCGAATTTTTTGATGTAGAAGTCTGTCAAGAGAGGGCTGCCAACCAGATTATCTACGGGAATATCGAAGAAGCCCTGAATCTGCGCACAATGCAGATCCATTGTCAGCACACGGCTTGCGCCTGCGCTTGTCAGAATATTTGCAACCAGCTTTGCACTGATGGGATCTCTCGCTCTTGCTTTTCTGTCCTGACGAGCATAGCCGTAATAAGGCATAACGGCTGTGATTCTTGCTGCGGATGCACGCTTCATTGCGTCAATCATGATGAGCAGCTCCATCAGGTTATCGTTTACGGGATAGGATGTGGACTGGATGATGAATACATCTGCGCCACGAATGGTTTCATTGATCTTTACGGAAATCTCACCGTCGCTGAACTTTTCTACTTCACAGTCGCCCAGTTTCAGACCAAGCTTATCTGCGATTGCATTTGCCAGCGTTTTGTTGGAATTGCAGGCAAAAACTTTAATGTTGCTGATGCCGGAATTAAGCATTTATCTGTCCCCCTATAAAAAATAATTTTAGGTTATATAAGCACATACAATATTATGTTACACCGAAAAACAATCAATTTCAACCGCTATTCGACAATTTTTTCAAATTATCTTTCAATTCTCTTTTTTGTCCAGCCTTCGATGACCTGCTGTCTTGCTCTGGCAACCGCCAAAACGTCCTCAGGCACATCCTTTGTGATGGTGGAGCCTGCGGCAATGTAGGAGCCCTTCTTCACGGTTACAGGTGCAACCAGATTTACATTGCAGCCGACAAAAACATTATCCTCAATGGTAGTGCGGTGCTTTTTCTTGCCATCATAGTTTACCATAATGCTGCCGCAGCCGAAGTTGATTTTTTCGCCTGCATCGGTATCCCCAACATAAGAAAGATGGGGAATTTTTGTGCCGTCGCCAATCGTGGAATTTTTCACCTCAACGAAGTCGCCAACCTTCACCCTGTTGCCGATATGGCAGTTCGGGCGGATATACGCGAAAGGCCCAACGGTGGTTTCGTTGCCGATTTCGGATTCGATTGCCGTAGAGGTCTGGAATTTAACGCCATTGCCAAGCTTGGTATCTGTCAGTCTGGAATTGGGGCCGATTTCGCAGTCCTCCCCGATTTCCGTATTGCCCTCCAGCACACAGCCGGGCAAAATCACCGTATCCATACCGATTTTAACATCACTGCCGATATAGGTATTTTCGGGATCAACGAGGGTAACACCGCATTCCATGTGCTTACGGTTGATGCGGTGCTTCATGATTTTTGCAGCTTCCGCAAGCTGTACACGGCTGTTTACACCGAAAAATTCATCGGCATCCTTTGCCACAACAGCCTCCACCTTGCCGCCTGCCTTCAAAATCAGCTCCAGACAATCTGTCAGGTAATATTCCCCCTGCGCGTTATTGTTATTCAGCTTGCCCAGGGATTCCTTCAATTCCCTGCCGTTGAAAATATAAATCCCTGTGTTGATTTCGTTAATCATTCTCTGTGTATCTGTTGCATCCTTATGCTCCACAATGCGTTCAAAGCCGCCGTGATCATCGCGCATGATGCGTCCGTAGCCGGTAGGATCCTCTATTTTAGAAGAAACCACAGTTACGCTGTGTCCCTCTGTACGGTGTACCTCAACCAGCTTTGTCAGGGTTTCGCCTGTAATCAGCGGCGTATCCCCGTAGAGAATCAGCATATCACTGCTTTCATCAATAAAATCGCCTGCCATCATAACAGCATGTCCTGTGCCCTTCTGCTCTGCCTGCAAAGCAAAGGAGATGCCTTCCGCGCGGATGCCTGCCTTAACCTCCTCCGCCTTATGCCCAACCACAACGCAGACCTCCTCTGCGCCACAGCCTTTTGCGGTTTCAATCACATAATCCACCATGCTCTTATTCAGAATTTCATGAAGTACCTTAGGTTTCTTGGATTTCATACGGGAGCCTTCGCCGGCAGCCAGAATGATTGCTTTCAACTGTCTCATTTATTTTTCCTCCTACGCCAAAGGGCGAAATATTTTTCAAGATATTGTATACATACATTTTAGTATCGCATTTTTCCCTATAAAATTCAATATACTCTTTTACTAAAAAATGATTTCCGGAAAAGAAAAAAAGCAGAGAAAACTCCCTGCTTTTCGTTCTTAAAATCCGATTTATAATTTTGTGCCCTTTTTCAGCACTGCCGGTTCCTCGGAGGAAACGCCGATGACTCTTTGCCCTGCGGAAAGGACAACCTCCTTATCGAAGATGGCATTTTCCACCACACAGTTTTCGCCAATCTGGCAGCCCTCCATCAGGATGGAATTCCTTACAGCTGCGCCCTTGCCGACACGCACCCTACGGAACACAACGGAATGCTCCACCTTCCCGTCAAAAATCGCACCGCTGCCGACGATGGAATCCGTCACATCCGCACCCCTGTTGTATTTTGCAGGGGGTTCATCCTTCGGCTTTGTTTCAATATAGGGATATTCATTGATGAAATGATCGCGGATATCCTTTTTCAAGAAATCCATATTCGTCTCAAAATAAGCCGCAATGCCTGTGCCGATGGCATTCCAGTAGCCGTCATATTCATAGCCGTAGATTTTCAGCGTATGGATAAAGCGGATGATAATATCCTTTACCAGACTGTATCTGCCTTCGGGGATAATCTGATTCAGCAGATTGATGAGCAGCGTTCTGGAGATAACATAAATCCCCAGGGAGGCCGCATCGGATTTCGGCTGCTCCGGCTTTTCCTCGAAGCCCTCCAGCTTATTGTCCGCATCCATCTGCAAAATGCCGAATTTGGATAAATCCTTTCCCGTCATTTTCTGATAAACCACAGTAATGTCCGCATTTTTTTCCTTATGATATTCCAGCACTTTACGGTAATCCATTTTATAGACGGAATCACCGGAGGTAATCACAACGTATTCCTCATTGCTGCGCTTGAGGAAGGTCATATTCTGATAAATGGAATCCGCCGTGCCGCGGAACCATGTAGAGCCTGCATTGCTGGTATACGGCGTGAATACGAACAAGCCGCCCTGCTTTCTGCCGAAGTCCCACCATTTGGATGACATCAGATGGTCGCGCAGGGAACGAGAGTTATACTGCGTCAGCACAGCCACCTTCCCAATGCCGCTGTTGGACATATTGCTCAATGTAAAATCAATGGCGCGATAGCAGCTGCCGATGGGCAATGCCGCCGCCGCTCTATGGTCGGTCAGAACGCCCAGTCTGCCGTCGTTATTGCCGCCTGCCAAAATAATACCGATTGCTTTCATCTGTTACACCTCCCGTACAACGGCCTTGCCGCTTTCCAATCTGCCGTCGGGATAATCCTCCGGGAAGGTTCTGCCGTAAATCACGCAGTTTTTCCCCATCACAATCCCATCGGGAACACTGCTGTTCATGCCCAGAACGGTGATGCCTGTATTATAAATATTAGGCTTTGCCTCGTTAGGGATATTTTCTCCGACACCCATCTGCACACTTTTGCCGATGCTGCATTTTTCATCAATGACGCAATGGTCAACCAAAGCATTTTCGCCGATAATCGTGCCTGCCATGATGATGGAATCCTTCACCACTGCCCCCTTTTCCACCACAACACCGGGGCCGATGATGGAGCGACAGACCGTACCGTAAATCTCACAGCCGTCAGAAAGCAGCGCTTCCTCTGTCTTTGAGCCGGGTGCCGTATACTGCGGCGGCTGATGGTCGCTGTTGGTATAAATCTTCCAGAAATCCTCGTAGAGGTTGAATTCGGGCAGGGTGCGGATTAAATCCATATTGGACTCCCAATAGGACTGAATGGTGCCGACATCCTTCCAGTATCCATCGAAGCGCCATGCATACATGGGCTGTCCCTCATCCAGCATTTTAGGGATGATGTGCTTGCCGAAATCGCTGTCCGGATGGATGGAATTATCCTCAATCAATGCATCACGCAGTCTGTCCCATGTAAATATGTAAATCCCCATGGAAGCAAGATTGCTCTTGGGGCTTTCCGGCTTTTCCTCAAATTCGTAAATCTTATCGCCATCCTCGGTATTCATAATGCCGAAGCGGTTTGCTTCCTCCATCGGCACCTCCATAACGGCAATCGTTGCCGCTGCATTGTGCGCCTTATGGAAGGCAAGCATCTTGGAGTAATCCATTTTATAAATGTGGTCACCGGAAAGAATCAGCACATATTCCGGATTATTGCTGTCGATAAAGTCAATATTCTGATAAATGGCGTTTGCCGTCCCGTTGAACCATTCGCCGGAATCCCCTGTTTTCACATGCGGTGCAAGAATCGTCACACCGCCGTTTTTCTTATCCAGATCCCATGGAATCCCAATCCCGATATGCTGATTCAAACGCAGCGGCTGATACTGTGTCAGCACGCCGACGGTATCCACACCGGAGTTAATGCAGTTGCTCAGCGGAAAATCGATGATACGATATCTCCCACCGTATGCAACGGCAGGCTTTGCCACCTTTCTTGTTAACACGCCCAGACGACTGCCCTGTCCACCCGCCAGAAGCATTGCTATCATTTCTTTTTTACGCATATTACCCACCCCTATCTCTTCAGGTTGTATATATGTAACAAAGTCATAGGCTCTGTTTTGATTATTATAGCATAGGAAAATAAACTTGCAAAGATTATCTACGGCATCTGTGCCGAAATTTCGCCTTATTTCGATTGGCTTTTTCTCTTTCCTTTTTCCGATTGAGAAAATTTGCACGTTGCTCCTGCGCCCGTATGGGTTTATTTCCGGTACTTTCTGTATAAAATATAAAACACAGAAAAAGAAAACGCAGAGAAAAGATTGCCTTTCTCATGCCAGTATACTATAATGAAGGTTAAACTATATGATGATTTTGTTAAATTTCAGAAAAATTTGAACCCATTTAATAGATTTTGAGGCGATAGAATATGACAACATTTCAAAAAGGACAACACATTTATTTCATCGGCATCGGCGGCATCAGCATGTCCGGTCTGGCAGAAATTCTGGCAGATAAGGGCTGTATCGTTTCCGGTACGGATATCAAGGAATCCCCTGTGACAAAGCACCTGCAGAATTTGGGGATTCATATCAACTTCGGACACAAGGCGGAAAACATCACGGATGATGTAGATTTAGTGGTCTATACCGCGGCAATCCATCCTGATAACCCCGAATATCAGGCGGCGCAGGCAAAGCATATCCCCCTGATGGACAGAGCCAGACTGCTGGGCGAAATCATGGCGGAATATGAGGATTCCATTGCCGTTGCAGGCACACATGGCAAGACTACAACCACATCCATGGTTTCCGAAATCCTGCTTGCCGCAGGGACAGACCCCACCATTACGGTTGGCGGCATCCTGCCTACCATCAGCAGTAACCTGAAAATCGGTCACTCTCCGTATTTCGTTGCCGAGGCATGCGAATATTTCGACAGCTTTTTGCAGTTCAAGCCCTTCGTCGGTGTGATTCTGAATGTGGAAAGCGACCATCTGGATTATTTCAAAAACCTTGCGAATATCCGCCGCTCCTTCCATGCCTTTGCAGAGCGTATCCCTGCGAAGGGTGCATTGGTTATCAATCAGGCGATTGAAAACGTGGCAGAGCTGACACAGGGACTGGACTGCACCGTAGAAACCTTCGGACTGGCGGACGGCGCAGACTGGCAGGCGAAAAATATCATCCATGAGCCGGACGGCAAGAATACCTTTGATGTATATTATAAAGGCGAATTATTCGGGAATTTCCATCTGAATGTACCCGGAGACCATAATATCACAAATGCGGTGGCATCCATTGCGGCGGCACATTTTGTAGGTGTCTGTCCTGCGGATTGCCAAAAGGGGCTTCTGCATTTTACGGGCACAGAACGCCGCTTCCAGAAAAAAGGCGAAAAAAACGGCGTTGTTGTCATTGATGATTATGCGCACCACCCCACAGAAATCAAGGCAGCACTGGCGGCGGCAAAAAAGGTGCAGCACCGTACAACCTGGTGCGTGTTCCAGCCGCACACCTATTCCAGAACGAAGTTCCTCTTTGATGCATTCGGCGAAGCATTCACCGATGCAGATGAAGTCATCATTGCGGATATCTATGCCGCAAGGGAATCCGATGACGGCACCATTTCCGCCGCCATGCTTGCAGACAGAATCGCGAAAACAGGCAAATCCGCAAGATATGTCGGGGATTTTGATGCCATCCGCTCCTATCTGGAGAAAAACTGCAAGGCAGGGGATTTACTTCTGACGGTCGGCGCAGGGGATGTGTTCAAAATCGGCGAAGCGTTTTTAGAAAATTAAGTCGAAAACATAAAAAAGCGTTCTCTTTAGGATATTCCATTTGAGAACGCTTTCTTTTTTATTCTGGGAAAATCACGGTGCTTGGTGTAGCTCCGTCATTCGTTTCTTTTGTTTCCGTTACAATGGCAGGCTGCTTTGCCGCCTCTTCTGCCGCTTTTTTCTTCTCCTGATGCCCGTTAATCAGAATGAACAGCGCCAGAAACCAGCACACAATCCCGATAAACCGCACAATTTTCATGCCTTTTTTCATTGCAATCTTCCCTTCCTCGCAATTTCTTTATTTATGATATGGCTCGTTGCGCTGAATCCGCTCCGAGCGGTAAATCTGCTCCAATAAAACCACGCGCATCATCTGGTGCGGAAATGTCATTCTGGAAAAGCTGAGTGCATAATCCGCGCGCCGCATCACCGCAGGGGAAAGCCCCAGAGAGCCGCCGATGATGAACACGATATGACTCACGCCGCCAACGCTCTTTTTCGCCATGAATTCTGCCAGCTCCTCGGAGGAAAGCATCTTCCCTTCCACCGCAAGCGCCACCGCAAAGGCATCGTCCTTCACGTTTTTCAGAATCCGCTGTCCTTCCCTTTCCTTGACCTCCGCCGCCTGTGCATCGCTCATGTTTTCGGATGCCTTTTCATCCGCCAGCTCGATAATCTCCAGCTTCATATAACGGCTCAGCCGCTTGCTGTATTCCGTAATGGCATCGCGCCAGTATTTTTCCTTCAATTTGCCTACGCAAACGACCGTAACCTTCATGCCAACCCTCCGTTACAGCTCCACCTTCACGCCATTCTGAAAGCGGCTCGCCATATCCATTTTTACATGCGTGCCAACCTCAATGCGGTTGTTCCGCAGAATTTCCTCTACCGTTTCATACGCCAGATGGGGGTTATTGTTTTCCTCGCTGAGGTGCCCCAAAAAAACATATTTCATCTTTCCCGTCATCACCTCTGCCAGAAGCCTTCCTGCCGTATGGTTGGAAAGATGTCCGTTTTCGCCCAGAATCCGCTGCTTCAGCGACCATGGATAACCGCCCTTTTTCAGCATTTCCACATCATGATTTGCCTCTAAAAGCAGCACATCACTGTCCTCTATGCTTTCCCGAATCGTATCCGTCACATGCCCGATATCCGTTGCCAGTGTGATTTTTTTCTCGCCCGAAAAGACGTTATAGCCGACCGGCTCTGCCGCATCATGCGGAATCCGAAACGGCTTCACGCAAAGGTCATTCACCGCGCAGACCTCATCCGCATACACAATCCGCTTGTTGCTCGGCGCAATCCGCCCAAGGCCTTCCTCCATCGCCGCCCAGGTATCCGCCGTGGCAAAAATGGGGATATCAAACCTGCGGGAAAGGATGCCTGCCCCCTTGATATGGTCAACATGCTCATGGGTGATAAACAGCGCATCGATTTTGTCGCCCGTCAGCTTCAAATTTGCAAGTCCTTCCTCGATTTTCTTGCCGCTGATGCCTGCATCAATCAATATTTTCGTGTAATCCGTCCCGATATAGGTGCAGTTGCCACTGCTGCCGCTGGCGATGGTACAAAATTCCATCCGCAAGCCGGTTCACCTCTTTTCCTTCGTGTTTTTCCATAAAATAAGCCTCGGAACTGCTCCGAGGCTCTCTTGTTCTCTTTTTACTGCTCGCCGGGGATACGGTCAATCTCCGCACCCATGGCTCTGAATTTTTCCTCGACATCCTCATAGCCTCTGTCGATATAACGCACACCGTCAATGATGGTCTCGCCCTCTGCCGCCAGTGCCGCCAGAATCATTGCCGCGCCTGCTCTCAGGTCTGTTGCGGAAACCTCCGCGCCGCTGAAATGCTTAATGCCGTGGATGGTTGCCACTCTGCCGTTAATTTCCACATCTGCGCCCAGCTTGCGCAGCTCACCCATGTACTGATATCTGTTTTCCCAGACATTTTCCGTCAGCACGCTTGTCCCGTTGCAGACCGCAAGAAGCGTTGCAATCTGAGGCTGTAAATCCGTCGGGAAGCCGGGGTAGCTCATGGTCTTTACGTTTACCGCACGCAAGGGCTCATCCGCCATCACGCGAATGGAATCCTCCCATTCCGCCACCTTTACATTCATTTCCTCCAGCTTTGCTGTCAGGGAATCCATGTGCTTGGGAATGATATTCTTCACCAGCACATCGCCGCCCGTAATCGCCGCCGCAATCATGTATGTGCCTGCCTCAATCTGGTCGGGAATGATGGTATACTGCGCGCCCTTCAGCTCGGGAACGCCCTTAATACGAATCACATCTGTCCCTGCGCCCTTGATATTTGCACCCATCATGTTCAGATAGTTTGCAGTATCTACCACATGCGGCTCCTTTGCCGCGTTTTCAATCGTTGTGGTGCCCTCCGCCATGGTTGCCGCAAGCATGACATTGATGGTCGCGCCAACGCTCACCTGATCCATGTAGATGGAAGTACCAATCAGCTTTTCGGCATAAGCCTTCACCATGCCGTCCTCCTCAATGACGGTTGCACCAAGCGCACGGAAGCCCTTCAGGTGCAGGTCAATGGGGCGTTTGCCAAAATTGCAGCCGCCGGGCATTGCCACCTCTGCCTTTTTATAGCGTGCCAGAAGCGCACCAATGAGATAATAGGATGCGCGCATTTTCTGCACGCCCTCAAAGGTCGCCTGATAGCTGACACCCTCGTTACAATCAATTTCCAAAGTATGTTTATCTAAAAATCTGCATTTGCCGCCCATTTCCTGAATGGTATGACAGATATTTCTAACGTCCTCAATACTGGGAAGATTCTCCAGTACACTCACTCCGGTTGCCATTACCGCCGCCGGAATAACAGCCACCGCCGCGTTTTTCGCACCGCTGATGGTAACCTCTCCGGTCAATCTTTTTCGGCCCCTTACAACTAATTTATCCATAAAAACATTCATCCTTCCAATCAATTCCAAAGGACAATCTATATCTCTGAACAGGCGAAAAAGCCGCCGTTCCCCAAAAAGTAGTCGTTTTTCTCTATATTTCGCCCTATAACATTAGAATTATATCACGAAAACGTTGCAGTGGAAAGTGTTTTTTTTCGAGGGCTGTATTTTTCGCCCCACTTCTTCCCCGAAAGCAGAAAACAGCGTCCATCCTTGCGGATGAACGCCATTTTGATTGTTTTCAGCTAAGATTTTCGGAAAAATTTATTTTACCGCCTGAATTGTTACAGTCTTTGTTGCATCGTCCCATGTGGTCACTGCGCCCAGCTCATCCGCTACAAAGCGAACGGGTACAAAGGTGCGGCCGCCGATGATAACAGGAGCAACGCCGTATTTTTCCAGAGCTTTGCCGATAGTCATTTTGATTTCCTTGCCGTTAACAGTCAGAGTAACCTCTTTTGCGGCTTCGTTCCAAGCAACCTGACCGCCCAGTGCTTCTGTGATGACTCTGATGGGAACCAGAGTTCTGTCGTTGCGGATTACGGGTGCAACATCGTTGATGATTGCCTGATCGTCCACAATCACTGCTGTGCTGCCAATCTGCAGAAGGATTGTCTTTGTTGCTGCTGCGGGCTTGTCTGTGTTGGCTGCGCCCTCTGCCTGCTTGAAGGTTGTATCAACGGTTACGCCGCCCTTCGGCATGGTGAAGGAATATGTGCCGTCCTTTTCTGCTTTCAGCTTAACTTCCTTGCCGTCCTTGTCCTTTGCGGTAATCTTATCCAGTGCATAGCCCTCGTCAGCCTTGGGTGTCAGAATAACCTTGTCACCTGTTTCTGCCTTTGCCGCGCTTGCGGTTACAGCACCGTTTTTGCTGTCAGAGATGGTTGCACCGTATTTTGTAACACTGCTGCCGCCACCACCGCCGGAGGAGGAGCTGGAAGAAGATTTCTTGAATACTGTTACGGTGCAGCTTGCTGTCAGTGTGTTAGAAGGTGTATTGTCACCGTCTGTATCTGTGCCGTCACCTGTTGCTGTATCACCTTCTGCCTGAGTTGCAGGCGCATCTGTTGTATCAGGCGTTTCTGTTGTATCAGGCGTTTCTATTACACCGCCCAATGTTGCTGTGATGGTTGCACTACCATAGTCTACACCTGTAACAACGCCATTTTCTACAGTTGCGACTGCTTCTTTATCACTTGCCCATTTTATAGGGTCTGCTACTTCGTATGTTTTGCCGTTTGCTTCTACGATTGCTTTCAGTGTGTCTGTGTAACCTCTGCGGATTCTTGTGCTTGTTTTGTCCAGAGCAATCTTGTTCGTTACAACGTATTTGTCACCTTTAACCTGAATTGCTTTATAGCCCTCTGCTACATAAGCATTGGCAGACTTATCGGAGAAAGTGCCGCCGGAGATAGAGATTGTAGCATCAGAGTTTGTACCTTTAATAATTGCACCTTTAGCACCACTAAAGCAACCACCAGAAATATTCACAATAGCAGGCTGACTGCTGACATCAGCAATCGCATAATCCGCACCTTCAAAGATACCGCCGGTTACAGTCAATGTACCAAGGTCCATATCAGCACCACAACCACAGTTATAAACACCGTAGGTTTCTTTTCCTGTACTGCTTGCATCACTTGCAGCTTTGTAGGTACCACCGTTGATTGTTGCAATATTATGATTCTGAACAGTTGCCTGATAGAAATTCTTGAATGTACCGTCGTTAATAGTCAACTCTGCACGGTCATCATTTTTAATCGTATTCAGACCTCCCGAGAAGGTACCATTATTGATAATCAACGTAGGGTTATCCACTCCCCTGTCGTTGTCGTATGTAATACCATTGTAGTAACCATTCGCAACAAGGCTGGAGAATCTGCCCAACTCGCCATTCCCCTTCGCTGTCAGCACGTTTACACCTTCGTTAATGGTCATCTTACCAACATTTTTGATGGTGTAATAGGAGTTGCCGCCAGAAGAACTATCACTTTGACCATTTTCTTGGGTACGATCAAAAGTACCTCCGTTTAAAGTAACCGTTCCCTTATTATAGAGAGCTGCTTTCCCGTGAGTAATATTATCTACTGTACCTTCACCCTCAATAGTCAAGGTGCCGTTATTCATAATTGTGTGCCCAACGCTGTTTGTAATCTTCTTACCATTCAGGTCGATTGTAATATTTACACCTTCAGGTACTACAACATCCCCTGTGATATCAGCATCAAGCTTAATTGTTTCGCCTGCTTCTGCCGCTTCAATCGCAGCTTTCAGCTTGTCAAAGCTGTCGATTTTGCTTTCTTCAGGTGCTGTTGTGCTACCGCCTTCTGTGCCGCCATTTTCACTGCCAGTTTCACCTGTACTGCCAGTTTCACCACTGCCGCTTTCGCCTGTCTCTGCACCGCTTTCTGTACCTGTTGTTGCATCATCTGCCAATGCTGTCACAGGTGCAGTTGCAGTTGCCATGCTCATTGCCATGAAAATCGCAAGATATTTTTTCTTTTTCATTTTTCCTTCAACCTTTCTTTATTTTTCCGTTCCTTTGAAAACCACTTTTTTCTATTTCAAACAGCCTTCTTCCTCGCTGCATCTCCCCCCTTCGCCTCTCCGCTTCTTATATTCGCACATCCTCCTTTGAGAAAAATGTGAAAGATGCCTTCCTTCCGTTGCTTCAATCGGGCTTTTCCTCCCGCAGGCACCGCTTCTGTCGGCTCAGCGTCTCCGGCGACATATCTAAAAATGAAGCTAAAAAACGGTCGCTGACCACATCCTCCAGCCCCGCATATTCCTTTAAAAAGAAAAGATACCGCTCCTTCGCCGCCATCTGATACCGCGCACTTTTGAGCGCCCATTGCTTGTGGTACGCCTGCATCAGCCATTCAAAAAGGATTGTTTGAAATTCCGGATAGGTTCTAAACAGCGTGATTACATCCATATTGGCAATCACAAAAGCATCTACATTCGACATCGCAACCACAGAGGTCAGCGCTTTTCTCTGCCAGTTCATAAACGGCGTAATCATCTCGCCGGATACAAAAGAAAAATCATCTGAAATCTGCTTTCCGCCCTTCGTGTAGAGAAATGCACCCGTCACGCCTTCCATCAGGAAGCAGCAGGTATCCACCGTTTCCCCTTGACTGTACAGTGTCCGTCCCTTCGGGCAGTGCCTGATGCTGGAAATACCAATAACTTCTTCGATTACATCTTTATTATGGATGTCCAGAACATCCACCAGAAACCGTCTCATTCTGTCTTTCATACACATACGATATCCCCAAACCTCTAAGCCTTGTCTTTCTGCCAATACATCTTCTTCCTTGTTTTATAAGGTTCATCATGCTTCATGAGTTTTTGCTGTTTCCTACAACATAACATAAAAATCAAACCCTTTCATTGACCTATGTCAATATCCTAGCATTTTTAAGAGCAATTTTCAAATATTTTCAAGAAAAATGAAAATTTTTTGATACATTTGTTTTCTTCTTCTATTTTCTATCTGTTTATTAGGTACAAACCGATATCTAGTCAAAAATAACTGATTATATAGAATATTTCAAGTTTTTTATTAGATATAATATGACACATGGAGGTGATACAAGCATGTGTAAAGAGGCATTTTCCAAAAGATTGGTACAGCTGCGTATGGCAAAGGGCGTTTCCGCAAGGGATATGAGTCTTTCCCTCGGGCAGAACCCCGGCTACATCAACAGCATTGAAAACAATAAGACATTCCCTTCCATGTCCAATTTTTTTGAAATCTGTGACTATCTGAATATCACCCCAATGGAATTTTTCGATCTGGAGTCGGCGCATCCCGAAAAAATCCGCACCCTCACAGAGCAGCTCAAACGCCTTGATGCTGCCCAGCTTGATAGTATCCTTCGTATTGTAAATGGGCTGGTCTCCAATCATCCCTATTGAGTTTCTTTTTTCCAATTCCTAAATTTGTAAAAACCCCGTCGGTCGCAGGGCATAAAAAAAGATACAAGATTTTCTCTTGTATCTCTCTTTTTGATTGCGGAGACAGGATTTGAACCTGCCTTGCCCACCTCGAAATCTGGTCGTCCGCTTTCCCTCTCTGCGTTCAGTCTGCGGAACTCTCGATTTCTCGCCTGCATCACCTTCCTTCTTCTGCCACCGGCAGCGGTCGGTGCTGCAGCCCCGGGAACCCGTCGGTCGCAGGGCATAAAAAAAGATACAAGATTTTTTCTTGTATCTCTCTTTTCGATTGCGGAGACAGGATTTGAACCTGCGACCTCCGGGTTATGAGCCCGACGAGCTACCGGACTGCTCTACTCCGCGTCAATATGAATTTATTACTATTACCTATTATACCCCCAAAGTGGGGATTTGTCAAATCCCCCTCCCGATTTTATATCCCATCCTTGAAATTCTTATCCAGTCGCTCCTTCCGCACCTTCCAATCCGGCATCAGCTGCCCCAGAAGGTCATAAAAGGATTTTCCATGATTGGGATACCGAAAATGCAGCAGCTCATGCAGCACCACCTGCTCGATACAAGCCTCATCCGCCTTTAGCAGCTGCAAATTCAGCCGAATCGTACTGCCCGTTGTAGTACAGCTGCCCCAGATGCTTTTCATATTTCGGATTTTAATTTCCGGCCTTGCTATATGATATTCTTTCACCAAAGGATATATTCTATCCATAATTTCCGCAAATTTCTTCTCCGCCTGCGCCTTCAGCCAAGCCAGATATTCCGCCTTCAGCACATCGGAATACAGCTTCGGGGAGGAAAGCAGAATCGTATCCTCCGCAACCGTAATCCGCTGTTCGCCGCGTTCCAGTCTGAGCCGATAGGGCTTGCCAAGGTAATACACCGTTTTCCCGTCATACAGGCTCGCATCGGAAATCTCGTTCCTAATCTTCTCAATCTCCGCCAGATGGGTAATAATCCAGAACGCCTTGGACTGCACAAATTCATCAATCACCGCAAAGGGCACCTGCTCCCCCGCGGAAACAACCACCTTGCCATACTTATTCACACGCAGGTTGATATACTTCACGTTTTTGCGCGTCAATTCGTATTCAATTTCAATCCCTTCATATTGCACCGTATGCACCGACATGGGTATTCCCCTTCCTCTCAGAACTTCCTTTCTATTTTACACTTCCGTAAAAAAATTGTCTATCTTTTATGTATAAAAATAACGGAACTCCGCCGAAGTCCCGTTATTTTTGATATTCCGTTTTATTCCTCTGTACGGTTCAGAATTTCCATAAATTCCTCGCCTGTAATCGTTTCCTTTTCCAGAAGGAACTGTGCAATTTCATCCAGCTTATTCATATTCTCCCGAATAATGCCCACAGCCTTCTCATGCGCCTGCTTCACCACAGCAACCACAGCCGCGTCAATCTTCGTTGCGGTTTCATTGGAGCAAGCCAGAGAGGTGTCGCCGCCGAGATACTGGTTATTGATGGTTTCCAGTGCAACCATGCCGAATTCCTCGCTCATGCCGAAGCGTGTAATCATCCCTCTTGCCAGGCGTGTTGCCTGCTCAATATCGTTAGATGCACCTGTCGTGATGGAGCCAAACTTCAGCTCCTCCGCCACACGCCCACCGGTAAAGGTTGCAATCTTATTGAACAGTTCCTCCTTGCTCATCAGCGATTTTTCGCCCTCATCCACCTGCAAGGTATAGCCCAATGCACCGCTGGTTCTGGGAATAATCGTAATCTTCTGCACGGGAGCGGAATTTTTCTGCTTTGCCGCAACCAATGCGTGTCCAACCTCGTGGTATGCAATGATTTTCTTTTCCTCCGGAGAAATCACAGCACCCTTTCTCTGGTAGCCTGCCAGAATCACCTCAACGCTCTCCATCAGGTCCTCCTGCTTTACGCGATTGTGCCCCATGCGTACCGCACGCAGCGCCGCTTCATTGATGATATTCGCAAGCTCCGCACCGGAGGCACCCGAGGTTGCCCTTGCGATTGTGCCGAAATCAATTCCGCCTTCCATCTTGACATTTTCCGCATGTACCTTGAGAATTGCCTCTCTGCCCTTCAAATCAGGCAGCTCCACGGGAATTCTTCTGTCGAATCGACCGGGACGCAGCAGTGCCTTATCCAGTGTTTCGGGGCGGTTCGTTGCCGCCAGAATAACAACACCCTTTCTGCCGTCAAAGCCGTCCATCTCCGTCAGCAGCTGGTTCAGGGTCTGCTCCCGCTCATCGTTGCCGCCCATGCCGTTGCCGTCACGCTTTTTCCCGATGGTATCAATTTCATCAATAAATACGATACAGGGTGCTTTTTCGTTTGCCTGCTTAAAGAGGTCACGCACCTTTGCCGCGCCCATGCCGACAAACATTTCCACAAATTCCGAGCCGGAAATGGAGAAGAAGGGAACCTCTGCCTCGCCCGCAACCGCCTGCGCCAGCAGTGTTTTCCCTGTTCCGGGAGGGCCTACGAGCAATGCGCCCTTTGGCATGGATGCGCCGATTTCCGTATATTTCTGGGGATTATGCAGAAAATCCACAATTTCGCGCAATGCGTCCTTCGCTTCATCCTGCCCTGCAACGTCCTTAAAGGTCTTGCCCGTCTGCGCCTTCACATATACCTTCGCATTCGATTTCCCGAAGGACATCGCATTGCCGATGCCGCCCATCTTGCTCATGGCTTTTTTCATCACAAACTGCCACAGCAGGAAGAACACAACAAACATCACAAGCGTGCTGAACCAGGGGGAAACCTCCCTCGGCTTCACCTCTCCGAAGGATGCCCCTGCGTTATACAGCCGCTCTACCAGCTGCGGGTCATCCATCCTTACGGTAGAGTATACCTTCTGGGTGTTCTCCGAAAAAATTGTTGTGCCTGCTTTATCCGATTTGCCCTCATCCTTCAGATAGAAATAAATGACATCCTCATTCACCTCTGCCTGTGAGATATTTTTATTCTGCATCTGCGTCAGGAAAACATCATAATTCACCTGCTCTATGGTGTTCTTCGTCATAAAGGGCAGGAAAAACATATTGATTACTCCCATAATCAGCAGTGCAATCAGCCAATAATATAATAAAGGCTTTCGTTGGTTATTCACATCCATAGACCACAACTCGCTTTCTTCTTCCAAACAAATTCACTAAACACTCTTTCACTAAACACTCTCTATGTAGCAGGGAGTAGAAACTCCCCCTTTATAATACTAAAATATAGGATAAAAGAAAAGCATTTCCGCCTCATGAACGAATTGTAAACGTTTTGTAAATAAAAGGCAGTTCCTTCCTATTATATTCTATATTTATTCCTCCTCCCTGCGGATATCCGCCCCCAGCCGCCGCAGCTTTTCGTCAATCCTGTCATAGCCTCGTTCAATGTGATAAATATCACTGATTTCCGTTTCGCCCTTCGCCGCCAATGCGGATAAAATGAGCGCCGCACCTGCGCGCAGGTCGGTTGCGCGCACCTTTGCCCCCGTCAGTGTTTCCACCCCTTCGATTACCGCACTGCGGCTGTCAATCTTGATATTCGCCCCCATCCGCTGCAGCTCTCCCACATGAGAAAAACGGTTTTCAAAAATTGTTTCCGTCATCACGCTGGTTCCCTTCGCCACTGCCAAAAGGCTCATAAAGGGTGCCTGCATATCGGTCGGAAAGCCGGGAAAGGGCATGGTCTTTACCTGCACACCGCAGAGCCTGCCCCTTCGCCAGACCCGTATTCCCTCCGCCGTCCGCTCCGTTTTGATGTTGCATTCCGCAAGCTTTGCCAGTACAGGCTTCAGGTGCTCCTCCTGCACATTTTCCAGAATGATGTCACCGCCCGTAATTGCCGCCGCCGCTAAAAATGTCCCTGCCTCCATACGGTCGGGAATGACCCGATGCACTGCGCCGTGCAGCTCCTTTCCGCCCCGAATCGTAATCGTGTCCGTGCCGTCCCCTTCAATTTCTGCGCCCATCTTCCGCAGAAAATCCGCCAGATCGCAGACTTCCGGCTCTGCCGCCGCATTTTCAATCGTTGTAATCCCCTTCGCCCGTGTTGCCGCCAGCAGGATATTCTCCGTTGCACCCACGCTTGGAAAATCCAGATAAATGTCACTGCCCCTGAGTGCCTTCGCCTGTAGTTCCACCATCCCATGCGCCTGTCTGCTTTTCGCCCCCATCAGATGAAAGCCCTTCAAATGCAGGTCAATCGGCCTGCTTCCAATCTGACACCCTCCGGGCAGGGGCAGCCTTGCCGCACCGCATCTTGCCAATAACGCCCCTGCCGCCAGAAAGGAGGCACGCATCTTTCTTGCCGTTTCGTATGCCCCTTCCACATGCGTAAGCTCTGTCGCCTGCACGCACATCTTCTCCGCCGCCGCATCATATTCTACCCGCGCGCCCAGCTCCGTGAGCAGCTCCGCCATGTGCCGCACATCCGCAAGTGGCGGTACATTCTGAATCTCGCAGACCTCCTCTGTCAACAGACACGCCGCCAGAATCGGCAAAACCGCATTTTTCGCACCGCTGATTTTTACCCTGCCATGCAGCCCTTCTTCTGTTCCCGTTATCACAAATTTTTCCATCCCGCATCCCTCGCATCCTTTCAAAATCACTGTTGCTAGTATGCCCGTCAAAAGAAAACTAAGTCTCCTGACGAAAAAGAAAGTATACGAAAAAATGTCAAAAAAAGAAAAGAATTTATATGAAATTAGGACTTTACATCAGCAGCAGTTCAGAGTATAATGATTTAGTAACAAATAAATCCATGCGGATGTAGTTCATTGGTAGAATGAAAGCTTCCCAAGCTTTAGAGGCGGGTTCGATTCCCGTCATCCGCTTTTTGCCCTTGCGTTTGCAAGGGCTTTTTCTTTTGCGGAAATTAAAAAAACGAGGTCTTGCTTTCCCTAAGATCTCGCTTTTTTATGCTTCTCTCTTTTTTATTTATGAGGGTTCCCTCTTTTTCTGAAAATTCTGAAAAACGGGCGCACCGTTTCCTCCGCCGCGCACCATTTATCCGCCAGACAGACCATCCACCCCTCCTTGGATTTCGGCGGCAGAACCGTCAGCGGAAACATGTGCCTTGCAATGATATATTCCTCCAATCGGTTCAGCCGATAGTCCCGTTTTGCGTTTCTCGCCGCTGTTTTTCCGTGGCGAAATCCATGCCAGCGATGCCCGTCATCCTTCTTATGCCAGTCATACAGAAAATAATCATGCAAAAGCGCCCCGCGCACCAGTGCCCTGCGGTCTGTCCGCAGCGGAAGCCTGCCTGCAAGCCAGAGACTCAGGTATGCCACATTGATGCTGTGCTGATAAACCGAGGTGCTGCCATGCTGCTTCGCCAGCTTTTCCTCCTGTAGCCGCCCCTGTCTGTTCAGTTCCTTCAGCGTTTCCTTGAGCAGCCTTCTGTCCTTCGCTGAAAGCCTTTCGCTTCGTTTCATGGCACCTCCTCCTTCCTTTTTCAGAAAAAGCAGTATCAAAAAAGTCGGCACTCAGGTGCCGACTTTCGACTTAGAAATCATTCCTCCGTATCCGCTGCCTTTCTCATGTTTACGGATGCCATCTTGAATTTATCATGTACCGCAACCATAGCCGCATCTACGTCATCCTTCGCAATCAGCACAGTGATTTTGATTTCGGATGTGGAAATCATCTGAATATTTACCCCTGCGTCATACATTGCTTCAAAGAACATTGCCGCAACACCGGGGTTGGTTGCCATGCCTGCGCCAACGATAGAAAGCTTCGCTGTGTTTTCGTCATGCACGATTTCTCTCGCTGTCAGGCGCTCCTTGTTCTTTTCCAGAGCCTTCAGCGCAATATCCAGATCATCCTCGCCAATGGTAAAGGAAATATTCTGCTTGCCGTCTGCACCTGTGGACTGCAAAATAATATCTACGCTTACCTTTTCCTTCGCCATCAAAGAGAATACCTCAAATGCCTTACCGGGTTCATCATTGATACCCATGATAGAGATACGGGATACTTTCTTATCTGCTGCAACGCCGCTAACCAGCATTCTTTCCATCTTAACGTCCTCCTTCACCTCTGTACCTTCCGCTTCGGACATGCTGGAACGTACAACCAATTTTACATTGTATTTTTTCGCCACCTCAACAGAACGGCTGTGCAGCACCTTTGCACCCAAAGAGGCCAGCTCCAGCATTTCATCGTAGCTGATTTCATCTAATTTTACCGCATCCGGCACCACACGGGGATCTGCCGTGTAAACACCCTCTACGTCTGTATAAATTTCGCACATATCTGCATTGAGGGCCGCCGCCAGAGCAACCGCGGAGGTATCGGAACCGCCGCGCCCCAGTGTGGTGGTATCGCCAATGGCATTTACCCCCTGGAACCCTGTCACCAATACGATACTGCCTTCATCCAGCTCGTTTTCGATCCGCTCTGTATTGATATGGCGGATGCGCGCATTGCTGTATGTATTTGTGGTTTCAATCCCAACCTGTGCCGCGTTCAGAGAAACCGCTCTGCCGCCAATCGCACTGATTGCCATTGCCATCAGCGCAACAGACTGCTGTTCCCCTGTAGAAAGCAGCATATCCATTTCTCTGCGGCTGGGCTTGGCGTTGATTTCCTTTGCCTTCGCAATCAGGCCGTCTGTTGTCTTGCCCTGTGCGGACAATACAACCACAACGTCATTCCCTTCCATTCTTGTACGCATGATGCGCTTTGCAACATTAAACACTCTTTCGGCATTTGCGACGGAACTGCCGCCGTATTTCTGCACAATCAACATCGTCTTTTTCCTCCTGTACTCTTGTCCAACTTTCCTTGGCGGAATTACTCTCTCTCCACCCTTGCGCCCACTCTGTCCGCCTGCAAAAGCTGCAGCTTCCAGTTATGCGGAAGGGTGCCCAGGTATGCAGACATTTCTCTTTCGAATCTCTCTGCCTTCTCCTTTGTCACCATTGCCATCAAGGTAGAGCCCGCACCGCTCAAATAGCTGGCAACCGCGCCAAAATCCTTGGCATGCCGAAAAATTTCCTCCATGCCGTCAATCAGCTGCGCCCTGTAGGGCTGATGCACCTTGTCCTGCATGGCCATATCGAAATTTTCATAATTTCCCGTCATTACAGATGCCACCAGAAGCGCCGCACGGGATGCGTTGAATACAACATCCTTCCTTGTGTAGCTGTCGGGCAGAACTCCTCTGGAGGCAGCGGTAGATACAGGAAAATCAGGAACCATTATAGCAAAAACCAAATCCTCTGGCAACTCCAAGCGAACATATTTCATTTCTTTTTCATTCTGTGCGCCGACCACCATGCCGCCAAAGAGCGCAGGGTTGGAATTATCCGGATGTCCCTCCAGCATAGCCGCCATCTGTGCCAGCTCGTCTCTGGTGCAGGGTCTGCCTGCCAGCTCGTTTGCCGCCAGAAGCCCCCCGACAATGCACGCCGCACTGCTGCCAAGCCCTCGCACCATGGGGATGTAGTCCTCCTGAATCAGGTGAATCCCCGGCATAGGCAGTTCCTTCTTCTCATAGAAAAATTTCATCGTCTGATAGATTAGATTCGTTTCATCGGTGGGAACCTCAAGCTCCTGCTTCCGCCTTACCTCGATCGTTAAGCCGTCTGTCTGCTCCTCCACCCAAATGTGGTTATAAAGCTGCACTGCTACGCCGATGCTGTCAAAACCGGGACCCATGTTTGCGGATGTCGCCGGAATCTGAATATGAATCATGTTTTCATTCCCTCCTATTACACGAAGTATTTCTTATTGATTTTTTCTTTCTTTTTCTGCTTCCGCCTTACTTTTTGTTCCCCCGCAATCATTCCCTTGCAACGATTCGCAGGGACTGTACCCCTGCCAGACCCTCAATGCGTGTCATCAATCTGCCCAGCTCGCCCTGCATTTCATTCGTTTCAATCGTTACGGTAACGTTCGCAATATTGTTGATGGGGATGGTCTGGTTAATCGTCAGAATACTTGCCCCTTCGGATGCAATGCTGTTTAAAACAGAGGACAGAAGTCCTCTCGTATGGTCCAGGTTCATGGAAATGGTTACGGTCTTTCCTCTCGTGTTTTCGTAAAGAGGATGTACCGCATCCCGATATTTATAGAACGCACTGCGGCTGATGCCTACACGGTTCACCGCATCCTGTACCGTTTTTTCCTTCTTGCTTTCCAAAAGATTTTTGACATCCATCACCTTCAAAAAAATTTCGGGCAGTACGGCTTTATCTACGATATAATAATTCTTATCTTCCTTCACTGCGTTTTCCTCCTGTTTTTGTTTTAAAAACATTTGTTTTTGACATAAGGACTATATCATAAATTCTGTTGCTTGACAAGTACAAATCTAAAAAAATGTCCTTCCCAGATGAATTTTTTCCGTTGTTTGAAAAAAAATCGTCTTTTTTCATTTATTTTTGTCAGCTTTTCCGTCAAATTCTCTCAAACAGCACTAATTTTTTCGCTTTGCGGTTTTAAAATCCGTTTTTTTCTGTTAGAATAAGATGATTATGCTTGCGGCGAAAATAACCGCAGACAAAGGAGTTTTGAGATGATAAAACAAACGAATTCCGTGCAGGCAAAGCATGCACCCCTTCTTGGTCTTTTCCTGAACGGATATGAAAATATGCGGCAGAAAATGGATGCCCCCTGTCGCCGCCCCCTGCTTGAAATTGCCCCTCTGGTGTTCGGCAAGTGGTATTATGCGGCATTGGCGCAGGAAACCATCCTTTCCCCTGCCAATCTCTTTGCATTGGATTTGCAAAGGGATTCCGATGCAAAAATCGAATATGCGTATATTATGAATACCAAAGCGGCGGAGGAGCAGTCCGATTTGGAGTTCACCTCCGAATATCACTTCTCCCTCATGACCTATTCCACCCAGAAGCACCCCCTCGTGGCGGATTTGCAGGCACTCATCGGCTATTGCACGCCCGATCGCGCAACTGATGAAAACGGGATGCTTTTAGAAGAAGAAAAAAAGGAAATTCTGGCACAGCTAAGTCTCCGTGCAGAGTTTTATCTGGAATATCTCACCCGTCTGGCGTGGCTGCATGGGCTTCTGGTTCCCATGCCCTCCATTCATACCCAGAGGGTACAGCCTGCCTCGGAGTGTGATGCCTTTTTCGCACAGCCCACAGCCGATATCCTCTTTCAGCTGGGGGAATCCGCCTGCACGCTTGCATCCGAGCGCTTCATTGAAGCCATGGATTTGGAGGACGGCATAGCACCCCCCGATTTTTTCTATCATTTACTGGAAAGCAATCAGGAGGTTGACCGCATTTTTATAGATTTCTATAAACGGGTCGATGTGGATATCGAAGAAATCTGGCGCACGCCGCCCGAAAAGCTGAACGCAGAGGAACGCTCCATTGTTTCCTCCTTCCTCTTTACGGGCATCATGCTGGATAAGTGGTTCCTGACCCCCATGAGCGTCTTTTTCCGCTTCATCCGTCCGATTGCCTTCACCCCCATGCAGTTCTATCCCTTGGTGAATACGCTTGCCTCTCTCATTCTGATGGAGCATAATGTCGGCGCAGAGCTGTTCACACCCCCGACCTATTATAGCCTGACCGCCTTGGGAAAGGAGCTTTTCGCAGATCCCGATATCATTGATGTCGATAAGCAGCAGATGCCGCAGACCATGCCCTATGAGCAGCTGCAGGCGGCGGTGCTGCAGGAGGCAGAGGCGCAGGAGCAGGAGCTGCTTTTCCTCACAGAGGTTGTCCCCGATGTGCTTTCCCTGAAAATCTCCCAGAGTGGGGATGCGGATTTGTGGAAGATTATCGAGGTTGGGCAGGATATGGATGTCAACGTCCTTTGCAGAGATCTCTGCGGCGCGTTTGCGCTGGAGGATATGGCAGATTATCTCCTCTCCGTCCCCGATCGAAACGGCTTCCCTCTGGAATATTCCGCGAATGGCTCCAAGCGTTCCTTAAATAAGGCAAACGGAAAAATGCTGCAGGAGCTGCCCCTTTCCGTCGGCACAACGCTGCTTCTTTACCCCACCCATAGCAGAGCCGCTTACCTCAGGCTGGAAATTCTGGAAAAGGGCAAGGGCAATCCCTATCTGATGTATCCCCGTGTAACAGAGCAAAGCCCGAAAATGATTGAATTAGAGAAAATGGACGAGCTTTTCTGATAAATAAAAACATTGATTCTTGAAAGAAGGTAATGCAATCATGACAGTATTGACACACGCGCACGGCGGCGATCTGGATGCCATCCAGAGAACCTACGGCATCCCCAAGGAAGAAATCATTGATTTCAGCGGCAATATCAACCCTCTTGGCTTTCCCAAAAGGGCAGAGGACGCGCTGAAGGAAAATCTGCACCTCATCTGCACCTATCCCGATAAAAAATATAAGGCACTCAAGCAGGCAATCGGCACCTATACCGGCGCAGACCCCTCCCATATCGTCGTAGGCAATGGCTCTACGGAGCTGATTTCCACCTTCATCCAGACGGTGCATGCAAAGCATTCCATCATCATGGGGCCTGCCTATTCCGAATATGAAAGAGAGGTTTCTCTGGGCGGCGGCAAATTTGAGTATTTCCCCTTGAAGGAGGAAGAAGATTTCAAGCTGAACCTGCCTGCGCTCCTAGAAGCCCTCACCCCCGATGTCGGGATGTTCGTTGCCTGCAACCCCAATAACCCCACAGGCACTGCCATCCGCACAGCGGAAATGCGTGAGATTCTGGCGCACTGCAAAAAAATCGGTGCCTCTGTCATGATTGATGAAACCTATATCGAATTTTCCGATATCCTGCCCGAAATCTGCTCCATCCCTCTGGTGAAGGAGTTTGATAATCTGTTTGTCATCCGCGGCACCTCCAAGTTCTTTGCCGCCCCCGGCATCCGTCTGGGCTATGGCATTTCCTCCAATCAGGCGTTCTTAGACCGCTTCAAAACGAACACAAACCCTTGGAGCGTAAACAGCCTTGCGGATTTTATCGGTCAGCATATCTTTACGGATTTCGAGTTCCATAAGAAAACACAGACCCTCGTTTCCAAAGAAAGAAGAAAAGCCTTCGCAGAGCTTTCCACATGGAAAAATATCAAGGCATATCCCTCCGAAGCGAACTTCATTCTGCTGAAGCTGAAAACAGACCGCATCACCGCGCATGAATTATTTGAAAAATGTATTCAGAAAAAAATGCTCATCCGCGATGCGTCCTCCTTCACCTTCCTGGATGAAAGCTATCTGCGCTTCTGTATTCTCTCCCCCGCGCATAATGCCGCCCTTCTGGCGGAGCTGAAAAAATGGGTCGAGAACTAAGTCGAAATCAGAGTTTGCGGCAGCACCGTAAAAAATTGCTATCGTAAACCTTTCGTTCCCTGCGCATATTATCTCAGAACAACTCTCGTTCCGAGGTGATTTTTATGACAGAATCCATCAGCCGCAAAGAACTTTGCGGCTATTTATCTCTTTTGCGCAGACAGCTTGCAGGGCAGTCTCTGTTCCCTGCCCCGAATGTGATTTTCCTCAACAGCCGTGCGCTCTATCATCATCTGGCAAGGCAGACCTGCGGCGGCATAACCGTTGGAGAAATTCTTCAGAAAATAGAAACCTGTATCCCTCTTGCCGTAACGGAGGAAAGCTTTTCGCTCTTTCTCTCCGTCTGCAAGGAGCCAAAGGCAGAGCGCACGCGCAGCTTTCTGGAAAGCAGTAAGGCTGATTTCCTCCTGCTGATTCATCAGACAGCGGAAAATGAACCCCAATGGTGCGCCTTAACCGCTCTCTGCGAAAAATTACGGCAACGAAATCTCCGAACCTGAAAGGCGGCTTTTATGGAAGAAAAACCCTACCGCAGCTTAAATGAATATTATCGCAGCATCTTCGGGCGCAAAGCGGCGAAAATCTCTCTGGATGGCGGCTTTACCTGTCCCAATCGGGATGGCACCTGCGGCACAAGGGGCTGTCTGTTCTGCAGTGCCGGCGGCAGTGGGGATTTTGCGGAAAATGCCGCTCTTTCCATCACAGAGCAGATTGCAAAAGGCAAGGCGCAGACGGCAGGCAAATGGAAAAACCCTGCCTATATCGCCTATTTCCAAGCCTTCACGAATACCTATGCCCCCGCGGAGAAGCTGCGGCAGAAATACGAGGAAGCCCTCGCCTGCCCCGAAATCGAAGGCATTTCCATTGCCACCAGAGCCGATTGCCTGCCTGCGGATGTCCTTTCCCTTCTGGCGGAGCTAAATAAAAAAACAAACCTCTGGGTGGAGCTTGGTCTGCAAACGGCAGATGCGCAGTCCGCCGCCTTCATCCGCCGCGGCTATCCGCTCAGCGTGTTCACACAGGCGGTCTATGCCCTCGCAGAACGCAATATTCCCGTTGTGGTGCATATCATTCTCGGACTTCCCGGTGAAAGCAGAGAAACCGTTCTCCGGACGATTGATTATCTCAACCGCCTGCCCATTCAGGGCGTGAAGCTGCAGCTTCTGCATGTCCTTTCCGACAGCGACCTTGCAGACCTCTATCGCGCAGGCGAATACACCCCCTTGGAAAAGGAGGAATACCTCACCCTCGTCGGGGACTGCATCGCGCATCTGCGCGCGGATATCGTCCTGCACCGCCTGACAGGGGACGGCGATAAAAACACCCTTCTCGCCCCTCTCTGGAGCCTCAGAAAACGGGATGTCCTCAATCATCTGCACCGCTATCTCAGGGAAAACCATATCCGACAGGGAATGTCCTGCAAAATAGACCTCTCTGTTATTTACAACAAACCAAAAGATGTGCTATGATAAGAGACAACGACTTTATTTGAAAGGAGGTTCTGTCCATGCAGTATTCCACAAAAAAGCTGGCAGAGCATAAGCTGATTATTCTGCATCTCTTGCAAAAAATGGGAATTTCCCTCTCTAATAGCGAAATTTGCCAGTTCCTTCTGGAAAAAAACTATATGGACTATTTCTCCGTACAGCAATATCTTGCCGAGCTGGAAAGCGCCGGCTGGCTGGAAAAAACGCGCGAGCAGAATAACACACGCTACACCCTGACGGATGACGGCGAGGAGGTTATCAATTACTTCATCAACCGCATTTCCGATGAGGTGAAAAACGAAATCAATGTCTATGTCCACGAAAACAGCAGACGCATCCGCGCAGAATATGCCGTAACCGCGAATTATTTCCCCGAGCTGAATGGGGATTATCTCGTCAAATGCAGCCTTTGCGATGATAATGGCGCAACCCTTATGGAAATCAGCGTTTCCGTTGTCTCCAAGGCACAGGCACAGCAGGTCTGCCGTAACTGGCGCAAGCATGTCAATCAGTATTACCGCGACTTCCTCACCTCTCTGGCAACCGAAGCCCCCGAGAATGAAGCCGAACCAACTACATAAAAATCCGACAGATTCAAGTTCTGTCGGATTTTTTTATTCTCTTTCGTCTTTCTTAAAAAAACATTAACCGTTTCTCTATTGTTTTCCCCATCCCCAAACAGGTATACTATCCCCATCCTAACATCGGCATCAGAACAGGAGGGGCTTTCATGTATCGTATTCTTTTTGCACTCGTTGAACTGGCGGCGGCAGGGGTTTTCCTGCTCCCCCTTTTTCTTCTATACGGAAAATTTACCGCACACAGCCGTATGCAGATTTTCTGTTCCATCCTATTCGGCTTTTATTTCGCCGCAGTTCTGGCATTGGTCGGCTTTCCGAGCATCCTCGACCACAGCCCGGATGTCACGCTGCATCTCGTCCCCCTTGCAGGCATCCCTGCCGATTTCCAAAATGCCTGTCTAAATGTGCTGCTGTTCGTTCCTCTGGGGCTATTTCTCCCTCTGCTCTGGGATTCCTGCCAATCCCTCCGCCGCACGCTCCTGTTTGCCCTCTGCGTCACACTTTTCATTGAGCTTTCGCAGCTTTTCACCCTGCGCGCAACCGATATCAACGATATCCTCACGAACCTTGCAGGCGCGGCAATCGGATACTTCTTGGCAAAGCATGCCGCAAAAGTCCTCCCTGCCGCAGCCTCCCCCAATGGAAAAGAACCCATCCTGCTCTGCACCATCACAGCCGCGGTGTTCTTTTTCGCCCAGCCGTTTGTTTCCGCCTTCTTCTGGGAACTCCTGCTGTAGCGCACATACTGCTTTTCAATACCTTTACAACTGCTTCGTTTAACATGATGAATCCTTCCGTTTTTAAAAAAATTCTTGTTTTTTCCGATGCACTCATATTAGCCGATTTGCTCATAAAACGGAAGATATTAGGAAATTTATAAGTCGCTATGAAATTTATGAGCCTGCGTATTTTTGCAAAAAAAATCTTAACACTTTCTTTCTGGATTCCTGCCTCCAAAGCGTGTATACTGTGTCAGGCAACAAAAAGAAACGCTTTTATTTTTTATTCAGAAAGGATCTTTATTATGAACACAACAAAAAACTGGGTGATGCGTCACCTTCCCTATATCGGCACAGCCGTCCTGCTTTGCGGCATTTTCTGCCTGATTGCAAAGGCACTTTCCCCCGAATATCTGGATGCACAGGGCTATCTGCATGAAAACTTCTTTCTGCTGCCCATCAGCTTTGCGCTTCTGCTTGCCGCAGTCCTGCTGTTCCTTGGGGCAGGGATTCATTTCCTGAAAAGCAGATTCTCCAGATAAACACAAAACCCCTCTCCGTATGTATTCTCATACCAAGAGGGGTTCCTTTTTTCCTTATTTTCTGTTTCTTGCCTCCAGACGATAAATCGGCATCCCGCGAGAGGAAAATTTCTCCTCATATTCCGTCATGATATTGCCCTCATAATCGCTGTTATGTAAATCCAGACTGATATTGGAAAGCTTCCAGTCATCCGCGCAGAATTCATTCAGCGAGAATTCAAACAGACCGCGGTTATCCGTCTTAAAGAAGATTTCCGCATCCTCGCCCATAATGCGGCGGTATTCCTGCAAAAAGCCGCGATAGGTCAAACGGCGCTTATAGGTACGCTTTTTGGGCCATGGGTCGCTGAAATTCAGATATAATCTCTGAAACTCCCCCACCTCAAACAAATCGGACAGATTGCTTGCATTATCCCAGACAAACGCCAGATTCGGCAGCTCCTCATCCGCGCGCCTTGCCGCCATTGCCACAACCGTTTCCTGCCGTTCAATGCCGATAAAGTTCACATCGGGGTAGGCTTCCGCATTCTTGCGCAGAAAGCCGCCCTTGCCGCAGCCAATCTCCACATAAATGGGGTGGTCATTCCCGAAATATTCCTTCCATTTGCCCTTTTTCTCAGGGGCATCGTTAATCACCAATGTATTATCCAATAATTCCTGGGCAGCCCAGGGTTTCTTTCTGACTCTCATGCAGCTGTTCCTTTCCTTCTGAAATTTCCGAAAATATCAGAATGAGTATACACGAAAATCCTTACTTTTTCAACCTTCCTGTGCCAAAAAAGCCATCCAGTAGCCCCAGTCTCCATCCACGCGGCGAAATTCCCGAAACCCGAAGCGCTGTGCCTCGGCTTCCTCCTCCTCGCTGTATTCCCCCGGCAGACCGAGCCAGCAGCCGTTTTCCGCCTGCCGCAGAATCAGATGATGATATCTTCTGTAGGGGAGCAGGAAGAAAAATTCCTTCTGCCATTTCAGCGGAATTTGTGCGAGCAGGGTCAGCTCCTCCAGAAAAAGACAATCCCAGAGGACACCATCCCCAAACGGTTCCAGCTTTTTCTGCTGTCCAAGGGTGTCCTTTTGCTGTCCACTCGTGTCCGCTTTGTCCACTATTTCCGTAGTTTTGTCCACTCTTTCCGTCCCTGTGTCCGCACACTGTCCACCCTCCCTGACAGGGGGATTTTCCGTTTTCCCTGCCGCGCGGATATTCGCCGTTTCCT
>ENA-ORUB01000460-ORUB01000460.1-human-gut-metagenome-genome-assembly--contig:-NODE-460-length-52639-cov-7.642420_pt1 | contig 52639 bp, 40 predicted proteins | sample MGYA00241918_ERZ509200 | MGnify/ENA primary metagenome ERZ509200 (study PRJEB26280, sample SAMEA2338853) | human gut metagenome | biome: human gut; feature: human-associated habitat; material: faeces... | reverse complement strand
ACGAGCGTGTATAAGCGAGTATTCAAACCGCCGCGACTAAAGTCACAAATATAGGGGCTAGACTCTCTTCGGGGGCGTCTCTTTGCCTGCGGCAAATTCCTATTTTCTTATTCCCTTGTCTGTGCTATACTCTGTTAAAATAGAAAGGAGAATAAATTTCTATGAAAAAGAAACAAAAACATCATTTCACGGGGAAGAAATGGATTGCAGCGCTCGTTGTTGTTGTTCTGATTCTTGCAGCAATTTACTATTATATTGCTCTTCCCGCAATAAACATCCATAATCCAGAGTTGTGGAAGTTTGTATTATTTTTAGCAGTGATTATTTTTGCACTATATGCCCTTCCAAAGACAACATTTACCGGTGACCGGAGGCATCCTGTCAATTTCAGTGGCAATTATAAGACAAAGACATTCAAGTTTTTGGCTTCTCTTGTTGTTGTCATTGCCGCCGCTTATTTTGTCGGCACGCTTTTATCTTCTCCTGTTATTAATGCTTCCAAATATCAGAAGCTGATGAAGATAGAAAAAAGTGAATTTACAAAGGATATTGACCAGATTTCTTACGACCAGATTCCTCTGCTTGATAAGTCTTCCGCAGAAATTCTTGGAGAACGTAAGATGGGAAGTCTTGTAGACCTTGCTTCTCAGTTTGAAGTTGCAGATGAATACAGTCAGATTAATTATAAAAATAATCCGGTTCGTGTGACTCCTCTCCGCTATGCGGATCTGGTAAAATGGTTTACTAATAAAAAAGCGGGTATTCCTGCCTATATCAAAATTGATATGGCAACACAGCAGACAGAACTTGTCCGCTTAAAAGAAGGAATGAAGTATACTCCTTATGACCATTTTGGACGTTATCTTTACCGCCACCTTCGTTTCAAATATCCGACCTATATGTTTGATGACATTAATTTCGAAATTAACGAAGAAGGTACCCCTTACTGGGTATGCAGCGTAAAGAAATATAACATCGGTCTTTTCGGCGGTCAGACCATCGGACGCGTTGTCTTATGTAATGCCATCACCGGCGAATGTAAAGACTACAAAGTCGAAGACACTCCAAAATGGGTTGACCGTGTATACTCTGCCGATATGCTTGTAAATCTCTACAACTACTACGGCACATTAAAACATGGATTTATCAACAGTATTCTCGGTCAGAAAGACTGTCTGACCACAACAAATGGTTACAATTACCTTGCCATCAACGATGATGTGTGGGTATACACTGGTGTCACTTCTATCACAAGTGATCAGTCTAACGTAGGCTTCGTTCTTATGAACCAGCGTACTATGGAAACAAAATATTACGAAATTGAGGGAGCCATCGAAGATTCCGCCATGACTTCCGCAGAAGGAAAAGTACAGAACTTAGGCTATAAGGCAACATTCCCACTTCTCCTGAATATTGATGCGGAACCAACTTATTTCATGGCATTAAAAGATGCCTCCGGCCTCGTCAAAAAGTACGCAATGGTAAATGTACACAATTACCAAATCGTAGCAACCGGTGACACAGTAAATGACTGCGAAGCTTCCTATCGTTCCCTCATCCAGTCAAATGGCATGGGTTCTGATGAAGAAAGTAAAAAAGCTTCCACTAAAACAACAGCCGGCACTATCAAAAAGATTGCTCAGGCAGTTATTGACGGAAGCTCCCATTATTATATTGTGTTAAATGATTCTGATACGATTTATGATGTGGATATATCCAAATATTTGGATGCAATATTGCTGGAAGAAGGAGATAAAGTAACCATAGAATACACCGAAGGCAATCCTTCCACAGTAAATAAAATATCTAAATCCTGATTCAAATGAGACGCTCTCAGTAAATAAAAATAACCTATATTTGTGACTTTAGTCGCTGCAGTTTGAATACTCGCTTACACACGCTCGTATCCAAACCTTGCTCCGAGGCCACAAATATAGGTTATTTCCTTTTCTGACTTCGTCTGTCAGTTCTCCCGACCCTGCAAATCAAAATCCAAGTTTGTTAAAGTAAACAGTAAAGAGAATCTAATTTTTAGATGTCTGATAATATACGAATATCGTTGCTATTTTATCCATACATTATTTTTCATCTATTATTTTTTCACAAACTTACATTTTCCGAGTCCATACGTAGATAAGAGTTTCTTATAAACTTTATATTTGCTCTTTGGAACGTACACTTTCGCATGGTTCACACAAATAAATACATGTGGGTCTTTCAAAGTCTTTAATTTTTTCCCTTTGAAAACTATCTTTGTAATCTTTTTGTTATTACAAAATGCATGGGCACCAAAGAAGGAAACATTCTTTCCAACTGTAAGCTTTTTCATGTTCGCACATCGATAAAATGCTTTGTGGCAAATCTTTTCTACAGAATCTGGTATGATGACTGTTTTAATCTTTTTGTTTGCTTCAAATGCTCTCGTTCCAACAGAAGTTACATTATACTTAATTCCGTTCCATGCTATACTCTTTGGAAATGTGACGTTCTTTGCTCTGCGTCCTTTGATAAAACCAGCCACTTCCATCTGACCAGTTCCGTCTACGCTGGAATCTGTCACTTTATAGCGATAGATTCCACTTGAAATCACGTCACCCTGACGAAGTCCTACTAATACATTACAAGATGCTTTCTTTCCACTCTCTGTTGTAACAGTAATTACTGCTTTTCCCGGAGCTGCTGCGCTAACATTTCCATTCTTATCGACGGAGGCAATCCTTCGGGCTGTACTACTCCAGCTTAACTTATCTGTGCTATTAGATGGAGATACGATAGCTTTTAGAACTTCTCTGTTCTTTGGAGCAATTACCAGATTATTTTTATTGAGTTTCACGCCAGTTGCTGGAATTTTATTACTTACAGTAATCTTTCCTGTCGGTTCATCCATATAAGTATCTTTGATTGCATATTTTACTGTATATACTACATCTGACTTTCCACCAATGTTCGATGGAATATCAAGTGTGGCACTCTGACTGTCTGCATTTCCACTGGTACCAGCTTCCGTAATCAGTCTGCCATCTGCATCAAACAATCCAGCCTTCATGTTATCTTCCATACATTTTCCTTCTAAAGTGATTGTGTTTGCTCCTGCAGTAGCAATCATCTTTTCTGTGTTCTTTAAGGACTCTACCTTTGGGCCTACCCAGATTTTTACGCTGGAAATGATAGTATTACCATTCTCATCCTGCATCTCATTGGTTGTGCTGCTATTTACAGCCATTGCAGAAATTGTAATATAGCCATATTCATCATATGTCTGAAGAATATTCTTCGCTGTATCAAGCTTGCAATTTATTCCATTGGCATCTAATGAGAAAATAACTTTAGCAGGATATGCTTTTAAATCTTCCTCACTATATATTTCACCTAACTCATCATAGCAAGTTGCTTTCAGTGCCGTTAAATCCAAAGTACTGTTAAATGGAATGGCCTCCGGTACTTCTTCTAACGTAATCTTCTGGAGCGAACGTACTCTAGGAACGCTTAATTCTACTTCATTACTTACCACATTCTGATTCAGCTTATTCGTTGCGCTGACTGCAATATTCGCTTTCTTGCCTGCTTCTACTGCTGCGATAACTTTATTGTTCTCAAAACGGAACGCTTTTTCATTATCCGAATTCCATGTAATGTCTACTTCATCCAGTCCATATTCCTCTCCATACTGGTCAAGACCTTTTACAGTGAAGTATTCATCGACATAAGCATTCTCTCCGTTTTTCAATGTACTTTCTGCATCTTTCTTCTCTAACTGAAGGGTATCCAGTACAGGCTTTTGTCTTACAGTTAAAGTAAACTGTACTGCCTGTGCTTCTATTCCATTCTTATTAGTAAACGTTCCCGTCAAAATAACATTGCCAGTTTCTCCATAGCCGAGTGTTCCCTCCGCTACAGATAACGTCTTTTTAGCTGCACTAAAAGATGCCTGTGTACTCTTAATCGTTCCTTTATCTGTCAATTTCCACTGAATGCTGTCAATTTCTTTCTGCGAAAGAATATATGCCTCTCCATTCTGATCTTTTGCTGTAAAGTTTACTTTCGTAAGATCATACTCTTCTCCTTCTCTTACTACCGCCGAGTCACCGGTATATAATTCCTTCACATATGGTTTGGTAACAATGGCAAAGTCTATTACATTCGATTCTATCTTTGCATCATCTTTGCCTACGATTAACTGAAGCGTATCAGAACCTTTTACAAGACCAAGTAAAGTATCTCCTGTAACTTTAGAATACTTTCCGCCTGTCAGCCATTTGTATTCCTCTTTTGTCCAGTCATACTCGTCTCCATACTGATCAAGTGCAGTTACTTTTACATCTTCTTTTAAATCGCTGGAATAAGAATCTCCAATACCGATTCCGTCTTTTTCAATATCTGTCTCAATATTAAGTGAAGTCAGCTTCCTTGTCGGTTTTACTACCAGTTCTAATACATTAGATTCTGCATATACCGCTCTGCCTTTTCTTGCTCTTGCCTGAATCTTATAGGTTCCTGCCTTATCTATTGGAAGTTTATTCGCTACCAGATAATCAGAGAAACTATCTTCTGCTTTTTCTCCTTCAAAATCAATATGCCATTTTACATCAGAAAGATCATTCCATTCGCCATCATACTGGTCAAATGCTTTTACTGTAAGTTTGGATAAATCAATAATGTCAGGAGTTCCTTTGTCTTTGAAAATAAAGCTTTCTAATGTAGCTGGTTTTGTATCATCAGAGATCTTAAGCGTTGTCAGCGCTTTTTCTGGAAGTGCTTTTACACTAATCCATTCTGAATGTTTGCCTCGGTATGTTGCCCGAATCTGATAGGTTCCTTCCTTTGTAAAAGATACCCGGTTATTCTCAAGCTTGATTCCATCTTCTTCGTCAAGTCTTGCTTCCCATACGATAGGTGCACCGGAAATCTTCTTATCTGTACTGTCTACTGCATATCCCTTAATGTCTTCGTTACCAATCAGATTGACAGGTTCCTCACCAACATATATTGTCGTAGTTCCCTCTGCCTGAACACTTCCGTCAAATGGTTTTGCTGTAACATTTACCTTAATTTTTGCTGTTGCGTCAAGGCCTGCATTCGTAGCTGGTTGTTCATTCTCAAGACTGGTATATGTAGTATCATCATTAATCATATACTTAAGATACAGGGTTCCTTCTTCGTCTCCTGCTGTCAGAATCGCTTCACCGTTTGCTTTTTCCTCTGTAAGAGATGCAATATTACTGCCTGTCAGTTCCTTACCATTCTGATCAATAAGTATCCAATGGCCCTTATTCTGGTCAAATCCATAATACTCTACATCATTCTTGTTACTGCCTTTCAAGGTAACTGTACTAAGATCAAACGTATCTCCACTAATCATATTCAATGTCTTCACGCCATTTGTGACACTGATTTTCTTTAATGGATATAATGGTACAATTTCCTTAATATTTGAATTCATACTTACTGTATCATAATTAAGTACACCACCTGTGACGGACATCGGACAATGTGTTGACAGCCAGGAAACCTTATTTATAAGACTGTTGTTTGTTCCAGCTGCTGCTCTTTGTGCAGTATTGGCAGACTGTTTTACGGCCTTATTTGCTTTCTGATTACTATTGGCACGCTGTCCTGTTGTTCCACTTTCTGGTGCATTTTCCGTATAGTAGAAATTCACGCTGTTCAGCGCATCAAGTTCTTCCTGAGATACGCCCTGTTCCGCTAATGACTTCTTTTCTTCCTCACCAATTGGCTGAATCCATTTGTTATAAGTATCTCCATTCGCATTATAATTTATGTCATTATCTACTTCTTCACCATTACTATCCTTCACAGTTTTGTCATATATCGTATACTTCTTTGTATTTTGTGTCATCGTTGAAGGAACTTCTATTAATGATTCATAGCCAATCGGATATTCTGTTCCAGAAGGTTCGGATGAAAAAGTTTGCTGAATTACACCGTCCTCATCTACAAGAATTCTATTTAGTGTAACTTTCGTCTTTTCATCTGTAAGTTCTTCTTCCTTAATCGTTCCGTTTAAAATATCTTTCCATTCCAGTTTCTCTAATTTATCTGCCGGATTTCCATCAGACCGTTTCTTTGTCCATCCATAAGTCTGTCCATATGTCTGCTCGTAATTTGGTGTCGCGGTATATCTTACTGCACGGTTATAAAGATTATCCATTGCTGTCGTTCCGCCTTTTTCAGACTCAGAACCAAAAATTGTGCTGAAATGACTCTGACGATAGCCTGCCGTAGAGAATGATTGTATTTTCATATTATCATCATATACAGTGCCTGATAAAGAGAAAACCGCTACTTTATAAGTAATCGCCACCGGACAGTCATATCCAAGCTGCACATTTGTTACTGCCTTAGAAGATTCCATTCCAACCGCTGTCTGTGCCGGAAGTGACATGCTGGAAGAAATCGTATTCTCGGAAGTCTCACTATATTCTTTGGTTTCAGAATATGCTGTGGATAATGCCTGCTCACAGGTCACCTCCATTTTTAAAGTCTGTTCCACCTCTGCAATCAGCGGAATCTCTCCGGAAAGTGTTGTTTCTGAGCCAATCATCTCACTGTAAGAATAACTTTTTCCTGTCTCTAACGTATTAGAAGTCGTCAGGGAATTCGACTGTTTAAATTCCATTCCAATATCTGCTTCCTCTTTCGACTCATTCTTATAATAACTCAATTTAGGATTCGAGTTGGCATTTGTCTTATAAGTGACACCCGCAGCCTGTCCATTTACTGCTTCTTTTAAAGAATCATACTTCTGTGCCTTTGTAATATACTCTAACCCTTCTCCGGCAATTACCGATAATTTGAAATCATAAAAAGCCAGTCCAAAAGTGTTATAACAAAATCTTGGTGTGGATCCTACACGGTCCACGCAAGTTACAAGCGAATATAAAACATCCTGCGTTGTGTCATCATCAATCTGCTTTAACGCAGCATCCTGCCCTTCTGTACTGTTAAGAATGCTGCTTCCACTAACCTTTCGATTAATTCCGGAAGCGATTTCTTCTGCTGCCTGCTGGCGAACACTCTTTAAATTCTTAGCATAAGCAAGTCCTGTCCAATAAGTATTATCTTTTCCACTCTTTCTATCACTCTTAGGTTCTTTTTGTGATAGTGCATAAGCAACATCAGCATAACCATTTCTTGTACGGTTTTCTTCCCCAGTAAAGTTCTTAGCAAAACCTCCACCTGCATTCACAAAAGCAGCATATTTGTTATGGGTTCCATAAATCTGCTCTGCCAGAGATGCCCACTGTCCAATCAGACTGTCTGTTCCACCATCTGTTTCATTCCCACTTTGGAGTACGGCCTGTAAAAATGCAATCTGGTTGTTCGGATCTACGCGATCTGTCACACTGCCATCATGAATATCAAAATACTTCTTATCATTAATAATGACAGAGCGAATCCCTACACGATTCTTTGTTTCAGTTCCATCACCATCATATCGATAAAGAACAGATACATTGGAAGCCGCCTGTGTTATCAGCGGAGCGGATAACCCGAATACTGCTGTTAAAGTAAGTATTACGGCGAGGACTCTCGCTAATACATATCTTGTTTTCTGGTACTTCATACATTTCACCTCTTATTCTGCGTATCTCATACTTTCTTCTTTTTGTCTGATTTCTTATTCTGAAACCAGATACATACCATCGTAAAAATCGCACCTGCTACAAAAGCAGCAACGGCGATAATCACATATAAATCCGCCCCATCCCTTAGTAGAACAGAGCCATAACTGTCAACAACAGCAGGTACACCAGATAAATGCATCTCTTGAAACATTATTCCCATACATACTGCCAATCCGACAGAAAGGAGTATCAAACTAAAAATGATACATCTGTCATATCGAATACGCAGAATATGAATACGCTGATGAATCTTTTCCCGCCTAATCTCCTTCGGGTTCATCTTTCTCCTCCTCTCTACTCATTTTTACATTGTACTTCTATAAAGACATAATAAAAAAAATCCTTTCACCTATTTAAAAAAATAAATGAAAAGATTTTAAAAAGAATTTCATGCCTGCTTTGCTTATCAAATCAAATACCCTGCAATTGGATCGCAGGGTATACCCGCTTCCTTTTCTTTTGTAAGATTCCAATTTCCCTGACTTTACTTCATATGATTTAACTTTACCATCAAATGCCATACACTCACCAGAACAATAATCATGCCCGATGGAAACAAATACCCCATCCATCTCCAAATGCCATCTGCCGAAATAAGCAGATTAAAAATCGCATGAAAAACACCACATGCGCCAAGAAGTCCAACCATTCCCGTAATTGCAATTGCCCTTTGTCTAAATATATAGGCAAGTCCAAAGCCGATAAAAATGCCACATAATATATGAAGCGCTCCCGTCGAAATTCCCCGTATTAATAAAAGATCAAAATCTGCAGCCCCATTCTCTGTTAAATAACACACATTTTCAAAAGTAGCAAATCCTACCGCAATTGCAATAGCAACTCTTGGAATCTGGCTTCTTTGCGGCTCAAATATTAAAATATAAAATAATAACGGAAAAAGCTTCATTACTTCTTCACAGACCGGTGTAATTTCAATGGAGGCCTCTATTGTATCCACTCCATAATAATTCATAAAAAAACTGCTGACATATGCAGAAAGCACACATATTCCCATTCCAATACAAACAAATAATGTATATTTACGTGCTTCTCCCTGAATAAAAATCAATGAAAGCAATAATGGAATACTAATACAAATAAAAATATTTTCAATGTACATCATCTTTCCCCACCTCCATAAATGTACAAGGTAATAACATCGCCATCGAGATTGTCAGCACAATATCAATGCAAAAATACAAATTAAACCTTGTATAGTCATGAAAAAAAGACGAACTTATATATAGACTCACCTGTAAAATTATACATAATAGAATACAAATGCTGCTTTTATATGGTGCATCGCCATATAAAATCTGAAAAACACTAATGTAGACAATCGCTCCTGCTGCTAATGTAAATACTCCCGTTGAAAGAATCGCCGGACCAAAAATCCCACTCCAGATTGAAATAATCGCCACACCAATTCCACAAATCAACGGAATCACTGATATCTTCATCCTCTGTCCCTTATATCCTACAATCTGATACGAATGCAGAAACAAATAACTGGCAATCCAGGAAATCTCTGATACATAAAAAAACTGTGGTACCTTTCCCCGGATAACAAGATATAGTACAAAGTAAAGTGTTCCCATCATAAAACAGCTATGCGCCAAAGCCAATATAATATACAAACGATTCTTGTGCAAAAACCAGCACACAATATCTGCCACCACAATTAGAGAAAATACTATTACCTGAAATATATTATCAATTATCTCAAAATTCATTCTATTTTTCCCCGCTTTGTTATTGTTATTCTTTTTTCAGCCTGTTTTCGCGCACCTGCTGCGATTGTTTATATTCTTCTGCTTTTTTTCGATGTTCTTCCGCCTTACGCAAACGATACAAAAGTATCGTTACACAAACACCAAGTGCAAATGCCAAAATTCCCATACAAATGTAGCCAAGTGCCTCATAATTTCCCAACATACTAGCCATTCCTGTTGTATAATTAGTTTTTGCCCCAGAAACAGAAGCCTGTTTTGTCACTTCTGGCATCAGACATCCTATTCCAATGATTATCATCAGACATGCAGCAATCCCTGATCCACTGATTACTCTCTCTCTTTTTTTCTGCTGTTCTCTTTGAATCTCCAGCGTTCTTCTATGAATCAATTGCTGACGTTCTTCATTCGTCCGCATATATAAAACCTCTTTCCTCTAAAATCTTTTTTAAACTCTTCTTCCCTCTATGTACCAGATTAGTAACCTGTTGTTCACTCTTACCAAGAATCCGAGCTGCTTCTCTATAACTCATTCCTTCCAGACTAACCAGATACAGTACTTCTCTATACTCTGTCTTCAGATTCGCCATTCCTTCATAAAGATGCTGCTCCCGCTCCGACTGCAAAAGTTTTGCATCCACCAGTTCTTCGCCCGGCAGCTCAAAATCCACCTCATCTAAACATAAAAACCATAGTTTATGCTTCTGTCTATGCCGTATCGTCAAATTTCTTGCTGTTTTATACAGATATGCCCTAAAACTTCCTTTTCCATCAATCGGACGCTCCTTTGCAAAAATCTGTGCAAAGGCCTCTATCATCAAATCTTCTGACTCATGAATATCATGGATATATCCATTTATGTAATATGTAAGTGCATCCCCATATCTCTCAACAAGAATATCCGCGCTCTCTTCTTTCCCGTCCAAATACTGCCGATAAGCCATCTCATCCGAAATCATGCCACTCCCCCTCTTCCGTATATTCTTGTTCTTTATTGTATATGAGTATTTGATATTTTGCAAAATTTTTTTGAATTTAGGGGAAAGATAAAAAATAAATAAATTACTCTGTCATGTCTATTACACTGTTCGTATATGAAATCAATCCCATTTTATCAATATATATTTTTGAACTTAATGCATCCTGAAATGCACTATTACCTGGATCAACAAATCGTCCCATACTTTGTTCCTCCTCTCATATATTTTCATCCATTTTTTATTATATCAAACGAACTTTCTACTGTGTCTCTATTTTAATCTAAAAAAATACTAAATTCCTACATGGTATTTTTCATTTACATTCCATTATGTCTCTATTTTAATGATTTTTCTGTAGAAATATTTTTTATCTAACCTCTTATTTACATTCCATTATGTCTCTATTTTAATCCAGCCTCTGTAATCATTGTAATCTCCTCTTGTCATATTTACATTCCATTATGTCTCTATTTTAATCAAGTGTGGCCGGATACTGTAATTTGCTTTCTGTATAATTTACATTCCATTATGTCTCTATTTTAATTAATAAAACATTAAAAGTAGTAAAAACACGTCATTAATTTACATTCCATTATGTCTCTATTTTAATACAGAACCTCATGCTATGCGTAAGTGCAGTACTTGATTTACATTCCATTATGTCTCTATTTTAATCTAAATATTTTTTTATCATATGCATCTCTTTTCATTTACATTCCATTATGTCTCTATTTTAATGTGGTCTCTGCGGATCCGCTTGTAGTGTTCAGAGCGTATTTACATTCCATTATGTCTCTATTTTAATCAGGCAAGATCCAGCATCGTGACCTGTTCAATATAGATTTACATTCCATTATGTCTCTATTTTAATCCATCCTCCCCATCTCTTTTTATTTTCTTTCTTTTCCACCCACTTTCTGTCGACCTATCAATAGCTATAAATATTTTACCATATTTTTCTTGTTTCTTCTACAAGATTGATGGAAAATGTCCTATTTATCGTGTTTTTTAATCGCTGTCAATGTACGGGGATTTTTACATCATTGGAGGTCGACATTTTTTATGTAACATATCTCGCAACAAAGTGACACAAACAAAAATATTATAATAACACGATATCCACATTTTATGCTTTGCTATTCATTATCTTCCGTTTTCTTTGTCCATTCTATCGGGCTATATCCTTTTTTGTCATAGTTACATTCCATAACTTTGATTTTCTCATATTTTCCTATTTGAATTGGTTCATAATATTTTGCTTTTCTGCCAGAAGTTTTTTTGGAATTTAGAGCATCCTGATAACTTTTCCAATGATAATATGGAACGTTAACGGTATACTTCATAATCTGGTTTCTTAATTTCTGTCGCTGTATAACAGAAAGATCCGCTTGTTTTAGCTTTTGAACGCACTCCAAGATTTGAGTAGATTTTTCTTCATAGACTGGACTTGGAATGATTGTTTCTGTTACAATTTCACGTAATTTCTTTTCATTTTTTTGATAAGAATACGATCTAATTTCACTAACATATTTATATGTTTTTTTGAAGCTGTTCATAAAGTAGCTGTTCTGTATATTTTCTGTAGTGAAATATTTCTGAAGCATCTCCTGTTTTTGACTTTCTGTCAATATTCCCTCATGTTCAGATATTGCTTTTTTAGAAAGTTCATATAGCGTAGCATCTATAAAACCATATACCTTTTCCTTGCCTCTTCTCCCAGTTCTTTTCGTCTTTCCAATCAAATCTGCAGAATCAATCTGCAGGTAAATATAACAGTTAGATTCGAAAACACTCTTTAAGCCTTTGCGATTACACCGTCCCATTCTCTGTAATAGGGAGCATAAATCCTGTAATTCTGTTACCAGATAATCAAAATCAATATCCAGACTTGCTTCTACAACCGAGGTTGTTATCCAGATTCCGCCCTTCTCGACAACATCCTCCGACTTATTACCAGTTTGTCCAAACTCTATAATTTCTTTTTCAAGTTTTTCTCTATCTTCTTTTATAAAGCGACTATGGAAAATATGAATTTCTTCCTTATCATATTTTGCTTTTATGAGTTCGTTCACATCATCAAATATCTTCTGTGCAGTTTTTATTTTATTGCACACAACGAGTATCTTATTGCCTTTATGTGGATTGCTTTTACATGCCTCTTTATTTTTCAGATACAGCTTTACAATATCTTCTGCATTTATTTTTTTATCACAAACCTTGATATGATGTCTCGCTTTTTTATCATCAATAAAGACTTCCTGATTTTCTTTTGGGATATTGAGATGCTGTTCTAGCAATTCTTTTACAAACGGAGGCAGGGTTGCTGTTAATATGGCAACTTTTCCACCCATCTTCACGATTTTTTCCAATCCAAAAATGAGATATGCCAGTAATTCTGCATTGTACATCTGAATTTCATCGATCACAATCCTTGAATAAGATAACGTGGCCAGTTTTAATTCATATCCCGGATACTGGAAAATGAAATCAAAAAGCTGATCTAATGTTGAAATATTCAGCGGCAGCGAAAATTGTTTCCCTCTTTTCACATATTCATAAATATCTTCATCTGAACCTTCTATATTCTTTGTATAGTATTCTAATTGTTCACTATGTAAAATTCCTACTTGCTCATCATTTTTATCTGAATTTACAAGCATATCTTTCCTAAGCCTGTTATATATCGCGTTAATTGCTGTGCGAATTGGCAAAACAAAAAATCCTTTGTGATTCCCTATCCAAAGAAGGCCAGCTTCTGTCTTTCCCATTCCAGTCTGGGCAACCACAATGATATTTTGATTTTGTTTTTCCTTGCAAAAATACTGTAGAGAATTCCAATCAATAGTCGCCCTTTCATTTTCATTTTTATCCTGTTCAGACAATGCAAACTCCTCTGCCGATTGTATCTCCTGTTTTTCCTGATCTGCAGGATTATTCCATTGCATTAAAAGATATTCTAAGCCAGATAACAAAAAATCATTTCTAAACTCTATCGGATAATGACCACTTGCAGCGTAATCACATTTATGAAGCAGACCTTTCATTTTCACAGCTTTCTCATCTTTTAACCCTATAACTTCACTAATCTCCTCTTCGATCCCTATAGGAAGGCTATATATCTCATCCTGAATATCCGGAAAAGCATCCTGTGGAAAAATATTTTCTAATTGCCTCTTGCTACTTGATACCATTCTCATCAAATCAGAATTATAATGATGGTATAATATTGCAAATAACATCCTGACATAATTCTTTTTATCTTCAGGATTTATTTTGTTGACTCTTTCTGAATCAACAAAAAATAGAGATAATACATTATGCGGAATTTCTTTTTCCAAATCAAAATGAAGCTTTTTATTCTTCATTCTTGCCTGAAATATTTCATTAATTTTCCCTAAATCATGATACTCACAGGCTATTTTTAATAATTCATACATTTCCTTTTCAATGTATCCTAATTCATATAGTTTGTCCAACGCTTCTCTTAGAGCTGCATTATGTATCGCTAATGTTGTAACTTTATCCGACTTAGCCCAATACTTACTTGTATCCATTTTTTCTCCATGTTAAAATAATATTAAATAAAATTCACTATATATTCATCTTCATCAATATATACGTTTTCTCCAACTTTATTAATTTCATAGTTTGAAGTATACACAACTTTCTTTTTTTGAAAAATTCGCTTTCCATTCTCAGGCGATATCTCATAATTTTTATTTAAATAATAGACCGTTCCTCTGACATATTTATCCTTTCTCCCCAAAGGATAAATTCGCACTCCTTCCGAATTACCTCTTTTTATCGTATCATAATCAATATACGCCGAGTAAATATTATTCACCTCTTTATTTAGTTTCTCCTGCAACTCTACTATCTTCGCCTCCTGCACATCCACCATATCCTCGCTACGTCCAATCGACTTGATATCCGTCCAGTGTTCCTCTAAATCATTCAACACTTCATCAGAAGCCTGTACGTGAATAACCAATTCAATATTATTTAAAATCTCATAATATTTTACCGACTTCACCAAATTACGGAAATGAGAAAGTGGCTCTGTATAATTTTCATATTTATATTTTTCGAACCGTTCTTTTATCTGCTTTTCTATCTCTTTTAGTTCATTCTCTCTCGTTAATACAGCAGTACAATCCAGTCCTTCCTGCTTCCTTACCTTCTTTTTTTCTTTTAAAGTTTTCTTTCTCTTTTTAATAAGGGCAAGTACTGGGTTTAATCTTGTTTTTTTGAATTCTGTGATGCTATCATTTAAATCTTTTAAACGGCGATATTCATCAAGCAGATTCTGATTCTCAACCTGAATCGTAACTCCTTTACGAAAACTGTTTCCCTGTGATTTCTGAGTATGTGCCACTCTCACAAATGCATTAGAAAAGAAAGAAGCATTCGGAAGCCACACAAGAATCCCTCTGTCATCCTCTAGTCTGTTTAAAAAGCAATAATCCGTATATGGCTCCCTGTGCATAGATTCATATTTTCCCTGTATACTGAGATTCATTTCTTTATATTCTGTATAGCCACAGGCATTATGCAATGCACCAATTACTGTGGAAAACGGAGGCAGGGGATAGGTCATCTTATTCTTTATCGTTTCTGGTTTTCTATAGTTTGCACTGGTCTGTTTTATTATCAGACGAAACGCTTTCATCCTATGGCCTCCCTCCTACTTCATCACATCAAAATATGTTTTAACGTCTTCACCAAGTTTGCTGAAAAATTCAGATACTCCTATCGTTTGCAGCTTTTCTTCTATTTCATCTTCATTTAACAAAGCCTGTCCCTTTAATAGTCCAGCATAAAATCCCTGGTTCTTCTTTTGAATTAAATCTTCGGATAGTTCCAATTTATCTTCTTTTACATGTACTACATTCTCAAAGTAATGCGTTTTTCTGTCAGACAAACCTCCGACAATAAAAATTGGTTCCGCATTATCCAGATTCCCTTTTACAACAAGGCTCAGATTCTGTATTGCATTAAGCAAAAGTATTACTCTTTCTGCTTTTTCCTCCGGTAATGCCTCCATATTAAAGTTCTTATCTTTTCCTATCATCTCCAGATCAACCGTAATACTGTAACATTTTAATCCTTTATCATACTCATACTGATATGGCATCAGTCCCACCTTATCCGCATTGTTTTGAACATTTAATCCATTTGCCTGTGCATAGTTACTTGCCAGATATAAATTATTATGAAAACGAGGCTCGTTTACAAAGCTTTCACAAGAAATCGCATCGGTAACATAAATAGAACTGTTGCGGATATATGTAGTATCTATTGTGTTCATATAACCGCCTTCTAACGCCCGGCAATTTGCTGCATTCAACTTCTCACTTACTGCCTTCTGCACCACAACTTTCTGCTTTGAACTATCCGAAATCGTCTGCAAATCATCGTATAATCCAGCCTGTACCATAAGTGCATTTTTCAAACTTTCTCTGCTTCGTATCGTATAAATCTTTCGGTTTTTAAATACCTTCTGTACACTTGCTATATTTCCAAGATTCTCTGCGTAATTTGATGTCATATTTGCAACAACTGTAAGAGTTAACGCTTTTTTCTTCATTTTTTAATCCCCCATTTATCTATTTTGCTTTTTCGCTACCCAATGCTTTTTTATCTGGTGCTTTACCCAATGCATTTACAAAGGCATAGGCAATGTCCATATTTTTCTCAAAATCTTCAAACAGATCAAATGCAAAATCAAATATCATATCTGCATAATTGGCCAACTGCACAAGAATATTTAAATATCCTGTATAATCTTTTAAAATAAGCGTACTCGTCAACCGCTGCCTATATGTTCTCCTCTTATTTTCTGGTAACTTTCTTATAAGTTCTTTTGCACATGCAAATGCTGATCTTTGTCCTTTTTCCATCGCAGCTTCACTCCCCTCAATATACTGATTCAACTTTATCAATGCGTCAACTAAATAGGCTGATTCTTCTCTTAGAAAAAATAAAATCAATTCATCCGCTCTCTTTAAATTCAAAATGCAGTCAATCACTTCCTTCTGAATATCTAAATCATAATTTTCCCGCATTTTTCTTTTAAAGCAAAATGATTTATAATGTTTTTTAAAATCTCGCAAAACCTGAATGCTATGCTCTCTAATAAATAACGTCTGAAAAAAATCATTGGGCTTATCCTGTGTAGGTCGTTCCTTTAAAATAACTTCTACATCATAATTGATAAAATCTGCCGACTCCTGCATCGCCCGAAATAAAATTTTCCTTGCATCCCGTAATTTTTTACCTTCTTCCGTCCGCTCTTCTTCCATCTTTTCCGCAAGCAAATCATTTGTATGTATCAGTTCCTTCACGGAATAACTGTCATTCACAAAAAAAGATTCATATTCACCAAAAAATCCAAATGGAACAAAATCCAATAATATAGAATCCTCTACCACATTAATATTGTTATTAAAAGCAAATGCAGCTCCTCTCGACTTTCTGCCCGGATCAACGTAATATTCCTGCAAGCGACAGCAAACGTCTGACTTTTCTTGAAACAACTGACTTTCATTTGCAAAATTAGCATACATACTTTTTTTATTACGAAAAGTTTCCCGAATAAGCACCAGACGATTCTCATCTATCAGCTCCAACAGTTCTTCCTGATTCGAACCATCAAACTTCTTTTTAGAAAATACTTTTTTCATAATAGAATTTTCCTTCAGCAACTTGTTCACCAAATCAATCATTTCCTTTGAAAATTCTTTTCTGGACAATATTTCTTCTACCTGAACATGTGGAAATTCCTCTCCATAATAACTCTCTGCAAATAGTAAAAATTCCTCTTTCGTAATAGAATCACTGCAAAACTTAATGCAGTCTTCATCTACTTCATAGTCCTCATCTTCCATTTTATCCCGGTCTTCAAAATATCTGCTTAACCCTACGATTGCTGCCGAATACCTCCAATCGGAAGGTTCGACCATTATATCAAAAATATCATTCTCTAATCTTGTAACCATAGTCCTCCCTTCTGCACTATAGCGGAAATCAACTAAAAAATATTTATTAACATTTCATCATCCAGCAATTCTATAATCATTTATTCCAGGTCATATCTGTAAAATCCCACCTTATCTTAACGCTAACATTCCTATTATAGAACTCAACTCTTTTATTTACTGGCTTTTAATTTAAGTAAAAAGTTCAATTATAATTGCTCTATTATGGAACATAGACCGTATCCGATAGCCGTTCTGCTCGAAGCACCTGCTTGATAAAAATACTGTAAAATCATTGAATCTGCCTCTACTATAAACGTAATTGCCGATACATCAATCATAATTCCATATAACCTGGATACAACTTTTTTTCCAGAAACAGGCTGAAACTTGATTTCTTCTGCTAACCTTTTAGGAAATCCCGCTTCCATTGCCTGCCTCATCAGGGATTGCCTTGCTTTCTCTTCAAACTGCTCCTCCCCAATCACATAATACTTATCCCTGTTCGTCTCTCTGGAATGATCTCTTACAACCAGTCCACCACCTGGAATTGTTCGAAACATTACTCGATTGCTTATAATCACATTTTCCTTCACATGAGCGATTCTCTTGAGTGTCATCGCATTCTTCTCAGGAAGTGGGAACTTCTTATACTTCATTCCCATAAAAGCCATAGAGAAAATTAATCCCGTCCGATTCCGATCATCCGCAGAAAAAATCATCTTTAGCCGCGGAGTTTTAAGCTGTATCCTCTCCCCCTCATACCTGGGTTTGTCCAATATAATTGAAAAAGAATAATCCTTCCTTGCCGTCCCACCAAAATACCGTTCAAAAAAATGTCCCTCATGCGACTGTTCCAATGTCTTCTTTAAAAAGGAAACAAAAATTGCGCGGTTATCGGCAGGAAGCGAAGGCTTTTCTAAATCAAATAGTAGTTCAACCCTCATTATGTGTCACCTCCTATTGAGGTTATGATAGCACTGTTAGGTATTGTTGTCCAGCATTTATTAATTTTATTCAAATAATTACATAAGGGCAGTATACTAATTTTGATTTTAAACAATATAATAACATACGGCATTTTTATAAATGTTTTTTCCAAAATTTTCTTTTAAATATTTTTCTATACTTTTTCTGTAAAATACTTTATAATAATTCAACGATAGTAATAGTCGCATGTCAAATACAGAGTCACATTGGAATGTAGAGTATGTAATTATCTGCAACAAAATTAAAAGTAGCTCCATATTGGAATCGGAACTCTATGATTATTGACTATATGCAAAAAGCTCCCGATACTTTGGTATCGAGAGCTTTCGCTTTGTAATTATATTTTTTCTTTTTCATCATGGTCATTGTGCAGATCAATACATTTTTGATTTTCTCATTTTATCATGTTATAATTTTATCTACTCCATCATTAATGGACTTCCCAATACATCTGCTATTTCATTAACGGTATCCCTATTCCATTTGATATCTCCTTTAACTTTTCTAATGCATAACCTGTATATCTTTCTATTTTTTCAACCGGTTCTCTTTCCTGTATCATCATCTGTGCCATAGATATATTTCTTTCTTCTCTTCCTAATTCTTTACCCTGTTCTATTCCTTGCTCTATTCCTCGTTTTACCCCTTGTTCTATCCCCAGCTCTACAAGTGCTTCGCTTAAATTACACATCTCCTGCACCTCGCTTTCAAATTCTACTGTCATCGCTATCTCAAATTCATCATTTAGTCTCTGCTTTTTCTCTTCTGGTGTTGTCGTCGCAGAGAACAATACATTCAGTAAATCTAGTATCTCTAAATCACTACTCTTATCCGCATCTCCCAGATTGAAAATTTACATTCCATTATGTCACTATTTTAATATTTCTTCTTTCTATCTACCGGCTACCTGTTACGAACATTCTACCATATTTCACTTAAACTTTCTATTTGAAAGCTTCTTAACTCTTTATTTTTCATGATTCTATAATACTGTCGATACCATAACATTCTAACTACATTATCTATCATAAAAAACACTGCCAAATGAATCTGTCATCTGGCAGTGTTAAGACCGTACTAGAGCGTGTTTGAATTAACAACTCTCATTTTCTACTCCAACTGGAAATACCTGCTGTACTTCATAAGCGATAATTCCCATCGTTGCGATTGCATTTTTATAAATAGGATAATGTCTTGTTGATAGGAAGGCCTTTGCTACGGACATCCTCCACCAGATGACGAATGTTCCATCTTCTTCAAGATTAACATCATATTTATATTTTTTATCGAGTATAGTTAGTTCCCCATTATCTCCACGTTCAATTCCCCAATTGTATTTTGAGATAAAGACTGGCTGCATTTTTACAAATAATTCATCAGCTGTGACATTTGCCGGAAGTTTAAACTTCATTCTTCGAAGCCGTCTTACTTTATGGTCTGCATATGTATCAATCAGGCAGACAAGACATAACAATATAAATGCAGCAATCGCCAACCATTCTGTAAAATCCCCTTTGATAAGTCCAATTACCAGACTAAGCGGAACCAAAATATATAACTTACGGAATTTCTTTATTTCATCTGGTAATGGTTCTGGCGAAGTAACGATTCGTGCCTGAGAAGTATCTTCCTCCCCTCCCATGCTGCCCCTTATATAACCATCATGAACGGACTCTAGTAAACCTTTCTGTTTCTGCTTATTCTTTGCCATTTGTATTCCCTCCATTATTTTAATATTCTATCGTACCGGTGTTTTATCATTCGATTCTCAAATCTACAGTTAATCAAACACTCGATAAATCATATCCGACATCCAGTTTCTGCCAAAAACTTCCCAAAACAAGTAGCTTTGCTATCTGAAATTCTTTCTTGCATCCCCACTTTCCCATTCTTTGCATCTTCATCTCCGTCGATTTATCTGCTCTTATTTAGCGAAAAATCAAACACTTTATAATAGCAACCGGAATTAATACCCAGCCAAACATAAAACCAAGTATAAATCTTTTGATCCACAATGTTCCCATCGGACCAATAATAATTTTGTTTGCATAAATCGTCTGACCTACGGACCAGTAGCCAAGTACTATGTATAAAATCCATACAATTCCACTAAGTGTATCTGCCATAACTTTCTCCTCCTGTGTGATGTGTTATTGTTTTGTTGGTTTTATTATACGGATTGGCATGGACAGAAGTTGTCCATGCCATAAAAAATAATTATTCGAAAAGAAATCTTTTTACTCTTCCCAGAGAACCGAATGGTGCTGGAGCGTGTATAGGATTTTTTATTTTTTCTTGAGAACAATTATCGTAAGACTAGAGTGTGTTTGAAAAATGCTTTAAATAAACAAAGCTTTATTTCTGTAGATGAAAGCATAGCGCAGGTATCTTATAAATTAAATATTCTGAATCTGTCTATCCATATTCTGCTTCTTTATAGAAATTCGCACATACCTATAAATCTTTCTCATAATTTTCTTCCTTTCTGTATCACAAAAAAACGACCGTTAGATTTGACACTCAATTTTATATGATTTATCAAACCTAACGGTCTACTTTTGACACTATTCAGTTATAGGTTTCTTTTGATACTGCTGACCTATTCTATTTCTTACAGAAAAACGTCAGCAATTTCTTTTTCGTCAGATTATCTTCATTCTTTGCTCACAACCTGTTCACAAATTTCCAGTATCATAAAACCATCAAAAACAACAACAGATTTTTGATAGATTTTTTCATACTTTCCTCTCTTTTGAAGCCGGCGTTATGTCGGTTTCTTTTTTATCTATTAGATTGGATTACTCATTCTCTATAATTTCCCGTACCTGCTCAACTTCCATATCTAATAAATCACTTATCTGTTCTGCCCCACATCCTTTCTAATGTCACTTTCCACTGATAAGTACCGACTACACTTTCCTGTGTAAAATGAATATAATTCATACAGTTTTGTGACATATTCATACAAACCCATATGGAATATACTCGTTTTATATCATTATAATTGGAATTCACAAATTCTCTACCCTTCTGTGAGGAAATCATCCTGCTGATATAGAATACTGCTCTATTTAATTAAATAATAACTAAATACCGTAAAATCCTCCTCGTTTATGATTACTTCCACTACATTTAGGAAGTCCCTTTGTATCCCATGACATTCCAATTTCATTTCTCCAGGTTTTGCTGCCTGCCAGAAAATATCCGCTCTGAGCATCGACAATATACCATTTTCCATCCACTTTCACCTGGTTCCATTGATGGCTTGGATTTAATGCCTTTTTATTGGCATGAACATAATAACATGGTACTCCAATGGCATCGCATAAAGCTTTCATCCCTCTTGCATATCCAGAGCACTGTGCTTCACCATATACCAATGCTCCCCAAGCTGTATTTGCTCCATTATACTGCCAGCCTCTTGTCGCATACTTACAATTCTGGTTAAGATAATTAAATGCAATAAATGCTTTCTCATAGTTGCTCATACCTTTTTTGATATAGTTTGTTTTAAAACTCTGAACAACTCTTCGAACCTGCATTAACTGATTGTTATTAAGTGCCGGGCCATAAATACTGCCCTTTTTGTAGGCTCCCTTTACAGTAGGCTTTTTCAATGATGCTTTACATACATATCCAAAATTGCCATAAACTTTTTTACCCTTCACAGTTCCGTAAGCACGTACTTTATAGCGGTATACCTTATTCTTCTTTACCTTTTTATCTACAAATGTAACCTTTTTACCGCTTTTGATTGTCTTAATTACTTTCCATTTCTTACCTTCTGTACGATAAATCTGATATCCTTGCGCTTTGCTAACACGATGCCATTTTATCTTTACTTTTTTCGCATCAGCAGAATAAATATTTAAAATCTCTGCTGTATCTAATGTTACTGCAACAGATACCGTTCCAGACGTAATTTTACTTCCATCGTAACAGGTGAGAACTACTTTATAAGAATAACGATTTCCCACAGTAACAGAATCATCTTCAAATACTACTTGTCCAGCTACCTTTGTATTATCTGCATAGCAAGTTACCTTTTTCTTATTACCTACAGTATACCAGCCTTCACTGTAAGTATTCCATAACTCCCCTTCTTCTGTGAAATTATCAACTAACTGAAATGCTCCGCCTGAAGTCGAACGGTAAATTTCAATCTTCTGATAACCATTTATTTTAAATGTTGCCTCAAAAGCTATCTGACTTCCACCATATGCCTGAATATTTCCAAGCTTCAATGAATTTGCCGCCTTAACCTGTACAGAATTTGTAAAAATTCCTATTCCTAAAGTCAGGCAAAACATAAGAGCCAGCATTAGGTTTTTCTTTAAAAGTTTCCTGTAATTGTGCATTGTTTTTTTCATTACTTTTCCTCCTCCTTATTTTTATATATTTTATCACATCCTTCTTATACATTCTATAGAATTGATTTTCCTTTCGGCACAACCTTTCTTTTTGCCTTTATAATTTCTTTCGTCAGCTGTGCTGCCTGCTCGTTTGTTAAATCAGAAATAACTGCTACTACTCCATTGTTCTTTTTTCCTGCCATGATTTTTCTCCTTTAGGTTCGTTCTTGTTTGTGATTGTATAATAGCAAACAGGGAATCTAAATTTGTAATTGTGATTTACTATTTAATTCATTAAGCAAATTATAGACGAGGCCAGGGCCTCGAATAAGGGATTTTTGTTATATCCTCATAATTTTCAAAAAAAATAGTGGTTTTTTTCCAATACGCTATAGTATAATAATTTTACAGGAGGATATTTATGACAAAAATTAATACAGGGAATGCAAATCGAGAGTACAAAGACCGTTTATTTCGTTTTGTCTTTGGTGCAGAAGAGAACAAAGCTTATTTATTATCCTTGTGTAATGCAGTAAGCGGTACAGATTACACCGATGTAGATGATATTGAAATCACAACATTAAGTGATGCTATCTACATTAAGATGAAGAATGATATTTCATTTTTAATAGACAGTCAGATGAACCTATTCGAACATCAAAGTACTTTTAATCCTAACATGCCTCTTCGTGGTATGGAATATTTTGCAGAACTGTATGGAATTTATATTACAGAAAATGGCTTAGACATTTATGTGAGTTCTCTACAGAAAATCCCAACGCCAAGATATTATGTTTTTTACAATGGAACAGAGAAACAGCCAGATGTAGTTAAACTAAAATTATCTGATGCCTTTCAAGTTCCAGACGATTCAGGAGAATTTGAGTGGACAGCGACAATGCTTAATATTAACTACGGACATAATCGAAAATTATTGGAACAATGTCAGCTATTGTATGAATACGCACATTTTATTAAACTCGTAAGGGAATACTCTGAAGCAATGGAACTAAAGAAAGCTATAGATAAAGCAGTCGAAAAAGCCAGAGAATGGAAATGTATAGGAACGTTTTTATACCAATGTAAAAGTGAGGTGAGCGTTATGTTATTAACCGAATTTGATGAGAAAAAACACGAAGATAATTTAATAAAACTTGGTGAAAAAGAAGGTAGAGAGAAAGAACGTATGAAAAATATATGTAGTATGCTGGCATTAAGTCTTTCGCCCGAAATAATAGCGAAAGCTTGTGAAGTTTCTGTAGATTATGTATTAAATTTGAAAAAAGAGTTGGAAAGTAAGGCTACGAGTTAAATTAACCTAATCCATCTACAGCACAGAAGCATTGCCCCAATAAAACATATTTGTGGTCTCGGAGTAAGTGTTGGATATGAGCGCATAAAGTGAACATTCAACACACCGCGACTAAAATCACAAATATGCCTTATTGGGGGCAATGTCTTCTGTAGGGTATCTAATGAATTAAATAGTAAATCACTCTTCTTCTCTCAAAAACTCAAATGCATCGTATACATGTTTGAATAATAATTCTTCTATTACCTCTTTATATTTATCAAATTCCTGTGTATCTTCTTCCTCATCAAAAAACTCCTGTATTTCATCAATTGTTTCATTAATGAAATCTATATCCTGGCTGTTAAGTTCATTATCGAAGTTTTCTCTTACTTTTTCCAAAAGCTGTCTATCATCACCATTCATATATTCTTTTATATTATTCCATCATTAATGGTATTCCTATTCCATTTGCTATCTCTTTTAGCTTTTCTAATGCATAACCTGTATATCTTTCTATTTTTTCAACCGGTTCTCTTTCCTTAATCATCAATTGTGCCAATGACATCTTTTCTCTTTCCGCTCCCTGTTCCACAAGTGCCTCACTTAAATTACACATCTCCTGCACCTCACTTTCAAATTCTGCCGTCATTGCTATCTCAAATTCGTTATGTAGTCTCCGCTTTTTCTCTTCTGGTGTTGTTGTCGTGGAAAATAATACATTTAATAAATCCAGTATCGCTAAATCACTGCTTTTGTCCGCATCTCCCAGATTGAGAATTACTACTTCCATTAAATCATAATTCTCTTCTTTTGTATAGGGTTCTCCGTAAATTATATCTTCTATCGTGTGATATTTAAAAATTCCATTCTTTCGTTTCTTCGCCGGATCTGGACAAATCCATATGCTGTAGACTTTTTCTACCTTCTCATAATGTTCATCTACAAACACCGTTCCATATTGTTCCGAAATCATTCTTCCGCAATAATAAAATCCTCTTTTTACAATCGGATATCCTGGCGTATCGTCTAACTGTATTTCAAGATTGAGAATCAAACGAACCCGTTCGTTGCTCTTTGGCAGAAAGGCCGGAAGACGGATATCATAATATATTGTATGTTCCTGAATCGAGTTAGATTCTGTATTCATCCCCTCTATTCTTTCGTCTCCGCCCAATTTTTTATCCTTACCTAATTCATCCTGGTGTACTGCATGGGTTGATACCTCTACTTCTTCTTTTAAGCAGTTATCGCAGATATACTGCACTTCGTATTGTGAAAATTCTTTTGTACAAGATTTTAAAATCCACGCTATGATTGCCTTATAGCTCAGCAACTTCTTTGCACATTCATCGTACTTTGCACGATTTCCTGCTATGTCAATTGCCTGCGCTAAACCTGTCTGACGAATCATCGAAACACCTCCAAATTATCACATTACCTCTTTACTTCTCATGCTATCACTTTATTTATAAAGAAAGACTGCATTTCTAAGCCAGCCTTGAAACAAAGGAATGGCATTTCGATTATATTATCATATATTTTTCTATTTTTGTTGTTTTTCTGACGAATTATGCTGATTTCGTGATAATAATATGATAATTCAAATTGTTTGGTGTTATCTTCCACTATGTTTCTATTTTAATTTAATGATTCCATGGATGATTTCTTACATAACGGTATTTACATTCCACTATGATAGGGATAATTGTTATGGAACAGCGGTTTGAAATATTTAGATAATTCTAATAAACTCAAACTGCCTTCTCAAACGTAGGGTGGCCGGTCTGCTTTTTCTTTACATTCCAATTTGGTTCTACTTTAATACTTATAACGCCTTATTTGAAACCGACTCCTTAGATTTTATATTCCATTTTGGTTCTATTTTAATGCAGTTAAAGAGATAATGTACAGTCCTTTCCAAATTTACTCTCCATTCTCACATATTTAAAACAGAATCCAAATAACTATATTGCTAATGTATTTTTTACTTCTCTACATTATATAACCAATATACTATCTACAGCACAAAAAAACATTCTTTATTATTTACAAAACATTTTTCTGCTCCCATTGTTCCAAATATTCCAATACATTTTCTTCATGACTGTTATAATCAAAATCAGAGCTAAATTTTCCGTTTTTATCAAATTTTAACGTTATCGCGTACCAAGAGGACTCAACTAATTCCATCCTTTCTTTTTGAAATATATCATTAAGTGCTTTGTACGTTTTAATAACCTGCGGCTTAGATATGCCTTTCATTTTCATTACATTTATATAGTTATTATTCGACTCTTTTGAATAGCATCTCATACTGTAGCTTCCAGAAGTATATTCTGCCATAAAAATAGCATTCTCCCATCCGGAAGGTAAAATATTTAGTAACTCATTAAAAATATCCTGAAAATCTAAATTCATGTTAATTCTCCTTTTTATTTGGGAAGATACGCATATCCTCTACTCCATTAATAGAATATGTAACTAAAATATCTGTTGGTCTGTGTGAGGCACCTTCGTAAATCGTCTCTATTTTAACCTTTACAGTTTCTCCATCTTTGACTTTTTCTGCCAAGGCATTTTCAAAATTTTTGAAATCACGTCTATTGATATCTGCATCTTGAGGGATTATATTCTCTAAGCCATTTGAACCATCAAACTGATCACCTATAAGATGTCCTCTATCGTCTCCTTCCTTTTGATCTCCTTTCCCAATATCCTCTATAGAATCCCGGATTGGAAGTCTTCCCTCTCTGTCTTTCATATGCAAGACACCTTCGACAGAAGCTATTCTGCCTTCGGCATCCGTTGTATATGTATATCCATTAAGCTCATAATTATTATTAGGAATCAATGAATTCTCAATTCTATACACATTTCCATTATCATCCATATATTTTTTTCGATTATCAATCACTTCTATATTTGAATAATACAATTCTGCGCCAATTTTTTCTATATTTTCACTGATTTTATTTGAATCAATTTTAGAGTTAAAAAGTTGGCTCCAGAAACTATCACATATATCCTTTCCTAATGAGTTCTCTGCTTTAATTTCATTAAATCCATTGAGTTCTTTTTTAGAAATTTCACTTGCTACTACTTCTGCTATTTTTGTATGTTCTAATCCTATCATTATACAATCCCCCTTCCTTTTATATAGAGTTCTGTAAAATGATTATAAATTTCTTCATATTCAGCATCTCTTTGAACTTTTTCTGCTATAATTAATCCCAGAACCAAATTAATCTGCTCTGTTTCAAATGATTGTACAGATGGAGAAAGTGAATTGATTACGTTTCTCAGCCACGGTTTCATTTCTGTACATTCCTTTGCATTCTCTATTGCTTTTTCTGCATGTAAAAAGTCAAAAAGTAATTTTTGTAATGGTTTAAACAAGTTTGGTTCTTCGGCAAAAACATATTCCATAAAATCACATTTTACAGGCGTTTCTAATTTAGAATGAATTACTTTATCTTTTAACTTTTTAATATCTACTCTGTCATTTTTACGATAAAGTTCATTATTCATTATACAATTAAGCAATTCTTTCTCTACAGAAATCTTCTTTAAGGAATCATTTTCTTCATTTGACTTCTCATACTCTTCCATCCAGTCATATTTTCTCTCATATTTGTCTATCTGACAAAGTACAGGTTCTAACCAGTCACTTTGCATAACCGCAGCCACACCATTATCTAATTTCGCAAGTTCTACGATTTGTTCGTCATTTAATCCTGCCGCGCGGCCAACTAGCTCTCTATCTTCATAATCTGGTAATCTGAGGATTATCTTGGTATTCGTATTGCGAATTACAGACATATCTAAAAGTCCCGGCGATTGGTCTGCAATAATAAAGCCCTCTCCATATGTCCTCATCTCCGCAATAGAATTTGCTAACATTTCTACAGATTTTCCAAGTAAATTTCCTGACTCACTTGATTGTTCCGATGAAGTTCGCTTTAATAAATTGTGAGCTTCTTCAAGAACAGTAACATGTTTCAAATGCTGATTTGCTTCAGAAACTCCCATTCTGTACTCCTGCAGTTTCAAAACAAGAAGTCCCATAATCAATGACTTGGTTTCTGTGGAACCAATCCTGCTTAAATCCACTATGACATTCGTATCAAACAGTTCCTCCATGCTAATCTCATCTGCATTAAAAATCAGACCATTTATTCCAGTTGTCAATGAACGAAGACGAGTAACTAATGCACCTGTGTAATCTCCTTTATTATCAGCGGAATACTCACTTTCTTCCAAGACTTCTCTTATCTGCTCATATACATCCTTAAAAGTAGGGAATAGATTATCATCATATTTATTTTCTGACATTTCCATATCCCATCCAGCTTTTTCATACGCTCTTTCTATCGCATCTTTCAAAATAGCTGGCATTGCTGCATACATTGGCCAACATACATTAAAGATTTCAACTAATCGGTCTAAATGTTCCAATACATGGACTTCTTTCGGAAAACTAAATGGATTAATCTGGAGCATCTCTGTTTCTTTTACTTTTGGATTTGTTCCGTAAACAGTCACATCACTCTTCCCACCAAATGCCGTTATATCCTTATATTCACCCTTCGCAGGCTCTACTACAAGGAACTTTACATCCTCTTCATTTATCTGTTCTAACATTTTATAGATTGTATTGGACTTTCCTGCTCCTGTTGAACCTGTAATAAATGTGTGCGCTGTCAATCCTGCTACATTTAACTTTACTTCTGATTTTTTCTCTACTTGCCCCATGTGATAAATCTTTCCTATATTGATTTTTCTTTCATCACTTACAGAAAAAACTTTCTTTTCTGTCACATTGCGACCAAATTCGGCATGTTCCATAACAGGCAATCCATAGACAGAACGAGTAGGTAATCCTAAATGTAATGGCAATTCCAAACCACTTACTATTGTTCCTGGCGTATAAGTCATAACTTCTTCTCTCTCTGCAGTAATTGGAACTGCGAAAATTGGATGAGTAAAGCGACGAAGATATTCTTTCATAATATCTATTTTCGGTGCAACCTTCTCATCTAAGCCATTCCAGAAATTAATCGCTCCACTCTCTACTGAAGAACCTTCTCCAATCATAAGTGCATGATATGTATTTGCTGCAAGAAGACTACTCTCCTGCTTGCCAGACATAAAATATGCCCCACAGGAATATGCTCCATAATCTTCACATTCCCTCGTTCTTTTCAATTGCTCTTCTAAACGCTGCAACATTTCCTGAATCGGTTTATTGACATTTTCAATCTGAAGAGTTTTTCCCTGACCTTTTGTATCTGTTGTCCCCTGTGTTTTCGTTTCTGAAGTTGTATTAGTTTCCGAATGTGTTGTTCCATCTGATGTAGTTTTAGAATATCCTGCATTCACACCTCCACTTAGCCCCATTGATTTTCCAATAGTACTTACGATACTCTCTGCTTTAGAAAACCCTTCAGCACCTTTTTGCATTGCTCCACCAACCACGCCTGCACCTATTGCAACCGGCTCTACAATCGGAAATGCCATGCCAACTACTGAAAGTACTGAACCTGCAATAGAAATAGCTCTTCCTGCCATCGCTATCTTGCTCGGACTGTTTTTTGTTATTCCCTGTGAAATCTCAGTACTTCTCGATGTATTAGCTCCTATATTAATTCCCAGACTTTTTGTATGAGACTGTGTATGACTTGTTCCATCTGTAATAGATTGTGACATACCCTTACTGAGACTTTCTGTAACAGCTCTGCTCATATTTTCATTATAGGACCAAACACTTTTTTCAAAAGAAGATAAAGAACTATATAATTCTTCATAACCACTCCGGATATCACTCTGCTCTTTTGTTGTCAATGGTTCTGCTATAAAAATTGCCGTATACGTATTTCCACGCATCGCATCAATAAAACGTTCTAATCCTTGAATAAACGATTTATTCTCTGTTTTTGACTTATCTCTGGCAGCCGCCACACAAGATACAGAAGAAATATATTTTACCGAGTTTCCGAATATATCATTTACTAACTCTGGCATATCCTTCTGTGCTGGAACATCATGAAACTTCGTCCCAGGGAAGTTACTTTTCATTCCATTTTTTAAAGTTTTAAAAGATGTGCTAAGTTTTCTTTTTGCTTCTGGATCTTCTCCACTATTTCTAACGCCCACATAAATCTTTGCCGGGGCATCTATCCTCGCAACATCGACCATAACAATCAAATTACAACCAAGAGACATACTTGCATGATATACTGTAGATAATTTTTGAAATAAATCCTCGCCTTTTTTGCATGATAACTCTTCTAACTGAAAAAATCTGGTACAGTCTTCTACTTTTTCATCTAATAATATCTGTGTAGGCTCTACTGCCGCATATTCCTGTAATTGTGGAAGATACCTTTTATACACGGTATGCTGTGCCAAAGATAAGGCTGTATTTAATTCATTATAACTTCTAATATCTATAATATTTTGCATTTAATTCTCCTCCATAACTGCTTTTAATCTGGCTAATTTTTTTTTCGCTGTATCAATTCCATAATCTGCTGCTATACAATAATATTTATACATTTCTTTGCCTTTTTCGGTTTTTAAAAATTTTTCCATTTTTATTGTAGATGTTGCTGCACTTCCTAATATTGCTGCTGGTATAGTAACAATACTAGTAATTGGAATTGCTATAGATACCCCAACCAAAGCTCCCGTTCTTTCAGCAAAATGTTTATCTACTTGTTCAAAATACTCTTCTGCTAATTTTAAACATGCATATGGATACGGATATTCATTATCGGCACTTTTTTTATATAACTCATATGCTTTACTTATATCTTTTTTAACCCCTTTTCCCATTTCATAATAATAAGCTAAATGATATTGAGCCACCGCATGTCCTTGTTCGGCTGATTTCTCATACCATTCTGCTGATTTAACAAAGTCCTGCTCTACCCCTTCTCCAAATTCATAACATAACCCTAAATTATATTGAGCCACTGCATATCCCTGTTCTGCTGACTTTAAATATAATTCTATTGCTTTCGCAATATTCTTCTCCACTCCCTTTCCTTCTTCATAACAGTCTCCCAATTGATACTGTGCTTGAGCGTATTCTTGTTTTGCTGATTTTTTATACCATTCTACTGCTTTAAAAATATCCTCTTCTACACCACTTCCCTCTTCATAACATTCTCCTAGACTATACTGTGCTATCTCATATCCTTGCTCGGCTGATTTTTTATACCATTCTACTGCTTTAAAAGCATCTTTTTCCACTCCAAGCCCTTCCTTATAACATTCCCCAAGACTATGCTGTGCAACTTCATGTCCTTGTTCAGCTGATTTTTTATACCATTCTACTGCTTCAAAAATATCCTCTTCTACACCACTTCCCTCTTCATAACACACTCCCAGTCTATATTGTGCATACATATTATTTTGATTTGCTGCTTTCTTGTACCATTCTATTGCTTGTGAAATATCTATTTTCCCATCATATCCAAACTCATAACATCTACCCAAATTATATTGTGCCTCTACATTTCCAACAAGTGCACTTTTCTCATATAGTTCTTTAGCTTTCACCTTATCTATTTCTAACCCATATCCAAACTCATAACAATAGCCTAATATATTTTGTCCCTCTTCATTTTCCTGAGATGCTGACTCAAAAAATAACTTTACTGCTTCATCATCATTTTCTTCCACACCTTTTCCAACAAAATAGCACATTCCCAATTGATACTGTGCTTGAGCATCCCTTTGTTCTACTGCCTTTTTGTACCAATTTATTGCCAAATCATACTGCTCTATATTTTCATAATATTCCCCTAACAAACATTGAGCTGTTGCCTCTCCTCCTTCTGCAGCTATCTTACAATGTATAAGCATATTCTCTATATCATCTTTTTCCATATAGTACCCCATCAAAAGTATTTCTGCTTGTAAATCGCCTTTTTGAGCTGCTTTTTTATACCAGCTAACAGCTTCTATCTCATCTTGTGCTAATTCAGAACATCCAAAATAATAAATTCGCCCTAAAGTACATTGTGCAATTGTTTTTTCACCTAATGCCGCTCTCTTTAACCATTTAATTGCTAGCTTCAAATTTTCTTCTATATATTCCCCCTGTGAATAAATTATATATAACTTCCATTGCGCTTCTATATTTCCCTTATCTGCTGCCAATTCATAGTATTTTATAGCATCTGATATTGCCTCATCTATAGTTATATCAAAATCTAATTTTGTATCTCCTTCACAAAAATTATAGTAGTATTCCCCTACTTTATATTGTGCTTCTTCTAATTTTCCATATTCTGCCGCTTTCAAATAATAATCAAATGCTCTTTTATACAATTTTCTATGTTCTGCTTTTTGTGCTTCTTCTAAATTTTCCCTTGCAACAGCGTCTTTACTCATTCCATCTGCCCTATTTCCAAAACCAAATCTGGAAATACATTCCTCAAATATAAATTTATTCTCTCGTGGTCCATTAAATTCAAAATTCAAGTCAACATTATTATCATCTATCATCTCACGTATTTCTTTAATCAATCCTTTCCAGCCGCTTCTATCTCCTACTTCCGAAAACCAATTAGGAATAGGAATATTTTGAATTGCTGAAATATCCTTCATTCTGATTCCATCTACCGAAATAGACTCCAATTTATCTGAATAAACAATAACTATTCTTATTGTAGCTTGATTCGCAAAAGCTTCTTTTTTTTCTCCTTGACCTTCTTCTATTTTTTCTTCCTCCAAATTACCGAATAAATCTGAAAAATAATCTTCCTCATTTGCTTCTTCAGACATATATATTGTTATTCCCTCTTGTAAACCTATCTGTGCGCAGTTTTTTTCTAGAATAAACAAACCTATATTTTTATCTTGTCCTGCTTTCTCAATTCTTTTTCTTGTATCATTGTCTGCTATTCCTTTTATTTCTAATTCCTGTTTTCCATCAACTCCTTTAAACTTAATTTTATCTCCTACCGTAATCTCTCCCTTTTCTACCTTTCCACTAAGTACACTGCCCCCTTTTATCACGTTAATTTTGGAAATTGTCATTTTAAATTTCACCTGATTGTCTTTCATCACACTTTTTCTCCTCTTATCTATAAGTATCCTTTAACATTCTTATTATAGTTTGTTGATATTTTCATTTTTCTAAAATTTTTTATCATTATCTCAAAATACTCTATTTATCTAAATCCGTAATACTTTAATCCTTTTTTTGCACTCGTATTTCCCCATTCTACCGCTTTCTTAAACCATTTAACGGCTTCTTGTCTGTTTCTTCTTTCCACCCTATAATATTCTCCTAATGAATTGCAGTATTCCCCTAATGCTTTTTTCAGTTCTGCATCATTTTGCTGTGCTGCTTTTTCATACCATCGTATACTTTCTCTATCATCTTTCTTCACACCTTTTCCTTCTAAATAGAATAATGCGACTTCTATCTGTTTTTCTCCATCGCCTTTTAGTGCCTCTTCTGTGTAATAATCCAGTACTTTTTTATACCATTTTGCCGATTCTTGTTCATCCCTCTCTACCCCTTTTCCTTCCATATAAAGTTCTGCTATCTGTTCCTGACTATAAATGTCTCCTTCCATAGCCTCAGTCATATAAGAAATAAATGCTTTTCGATACCATTTTTCAGCCTCTTTTTGATTTTTTCTTACGCCTTCGCCCTCCATGTAAAAATCTGCTATTCTTGTTTGACTAAAAGCATCTCCTTGTTTCGCTGCTTCCATATAATAATAAAAAGATTTTTCATCACTTGGACACAAATGCAAATCCCCTGTTCTATAGGCAAACCCCAGCTCGCGGATTGCTTCTTTACAACCTTGTTCAGCCGCTTTTTCATACCATTTGACAGCTTCTTCATAATCTGCTTCTATCCCTGTTCCAAACTCATACGCATGAGCAATAGAACATTCTGCCTCTGCATTTCCCTGCTGCGCAGCCATCTTTATCCATTTAAAAGCTTCTTTATCGTTTTCTTCTACATATTCCCCTGCATAAAAAATCTCATATAAATCTATCTGTGCATTTACATTTCCCTGATTTGCTGCCATTTCATAATAGCTTATTGCATTTGATATTCCTTCTTCTATCGTCAAATTAAAATCTATTTTCCCCTCTCCCTTACAAAAAGCATAATAATATTCTCCTACTTTGTATTGGGCCTTATCCAGTTCACCATGTTCTGCCGCTTTCAAATAATAATCAAAAGCTCTTTGATATAATCCTCTATGTTCTGCCTTTTCTGCCTCTGCAAAATTACTCTTTGCTATAGCATCTTTACTCATTCCGTCTGCACTACACCCGTATCCTAATTCAGAAATACACTTTTCAAATATATATTTACTTTCCTGTGGTCCATTAAATTCAAAATTCAAATCCACATCATAGTCATCTATCACTTCACGAATTTCTTCTATTAAACCTCTCCAGCCATTTCTATCTTGTTTTACATCAAACCAATTCGGAATAGGAATATTTTGAATAGAAAAAATATCTTCCATATAGGTTCCATCTACTGAAATTGACTCTAATTTATCTGAATAAACAATAACGACCCTTATTGCATTTTCATTTTGAGGAATACTTTTCTCCTGCAATTCAACACTTTTTTCTGTGACATTTTCTGTCTGATCCATATCTCCAAATAATTCTGAGAAAAATTCTTCCTCTGATGTTTCCTGTGGTATATATACAGTCATTCCATCTTGTAATCCTATATTCTCACATTGTTTTTCTTTTACTAATAATCCCACATTTTGATTTTTCTCTGCTTTATTCACTCTTTTTTTCTTATCGTTATCTGCTATTCCGATAACTTCTAATTTATTATTTTCATTTTGAGTTTCAAATACTATCTCGTCCCCTACCTTAATCTTTCCTGTTGCAATCTTTCCACTAAGTACGCTACCAATTTTTATTGTAGTAACCTTTGAAATTGTCATTTTAAAATTCACGTTATTTTTCATAATAAATTTCCCTTCTCTTGATATGTAAAAAATTCTTAAACCCAGCTATAGTTCTTGATAAATTTTATTTATACGTTTCTGTTCTTACCTATTTTTCTCATTATTTATTATTTTAATATTTACCATGAGTATCCCAAACTTTTCAATTTTTCTTGGGCTTCATTACTTCCAAGTCTAGCTGCTTTTTGATAATACTTAATCATTTCTTTACCTTTATCCGATTTCAAAAAATGGGATTTCACCAACTTTCTTGATGCAATTGCGCCTGCTGCTGCCGCTGGTACAGCGATTACATTCGCTACTGGCACTAATATAGATGCACTCATCAATAAAACACTTCTTGAACCAAAAAATTCATCCATTTCTCCATAATGGCCATTTGCTATTCTCAAACAAGCATCAATAAATGGATGTGGATTATCTGCTGCTTTTTTTATCCATTGTTGACCTATCTCAAATTTATTTTTATCCGCATTCTCTTTTCTCCAATAATTACATCCATAATAATATTCTCCTTTTGCATACCCCTGTTCTGCAGACTTTTCGTACCATTCCAAAGCCTCTTTTCCCTGTCCATTTTGATCATAACATCTTCCCAGACAACATTGGGCCTCTGGATTCCCATATTCAGCAGGTTTCCGATACCATTTTATCGCCTTCTCCCAGTTTTTAAAGCTCTCACAATATTTTCCCAAATAGTATTGTGCTTCTATATGGCCTCGTTCTGCCGCTTTTACATACCATTCTGATGCCCGGTGTCTAGCACTTGGTAAACCTAGTCCTATTTCGTAACATCTTCCCAATTCATACTGTGCCTCCATATATCCTTTTTCTGCGGCTTTTCTGTAATATTCCGCGGCCTTTACAAAATCTCTGCATATTCCTTCGCCATTTTTATAACACTCCCCCATATAATATTGTGCTCTTGCTACACCTTTTTTTGCTGCTTCATTAAACCAGTAAAAAGCCTGTTGCGTATTTCTTTCTACTCCTAACCCTTCTTTATAACATTCTCCTACATTAGTTTGAGCTTCTGCATGTCCTTGTCTGGCTGCTTTCTCAAACCATTCAAAGGCTAATTTCTTACCAAATTTACTTTCATCTCTACAATATATTCCCAAATCATTTTGTGCTTCTGGATATCCTTGCTCTGCTGATTTTTTTATCCATTGGAGAGCTAATGCATTATCTTTTGTAACTCCTATTCCAAACCAGTAGCATTTTCCTAAATGATCCTGTGCTTTCGCATTTTCTTGTTCTGCTGCTTTTTTATACCATTTTACTGCTTTAGCCAAATCTTGTTCAATTCCTACTCCCTGTTGATAACATTCACCTAAATTATTTTGTGCTTCTGCGTATCCTTGTTCTGCTACCTGTTTAAAATAAAGAAAGGCTCGTTTGGGATTTTTCGCGCATCCATTCCCATACTCATAACATTCTGCCAGATTATTTTGTGCTTCTAGCGAACCTTGTTGCATAGCCTTTTCATACCAGTTTATTGCCACTCTATAATTTTGCGTTACACCCAGCCCCTTATCATATTTTACTCCCATTTTATACTGAGCTTTTACATAGCCTGCTTCCGCAGATTTTCTATACCACTCTAATTCCTGATATTGATTTTTTGCTACACCTGTTCCATTCTCATAACACTCGCCTAATTTGTATTGTGCAATAGTATGCCCTCCATACGCTGCTCTTTTATACCATTGGACAGCTTCTACTTCATTTTTTGTAATACCTGCCCCAAGCATATAACATTCTCCAAGTTTATAAGCCCCTAATATGCTTCCTTGCATGGCCGCCTTTTCATACCACGCTTTAGCATTAAAATCATCCTTATTTTTTTCATAATACTGTGCTAACTTTTCCTGGGCTTCTACTTTTTCATTCTTTGCCGCTTCTTTTAGCCACTTTATTGCTTCCTGATTATCTTTTTCAATTATTTCACCATTTGAATAAATTTCAAAAAGTTTATATTGTGCTTCTACATGTTGATTTCTGGCAGCTATCTTATAGTATTTTAAGCTTTCCTTTAAAAGTTCTTCTTCTTTCTCTTCTTCTTGCTTCAAATATTCTTTATAATAATAATCTGCCAAAAAATACTGGAACTCTTTATTATTTTCATATTTCGCTATTATTTTATATTGTCGCAAGCCTTCTTTATTTTTTCCACCATCCCAAGCCTTTTTAGCAACTATTTTATTTGCTTTCATATCTGATTCCGGATTTTTTACTTCTTCTTTATAAACTATACCTTCTCTTTGAATGCATTCTTTAAATACTTCTTCGCTATCTTTGTCTCCATAAAACACAAATTCCAAATCTTCCTTACTGCATCCTGCGGCGTCTAAAATTACTTTTATAAATCCATCCCATCCATCTCGACCTTTACATTCCGGAAACCATTCTGGTATCGGTCTATTTTTTATATATTCAATATCTTCAATATAATCCTCATCAATAGATAACGATATTAATTTTTCTTTCTTATCATCATATATAACTATTACTTTTTTCATATATTTACATCCTCATCTAAATATCATTTGAATAATAGTCCAATATTTTTTTTTAAATATTGGACTATTATTATTCCTTTTATTTTTCCAGACAAGCTTTATATTATCTTTTTTCTTTCCATGCCTGCTTTGGTATTTCATCTAGTTTTTCTTTGCTTATACCAGTCTTAAGATATCTTGCCTCTTCCCTAACTCCTTCTCCATCATTTAAAAACAAATCAAGTGCTATATCTAATAACAATCCTCCTATACTTTCTGTTGCACTTTCCTTTTTCTTCTTCTTTCCAAAGATCTTTTGTTCCTCCTTTATAAAAATTATTTATATTTAATTATCTACCCTACGACCTCCACAGCATCCCCCTGCCCCCGAATCCATCTCTCAATCCCCTTCCCAAACACCTCCGCTCTTACCGTATACACGCCATCCTCATATTTTTCAATCTCCGCGGTAGGCAGACGATCTTTTACTGCTTCGATGGATAATCCTTTGTATTTAAAGCGGACAGTCTGGAGCTTGCCACCGTACATGAACTGGACGCGTTTGCGGAACTCGCCTTCTTCAAAACGGCTGCCGTAAGGGATGCGGAAGTGGCTGTCGTCAAAGACTTTCAGGCTTTTGATGCGGTCGATTCGGTAGATGGTTGGGTATGAATCGTTGGCCACCTCGAAGTTCGCACGTAGTTCTTCGTCGTCGATGAAGGCAGTGAGGTAAAAATAGAATTCGGAGAACATGATTGCTACGGGTTTTAATCTCCGTTTTTTTATCTCGTTGTCACTTCGTCTGTATTCGATTTCGATGTAGTTCTGGTTTTGTATAGCCTGGCCGATGTCCCACATTTTGTTAAGGAAGCGGGTTTTGTGCTGGAGTTCAACGTAGTTCGCTTCTTCGTTTTTGATGAGTTGTTCTACTTGCGGCTGGTCGTTTTTATCGACAGCGGCGTGGATGAGCTTATCAATGATTTCTGACATTTCTTCTTTGACAAAGGCTCTGCTATCTAAGAGAATTTTGCATATTGCTAATATTTGCTGTGGGGATAATTTATAGATGTTTTCATATTGAAGCCGGTAACCATCGGCATTTTTATCGTATATGACAGAGTTGAAGACACCGGTATTTAGTTCGTCTCGTTCTAAAAAGTCGGTGATGTCTTTAATGTCTCGCTGAATGCTTCGTGGATGGACGTTATAGAGTGCTGCTATTTCCTGTTTATTCACTGTTTTTCCATCCATAAGTTTTGTATAAATTCCCAGAATTCTCTGGATTTTATCGTTTTTTATCTCTTCGGTTCGTTTTGTGACCATTTTCTGATAATTTCCCCTCTAATACTTATTTTTCAATTTATTTCTCCAAAAAAATTATACCATATTGGATTTTTTAGTGCAATCTGCTTTTATAGTTTGTTTTTCAGTTTTTCTGCTTAAGATATAATTAAAAATGAAATATTTTACCATTATTCAATTGTGAATCATATGGTTAATTTTTTTGAATTATTTGAAATATAGAAAGGGAGAACAGAATGTCTATCATGCTGCCGGAAATTGATTTTGAAAGAATTGGACAACGTGTGAAACAGGCTAGGATTGATAAAGGATATACGCAAGCAGAACTCGGTGAGGTTATTGGCTGTTCCAATAATCATATGAGTCATATCGAGACTGGCCAGACTAAGGTTTCTCTGTCTCTTCTTTTAAAGCTTGCTTATGCTCTTGATATGGATCTGAACTTTTTTCTGATGGATACCCCTTATGTTGAAAAGGATCGCATGATTGATTCAGAAATTGCGAATAAGCTTTCTCAATGTTCCCCTTCCACACTGTTGTCTGTAAATAAGATTATTGATATTCTTCTTGAACAGCAGGAGCGTGAAAAAGATTCCATTTCCTATTAAGAAGTTTTTAGGAATTCATTTGTGATATAATATCAGCTTAATATCTATCCACCGTGATATAATATCCGTTTAATATTCTATCCACATGAATAATATTATATGGCACCAGGTACCATTCATATTATTTATAATATCGGATACTATTAATATCACCTTTCATATTGATAGTATCAAAATGTGCCTGCTGGTTATCAGCTTTTTTCCTGCCTGTCCATGATACTTTTTATGAGCTGGCTGATTCTTCGTTCGGTATATCCCAGTTCTTTTGCCAGCTCGGAACCGGTCATATCCCACATGTGTTCTTTTACATAATGCATAATGTAGTTTTCGGTATAGAGCTTTTTCGGAAAGGAAATCTGATGTCCTCTGTATAGGGCATAGATTTCTTTCATTATTTTTTCCCCAAATTCTAAATAAAGCTCATTATATACCGGGCGGTATCTGCTGATAGTTTTGACAGATTGTTCAAACTGTTCCGACTCCATATCACGGCTTTCTTTCATGTGCCGTCTTACGATACGTTCGGTGCATTCGAGTTCATCTGCCATTACTGCTGGAGACTTTTCCGTTTTATTTTTCTGCACATAATAATTGATATATTCTTCTGTGTACAACTTTTTCGGAAAGGAAATCTGCCGTCCTGCATATGCTCTATGTATTTTTGTTGTTATTTCTTCCCCAAATTCAGAAAATAAGGAACCGTATATAGAACGGTAACTGTCTGGGTTGCTCTCGTTAAATATTGCCATTTTTTCGTGTTGTCCTGTTTTACATTTTTTCTTTTCAGCTATATCTCCCACATGCCACATGAACATTCTCTTCCACCTTTCTTTCCGTTATTATACGGATTCAGGCAGACAGAAAATGTCTATCCATATCTTTTTTATAGTTTTCTGACATTTTTACGAGTTCACCAGCCGGAGAATATTTTATTGTTTTTTAATATACTCTTTTTTATTATAGCCTTTTATAAATCCAATTACTACTCACAGATTTCTTGGAAATTTTCCTTATTTTTCTGTTTCATATCTCATTTTCTGAAAACCACAGTCTTCTGGAAAATTTTCCAATCCTCCAGAGCGTGTTTGAAAAATGCTCTAGCATAATTTTTTACTTCAACAGTCAAAGACAGCCCGCTGGGAATAAAATAAACCATATATGTGGTTTCGGAGTTGCAAGGGTATACTATGATATTACTTCTCACAACGGCAAAAATCACACATATGGCTTATTTTATTCTCAGCGGGCATCTTTCTTGCCTGCGGCAAAAAGAAATATGAAAAAATTATGTCCTGAATTCTGATTTGTGAGACTGCAAGGCAGACGAACTCCTGAAGCAAAATAAAACCCACAGAGAATATAATATTCCCTGTGGGCGTCTCTCCTGCTACGCAAACCAGAAGTTATTCAATAATTGTTCCGGTTTTCTCCAGATAGCCTTCTAAAGCTTTATCAATTGATGTAATAATTACCTTTCTTCCATTGCCTTTTTCAAGGAAAGAAACACCTGCTTCAATCTTTGGAAGCATTGTATTTGGCTCGAACTGACCTTCATCGATGTATTTCTGTGCTTCTGCTACAGTAATATGCTCTAATGGAGATTCCTGTTCTGTATTGTAACCAACACAGACATTCTCTACACTTGTTAAAACCATGAATACGTCTGCGTTCAACAGTTCTGCCATTCTTCCACTGGCATAGTCTTTCTCGATAACTGCGCTGGCACCATGAAGTTCTACTCCCTGTGCTAACACTGGAATTCCGCCACCGCCGCAGGCGATAACTACCTGTCCCTGGTCAGAAAGCGCTTTGATAGAATCAATCTCGATAATTCCCTGTGGCTTTGGAGCTGCTACAATTCTTCGATAGCCGCCCTCTACTTCTGTAACATAGTTTCCATGTTTTTCTTCCTGCTCTGCTTCTTCTTTCGAAAGAAGTCTTCCGATAACTTTAACTGGCTCATTAAATGCATCATCATAAGGGTCTACCATTACCTGTGTGATAATTGTACATACTGGGCGATACACTCCTCTTTTTAAGAGTTCGGCACGAATCGCATTCTGTAAATCGTAGCCGACATATCCCTGACTCATGGCAGAACATACGGACATAGGCGCCTGTGTATAGTCTTCTCTGTCCTTGCTAAATTCATTCATCGCTGTATGGATCATTCCAACCTGTGGTGCATTACTGTGGGATATAACAACGTCTGCCCCTGCTTCTACTAAATCTGCAATTGCCTTGGCAGTATTTCTTGTTGCTTTGTACTGTTCTGGCATTGTTGTTCCTAATGCTCGGTGTCCGAGGGCTATTACTACTTTTTTCTTGCTCATAATTCCCAATCCTTTCTACAGTTATACTTGAGTTATATTTGTCTTTTAGTCTACCAGAAAATAAAAAGAATTTCCAGAGCGTGTTTATAAAATTAGTTTCCTGTAAAAGATTACAAGATATAAAAAATATTTAAATCACGCCGACTATTTCTCCAAATATTCTTTCATTGCCTCTATTGCCTTTTCTCCGTCATGAAGTCCCTGTTTATAAAGGACCGTAAGTTTGGCCTTATCCTTTTCAATTCTTCCTACTTCCACTTTTGCTTCCGGACGAATGATAAAGACTTTTCCCTCTTTTTCCTGTTCTTCTAAGAAATCTATTGTCTCATTATAACGGACATGTCTTGTCTCCATAGCATGAAGAAATTCTTTATACTTTGGATAACGAAGACGCATAATCGGCATCAGCTTATTCGGCGCCTTACGATATCCGTGGTCTCTTGTGAGAATGACAACATTCTTCTCATTGCCATCTTCTATTGATTTACGAATCGGAATACTGTCAGCAATTCCTCCATCAAGAAGCTTATGTCCTTTTACAACGATTGTCTTAGAAACTAATGGCAGCGAACTTGATGAACGAATCATCCACATCTGCTTTCTAAGATCTCGCACTCTTAAATATCTTGCAGCTCCTGTTTCCACATCAGTAACTACTGCATAAAACTTACCTGGATAATTTAAAAATGCCTGATGATCAAATGGATCTAACACATCTGGAATCTGTTCATAAAGCATCTCTGGCCCAAAAACATTTCCTGTTTTCAAAAATGTTTTTGCTCCACAGTAATTCGGGTCATCAAGATAATCTACATTTACTCGAAATGCCCTTCCTCTCTGTTTAGAAAGGTAGCTGCATGCATGGCAGCTTCCGGCAGATACTCCATATACACTGGAAAATTCAATTCCTGCATCTAAAAAGGCATCTAATACACCGGCTGTATATACACCGCGCATTCCGCCTCCTTCTAAAATCAATCCTGCATTATACATAATCGACCTCGCTTTCTATTTTGCATTTTCTTTGCTGTCTTTTTATATAGAACATAGTATAACTCGATTTCGGTAAATTCTCCACAGTTATTTTTTATAGTAATTGCTGCGGGCATCTCCTTGCCTGCGGCAAACCAAATTTCACCTTATCACCTGCTGGCGTTTATATTCGCTGATTGGTTTTCTTCCTGCTTTTCTGGCAGCAATCTGTTCATACAAGTCTGCGGTTCGTATATCTATACTGTAAATCTGTGCCTGTGCTGAACCGTTGGAATAAAGTTTTTTGCCCTCTGCAGGACGTTGGATGATATCCAAAGTGGCATTTTGACGTATTTCTTTTAGCAGGGGAGAAGAGGATTTGGAAAAGCCTAATATTCTTGCATATGGTATCGGAATGTCTTTGGCTTCTTCTAAGAATGGATAGTATTTCATGTGAAGTACGATATGCAAAAGAACTCTTCTCAATGCCGCATCCGTAATCTGTCTGGCATGAAGGCTTTCTATCAAATCTTCGAAAGAAAGACCTGGCTCATAAATATTTTGAAATCTTCTTGCTAAATCAAGATTCATTCCAAAGTATTTGCCAATTACTTTATTTTTCAGAAGAAACGTATAGTCAAGATAGGGCATTAAATCTTCCCAGGTCACAAAGTTATTCTGTAAAAATCCTTCTATAAAAGGAAGATATTCTCCACAAAGTGCTTTTTCAAATGCCTGGGGTGCTTCTTTTTCTTTGTTATAAGTATTATTATAGATATTGCTGACTCTGTTATTGGTATTTTTTCCCGTATTTCCACATTTTCCGCTATTACAAGTTTCTGTATTATACGGATTTTTTCTACTGAAGTTTCTATAAAAATGGTACATTTCCTGGCGGATTGCTGTTGCGGAGGAATAGTTTTCTGTCAGTTTATTTTCATGATAATGATTTCCTTTTCTTTTAATAACAACTGGCCTGATCAAAGAATTTCTTCTTTTTAATGCTTTGATATATTCCAAGCCTAAAATGTGATTTGGCTCTTTTAAAAATTCTATTGCTTTTTCTGGTTTCGAATCGAATAATAAATTTCCCGCTGCGAAAGCTCTCGCTTCTGGAAAACTTTTTCCCGATTTTAATTGTTCCTGCAAAATCTGTTTATATTCTTCCGATTCTTCAAGAAATAAAGTCGCATATGCCGAAAAATCTTCTACTTCTGCCCATTCGCTTCCAAAGGAAAGATAATCGACACAGCCTAATTGATCAAGAATCCCAATCCCTGCTGTAGCAAAATATTCGGCACTGGCTGTCGCATAGATTGCCGGCATTTCAATAATCAAGTCTGCTCCGCCAGAAAGCGCCATCCGGGTTCGCATATATTTATCTGCAATTGCCGGTTCTCCACGCTGTACATAGTCCCCGCTCATAACTACAACAACATAATCTGCCCCTGTTTTTTTCCGTGTTTCTTCTATATGATATTGGTGTCCTTTGTGAAATGGATTATACTCTGCGATAATTCCCGCTACTTTCATAAATGAACTCCTTTCTCCTTTTATTTCTACCTGAATGCAATTCATCTCCCACCTTAGAGGTCGGAGTATTCTTGCTGTAAGCGGATAAATCTGCTTATCTTTGTCCATATTATAACCGAAAACAAACGAAACAGCAATCTTCCTATTTTTTGTATTTCTTACTATTTTTTATCGTTTTTTGATGAATTTTTTTGATTTTTTTGGACATTTTTATATTTTTGTCTAATCATGTTAACTTTCAAACAAAATCATTTATTGTTTACTATGAAATACAATTACCTATCAAAACTCAAAAAAAAGTGCCGAAATAACAAAAAAACTCCATCATAAGCTGAATAAGTACATTTTCAAGATAAAAAAAACAAGCTATAATATGCCTAGCAAAATAAAATAAGCGAAATTTGGCGTTTCGTAATAAATAATTATACAAAAAGGAGATATGAAATGAAGGTTTTAGTAATTAACTGCGGTAGCTCTTCCCTGAAATATCAGGTTATTGATTCTGAGACAGAACACGTTCTCGCAAAAGGTTTATGTGAAAGAATCGGTATCGATGGTGTTTTAACTTATCAGCCAGCCGGCCAGGATAAGATTAAGTACGAAGCTGCAATGCCTGCACATCGTCAGGCTGTTGAACTTGTATTAAAACAGTTAACAGACCCTGAAAATGGTGTATTAAAATCCATCGATGAAATTGATGCTGTTGGACATCGTATGGTACATGGTGGTGAGAAATTTGCTTGTTCCACATTACTTACAGAAGAAGTATTAAAGACAGTAGAATCTTGTAACGACTTAGCTCCTCTTCACAACCCTCCTACATTAGTTGGTGTTGCTGCTTGTAAAGAGCTTCTTCCTACAACTCCAATGGTTGGTGTATTTGATACAGCTTTCCATCAGACTATGCCACCAGAAGCTTACATCTATGGTCTTCCATATGAGTACTATGAGAAATACGCTGTTCGTCGTTACGGCTTCCACGGAACATCTCATAAATATGTTTCTTTAAGAGCTGCTGAGATTCTTGGTAAAAAACCTGAAGACTTAAAGATTGTTGTATGTCACCTTGGTAATGGTTCTTCCATCTCCGCTGTTGATGGTGGAAAATGTGTAGATACTTCTATGGGTCTTACTCCATTAGAGGGTCTTGTAATGGGTACACGTTCTGGTGATATCGACCCTACTTGTATCGAATTCATCGCTCACAAAGAGAACCTTTCTCTTGAGCAGGTTATGGATATCATAAATAAGAAATCCGGTGTTCTTGGTATTTCCGGTGTTTCTTCTGACTTCCGTGATCTTGACGAGGCTGCAAAAGCTGGTAACAAACGTGCTGACTTGGCTTTAAGAGTATTTTCTCATTCCGTAGTTAAATACATCGGAAGTTTCATCGCCGTTATGAACGGTGTTGACGCCATCGTATTTACAGCTGGTATCGGTGAGAACGACGATATCATCCGTTCAAGAATTATCGAACATTTCGATTACCTTGATACAACTTTAGATCAGAAAGCAAACAAGATGCATGGAGAAGAACGTATTATCTCCACTCCAGAATCAAAAGTAAAAGTTATCTGTATCCCAACAAACGAAGAGCTTGCAATTTGCCGCGATACAGTTGAAATCGTTACTAAGAAAATGGTAGAAGATACAGTGAAAGATGTTTTAGGTAACAACTAATTCTTTCCTATTTTTTATCATATCTTCATTACTTAATATAAAGAATCCCCCGGAAAGTTCCTCATCCGGGGGATTCGATTTTTATTCGGGAATGACAGAGGATAGACAAAAAATTCAAAAACAGACGAATCCAGGAAGATAAAATATCCCTATTTGTGGTCTGGGAGCTACGAGACTATAATAAAATATTAGAAAAGGCCGACATGAAAAGGTATTGATTTTGACGACTTTGTGTTTTGTACAACTGAGTCAAAATCAATACCTTTTCATGCCGGCCTTTTCTTAGAAGACGACTTCTCGTAGCGACGAAAATCACAAATATAGATGATTTGATTCTCAGACTTCGTCTGTTTACTCACCCCGGCAAATTCCTATTTTCTATGCAGGATTCTGATGGAGTTGAGCAGGCACAATACCGATACTCCTGTATCAGCAAATACCGCAATCCACATATTTGCGAATCCAAACAGACCCATAATCATAACGATGATCTTGATTGCAAGTGCAAATACAACGTTCTGCCATGAAATACTATTTGTCATTTTCGCAATGCCGACGGCTTCTGGGATGGCTTTCATTTCGGAGTTCATGAATACGACATCTGCTGCTTCGATTGCTGCGTCTGCGCCGCTTCCCATAGCTGCTCCAACATCAGCTCCGGCAAGTACCGGTGCATCGTTGATGCCGTCTCCGACAAACATAACCGCTCCATGATTTTCTCTGATTTTCTTCAATTCAGATAATTTGTCCTGTGGAAGCAGTTTTGCGTGTACTTCATCAATTCCGGTTTCTTTTGCTACAGCATCTGCACTTTCCTGTGCATCACCCGTAAGCATTGCTGTAATAATTCCCTGTTTCTTTACAGCGGCGATTGCATCTTTGGCATCGTCTTTTACGGTATCGGAAATGACGATATTTCCAACAAATTTGCCATTTAAGGCAACGAGTACTTCTGTACCAAAGTTTTCTTTCTGATATGCACTTAAGTCTACGTTCTGTGCATCCATAAGCTTTCTATTACCACAGAGAACAACACCTCTGCTAAGTTCTGCACGAATACCATGTCCGGCAATTTCTTCTACTTTCGATGGTCTTTCGATAGAAAGCCCCTTTTCTTCAGCTGCTTCTACGATGCTATTTCCAATTGGATGTGTAGAAGACAATTCACAACTTGCACTGATTGCTAATAAATCATTAGCAGTCATTGCATTTCCTGCTGGATTGGCTTTCTGAACAACAAAGTTACCCTTTGTGATCGTTCCCGTCTTATCCATTACGATTGCTTTTACATTTTTCAGACTTTCAATTGCAATTCCACCTTTGAAAAGGATACCTTTCTTAGAGCCTGCTCCGATTCCAGAGAAGAATGCCAGCGGTACACTTAATACTAACGCACATGGACAACTGATAACTAAGAATGTCAGCGCTGTGTAAATAGATGCGGTTCCGCTTGTTCCATGAATCGTATTTACTGTTCCTGTATAGGCACTGTCTACGAAGAAATGCCAATTCAGGGAATCTGGTAAAATAAATGGAAGTACTACTGCTACAAATAATGCGAATAATACAACGAATGGTGTGTATACTCTTGCAAAACGAGTAATAAATTTATCAATGTTTGGTTTACTTGCCGCTGCATTTTCCACAGAGTCAAGAATTCTTGTTACCATAGATTCTTCAAGAATTTTTTCTACACGAATCTTTAACTGTCCAGATGTATTCACACATCCGGAAACGATGTTGTCCCCTGCCTTTGCCATAACAGGTACTGGCTCACCGGTAACTGGTGAAGTATCAATACGGCTCTCTCCATCAATGATAACACCATCTAATGGAATACGGTCACCCGGACGTACTAAAAGGATATCTCCTACATTTGCTTCTTCCGCATCAATAATACGGACATCATTTCCAATGACAAGATTAACAACTTCTGGTCTTAAGTCAACCGCTTCCATAATCTGAGTACGGCTCTGCTCGGTTGCTTTTTCTTCAAAATACTCACCGATACGATAGAAAAGCATTACGCCTACTGCTTCCGGGAATTCCTGAATACAGAACGCACCAATTGTTGCAATACACATAAGGAAGTTCTCATCAAATACCTGACCTTTCATGATATTCTTTCCAGCTGTGATTAATACCTTGCCGCCAAGAACTAAATAAGCAATCAGAAACAGGGCAAACATTGGAATGGTTGGTACATTTCCCACATGTTCAAGAATTTCACCAATGATGAAAATAACTGCTCCCACGCCGATGCTTACAAGAGGATTGTTAAAAGAGAACTTCTTCTCTCCTGCTTCTTCAGATTTTATCACTTTATTGTCTTTTGGAACAATTGTGATTCCATCTTCCATTGCATCAATTGTCTCTTTAATCATCGGAATCATCTGGTCTGGATTCTTAGCAGAAAGTTTCATCTGCTTCGTTGCATAAGTAATTGTCAGGTCATCCACACCATTTAATGTTCTTAACTTTGCTTCGATCTTTGCTGCACAGTTTGCACAGTCAAGACCTTCTAAAATATATACCTTTGTATTGGAAATGCCGCTTAGCTTCTTACGCTGTCTTGGAACAATTGTTACTCCATCTTCAATAGAATCTACAACTGCCTGCATCTTTGGAAGTAACTCTGCCTGATTATTTGCTGAAACTCGAAGCTGCTTTGTTGCAAATGCCACTGATGCGAATCCAACTTCCGGCATCTGACGAATCTTCGCCTCAATCTTTGCTGCACAATTCGCACAGTCGATTCCCTCTAAAATATATACTTTCTTCTCCAAATCTTCATCTGGCATATGACAGTTACATTTTGCAAGGCTCTCTCCACAAACATCACAATATTCTACATAGGAATTACACTGCTCACACTGACAGCCTTCCGGATGTCCTTCTACCTGATGATGGTCTACCTGAAAATGTGTGTGTGAACGAGTTGCCTGTGGTTTTGCCGGACCGTGATCGTGATGATGGTGATGATCATGATCGTGATGGTCGTGACCACATCCGCACTCTTCTCCATGTTCATGATGGTGATGATGATCATCATGGTCGTGGTGGTCATGGCCGCATCCGCACTCTTCTCCATGCTCATGATGGTGATGATGATGATCATGTTCCTCGTGGTCATGATCATGGTCGTGATGGTCATGGCCGCATCCACACTCTTCTCCATGCTCATGATGGTGATGATGCTCGTGTTCCTCGTGGTCATGATCATGGTCGTGGTGGTCATGGCCGCATCCACACTCTTCTCCATGCTCATGATGGTGATGATGATGCTCGTGTTCCTCGTGGTCATGATCATGGTCGTGGTGGTCATGCCCACATCCACACTCTTCTCCATGTTTATGGTGATGATGCTCATGATTGTGAGTTTCTTCTGCTTTACGTCTGCTGCGGGTTCTCTCAACAACTTCTACATCTGGTTCCATAGACTGAATTGTCTCTCTGATTTTTGGCAGAACCGCTTCCGGATCTTCTGCTGCAAATCGAAGCTGCTTGGTTGCAAATGTAACGGATACATCGCTAAGCTCCGGCAGCTTACTAAGCTTTCTCTCAATCTTGGCTGCACAGTTTGCACAATCAAGGTTCTCAAGAATATATACTTTTCTCTGCATTGTGATACCTCTCTTTTTGATATTATAGAATTACCCCAGTACATGTTGAAAAACAACAAGTAATCTACATGCTCTAGAGCATTTTTCAAACACTCTCTAGGAATCGGTATGTGTCATATGTATTAATGCTTCTTCCATAATATCTACAATATGCTGGTCATCCAGTGAATAAAAAACATTTTTTCCTTCCCGTCTTGCTCTTACCTGATGCATCTTACGCATTACGGCAAGCTGGTGGGAAACTGCAGACTTAGTCATGTCAAGGAAAACTGCAATATCACCGGCACACATCTCCTGCTCCTTTAGTGCATACAGAATCCGTATTCTTGTGTCATCTGCTAAAACTTTAAAAAAGGATACTACCTTATCAATCTCGCAGTCTTTCGGCATACTCTTCTGTACCTTTTCAATACTTTCAGGAAACATTGCCACACAATCGCTCTTTTTCGTTCCCATAACTTCCTCCTTCATCAAACAAATAATTGAATACTTGTTCAACTGTCCTTATTATAGTTGAACGAGTGCTCAATTGTCAATAGGTATTTTTAAATTTTTTCTACTTTTTCAGTATGATATAAATTTTAAATAAATTTCTATTGTAAATCACATGGTAACCCTTACTCAGTCAAAGAAACCTTTTTTCTGAAATTTTATTAAAACCTGATTACATTTCCTGTGCAGTTAAAAATAAATTTTTCTCCAAAGTTATTTTTTATCGTTTCTAAATTGTCCTCTCCCGTACAATGGGAAACGGCAATAAAATTTATATTCATTTCTTTTAAGTCATCTATTGTCTTTCTAAGCCGCTCTCCGTCAGCTTCCATCAAATGGGTTCCTCCGACAACTCCGCAAATCTTTTTACCACTTCTCTTTTCAATTGTTCTAAGAATATTCATAATGCCCGGATGAGAACATCCCACTATAACGACAATGCCTTGCTCGGTATCTAATGCTACGGCAATTTCGTCTGTGAAAGAATCCTTCGTATATTCAGATATTACTTTTTCTATTGCCGGCTTCACGCTCAATTCATCAGAAGAACAATCGGTACTGTACGCAGTCATTCCTTCCTCTGTTCCAGAGTGTGTTTGAAAAAAGCTTTCTGCAAAGCAATCAGCAACAATTTCCTTGTCTTCTTTTTTTACAAAAAAACGAGGATTTAACTGTTCATATCCTACAATGCGCTCAAAGTTACGATATAATGTTACTCCCGGAAAAATCATTTGCATATCTTCTTTTACCTCACAAACGGTTATTCCTTTTTTCTCTAATTCTTCCTTGGAAAATGCAATCCCAATATCTTTCATCGTTCCATCGTTTTTCTCATAATATTTTCCCTGAAAAAAATCTTTTCCCACATATATTTTTCTGATTGTCTCTTCTTCTATGAGTCTTTTCACACCACCAGCATGATCATAATGGGCATGGCTAATTAATAATGCACTTAAATTTTCAAGAGAAATCCCCATTTTCGCTGCATTTTCATAAAATATTCCACTCTGCCCTGTGTCCATTAACAGGCAAACCTGTTCCTCTTGATTCTCACCTTCAATCAAAATAGCAAGACCATGCTCACACATATATCTTTCCTCTTTATCCACATGATTTTCAATCAACGTAGTCAGCTTCCATCTCATAAAAAGTTCCTCCATTCTCTATAAATCATGATACAATAGATTTAGATTTTTGAGAAGTTTTTTTAAAGTTAAGCTGTGACTATAGTAATTCCACAATTACTATAAAAAACCTATCATTATAAAATGCAATTACTACGCTATACAACTACACTATATCTCAATACTTTCCTCTTTTTTAAGTGTCCGTAGTGTAATATCCATTCAGTAATAACAGTTTATGAATAATGATTTGACAGTTCACAATAAAAGATGTACAAGGTAAACTGGCAAAATTATATTCAATAATACTTTTAGAAACCAAATGGATGAAGCAGTAGTTACATCTATAATTACAATAAATTATTTCTGGAGGTTTTATTATGAAACATTCTCTTCATTTATACGGAACTCTTGGTCCTGCCTGTGCCACAAAAGAAAAAATCCGCACAATGTTTTTATCTGGCATGACCGGAATGCGCCTTAATCTTTCCCACAGCAATCTTGATGACTGTAAAGACTGGCTGCAGCAATATTACGAAGTTTCCGAACGTCTGCACATCGTTCCTGAACTTCTTGTTGATTTACAGGGTCCTGAACTTCGCATCGGAACTCTGGATATTCCACTCTCCCTTTCCGAGAATGATCTTATTTTTCTTGTATCAGAAAAATCATTTGATAAAAGAAAAGAAAACTCCGCTATATTTTCACGAATCATAGCTGGAGAAGATGAACTTTCTATTATTCCATGTCCTGATATTCTTTTTTCTTATTTCGATGAAGGACAGGAAGTAAAATTAAACGATGGAAAAATTGTATTAGAATTATCGGCACCTTTAGAAGAAGATATTTTCTGTGCCAAAGTCAAAAAAGGCGGTGAACTGACTTCAAGAAAAAGTATTGCAATAAAGGATGTTACCGTTCCTCTGCCTGTACTCACTGAAACAGATAAACAAAATCTGAAATTACTCAGAAAATATCACGTTACCGGTGTTATGCTTCCTTTTGTAAGAAATGCTGATGATTTAATCACTCTCCGAAAGGAACTGTGTGCCGACGGTATGGATTATATACGCATCTTTGCAAAGATAGAGTCGTTAGAAGGTGTAGAAAATCTGCCTTCTCTCCTTCCTTTCTGTGATGAAATTGTTATAGCAAGAGGTGATCTCGGAAATGCCATTCCTCTGCCAAAACTTCCCGCCATCCAGAAACGAATCGCCATGACCTGTCTGCGTGCAAAGAAACCATTCATGGTCGTAACCCAGATGCTCGCCTCGATGGAGCAAAATCCTGTACCAACCAGAGCAGAAGTAACGGATATCTTTCAGGCAGTCTTAGATGGGGCTTCTTCTCTCATGTTAACGGGAGAAACTGCTGTTGGGGCTTATCCTGAAGAAGCGATAAAAATACTGGCACAAACAAGTGAGGAAGCCCTTCGCTTTAAGATAGCGAAATTCTGATTTGCCGCAGGCAAAGGAGACGCTCACAGTAAATAAAAGAACCTATATTTGTGACTTTAGTCGCTGCGGTTT
>ENA-ORUB01000456-ORUB01000456.1-human-gut-metagenome-genome-assembly--contig:-NODE-456-length-52778-cov-13.923658_pt1 | contig 52778 bp, 35 predicted proteins | sample MGYA00241918_ERZ509200 | MGnify/ENA primary metagenome ERZ509200 (study PRJEB26280, sample SAMEA2338853) | human gut metagenome | biome: human gut; feature: human-associated habitat; material: faeces... | reverse complement strand
AGATATGATGTTGTGGGTAGCGTTTAAGCCGAACTAAGCCTGTTAAAGGCAGAGTCTAAGCCGAACTAAGCCTTCTTAGGCCTTCTTAAGCCATTGCAGACTAAGCCTTCCTAAGCCATCCCCGACGGGGAGGGTTGGGAGGGGCTTGAGAGTTGGGAGGGGCTCTTTTTACTTAAAAGCATCCAGCGTCGCCGTCGGCTTGCCGTTTGCGTCGAACGCTCCCTTGTTATATTCTTTCCAGCCGCCGTAGCATTCCGGTTCCCAGTAGAAGATGCCGAGACACGAGGCGTTCGCCTTGCAGCCCTCCACCATCTTCTGCATCATTGCGGCCGCGTTCTCCGAGTCCCACGCCATGCCAATCTCGCACACCATCACCTTCTTGTTGTAGCGTGCGGCGAGCGTAGAGATGTTCGCCAGGCAGTCGTCGGTGACGGTCTGCCAGTTGTCGTCCTCAGGATAGAGCGACATGCCTATCACGTCCCACTTTGCGCCGGCAGCCTTCAAGCCGTCGAACATCCAAGTGAAGCGACCGAGCACATTGCCCTGGTCGATGTGTATGATGCACTGTGCATCCGGGCACACAGCCTTCGCTGCGTCGTAGCCGGCGTTGTTAAGTGCGGCATAGTTGTCGAAGTTGTTGTCCGAAGCCAAGCCCAACGGCCACAGCATACCCGTTGTTGTCTCGTTGCCAATCTGAATCCACTCCACGTCGATGCCGTTCTCTTTGAGATAACTGAGCACGTCCGTTGTGTGTTCAGCCACGGCAGCCTTCATTTTCTGCAGGTCGTCCTTAAAGTCAGTCCAAGCAGCCGGAATATTCTGCTTGCCAGGGTCAGCCCATGAGTCAGAGTAGTGGAAGTCTATCATGATGCGCTGACCGAGATTCTTCGCGCGCCACGCCTTTGCGAGCACATCCTGCTTGCCCGACCAGCCGTCCTGCGGATCCACCCACACGCGGAGTCGGATGGAGTTCACGCCGAGGTCGCGCAGCAGTGTAATGCAGTCCTGCTCGGCACCGCTTGCATTATAGAACTTGCTGCCAGCCTTCTCCATTTCCGAGAGCCAGCTCACGTCCGCACCCTTCGCAAAGCCCGTCATATCATACGTTGGCTTTGACTGCGGAGTTGTATTGTTTTCGTCGTCGCTGCAAGCTGAGAGCGAGAATATCGCGAGTGCAGCTAAAAGCATTATTTTTCGGAATTGATTTTTCATTGCTTTAATGTTTGGTTGTCGCAACTTGTGCAGAATACAACGGTACAAAGGTAGATAAATTTTATGTCTTTTTGTTAGTTATTAGTTACTTTTTTGTAGAAGAGGGCAGGGTAGTGTAGAGTGTAACTTCAAAAGCCTTACGGCATCACTCCGACCGATTACTCGCACGGGTGGTGCCGTAAGGCTTTTTATCGTATGTGTTATGCTTGGTGCAGCGGAGGCCAGAAATTTCCGCTACGCAGTCTGCGATACTTTTAATGCTATTCGACTTGGTGCTGCGGAGGCCAAAGACCTCTGCTACTGTTTTATATTGCGGTTTACAATCCGAGCTTGTAAACCTTCATGTTCTTAACTTCTGATTTGCCGCCCTCGGCGTACACCTTTATATTATTGTACGGTGCGGTGGGGAACACGAGGTTGGTCATTGCGATGCGACCGCCGTCGACGAACAGCTCTACGGAGCACTTGTCGACGAAGATGTCGAGGTGGTAGCTACGCTTCTCAGCTCCGCAGAGCGAGAGAGGCGCCCATGTGCCGAGAGCGAAGTCGTTCTTGTAGTTCACTACGAGATCCTGCGAGAGCTTGCCCTTCATCTCGCCCGCAGCCTCTGCGCGCTTCTCGATGTCGTGACGCTCTGCGCGCTTGCCGAAGTCGGTAAGTCCGCTTTCAGAGCGGTCCATCACGATGCGCTTCTGCTTCAGATCGAGATAGATAACGGTGCGCTCCTCCTTGTCGTTATAGAGCGAGATGCCCACAACGTCAGAGTTCTCGGGCGCAACGTCAGCCTCCAGCTCGAATGCACCGTCGTTGCCGGCGAAGAGCTCGCGCTTGATAAACGGATTGGCGTTGTCTACGCTCACGCTGCCCAACTCATTTGTCTGCTTGCGCAGCTTGCGAGCCTCGTCAACGACGTTAGCCGACATGTAAACCTCGCCGTTGTTAGAGAACAGCTTCAGCTCGCGCGGCAGAGCGTTTGCACCACGGTTCTGCTGTATGGGTGTTACGTTGGCGTACTGCCAGTTGCTCATCCAGGGCACAGCCACGATGCGCTCGCCGAGGTTAGAGAATGTAACCGTTGCGTAGTGGTCCTTACCCCAGTCGAGCCACTTTACTGTAGAAGGCTTCGAGTCGCACTTGAACTCCTTGCCGTTGAATTCGCCTACGAAATACTGCGTAGCCGAACCGCCGAACACGAAGCCCGGGTTGATATTCACGATCATGACGTACTTCTGGTTGTTCTTGTCGCCGTCAACCGGCAGCGGGAAGAAGTCGGGACACTCAAACTGGTTGGGCTGTGCGCCGAAGCCCTCGCCCCACTGGCTGACATACTTCCACTGCTTGAGGTTCTTCGACTGGTAGAAGCGCATGTTTTTGTCGGCAGACACAATCATGTACCACGACTTTGTAGGCTCGTACCAGAATATCTTCGGGTCGCGGAAGTTCTCCAAGCCGTCGAACGGCGTAACGACCGGGTTGTTCTTGTATTTGATGAAGGTGCGTCCGTTGTCCTTGCTGTAAGCCATGCACTGCACCTGCACCTGCTTGCCGTCGTGTACGGAGTGCGATGTGTAGAACGCCACGATAGTGTTCTTGCCGAAGCCAGCAGAGTTGCGAGTGTCTACGACGGTGCTGCCAGAGAAGATATGTCCCATCGGGTCGCGAGCGATAGCGGGGTCGAGATGCTGCCAGTGGACGAGGTCGCGGCTTACGGAGTGTCCCCAGTGCATGTTGCCCCACTTAGAGCCGTAGGGGTTGTACTGGAAGTAGAGGTGATACTCGCCGTCCTTGTATGTCAGACCGTTCGCGTCGTTCATCCATCCGTAGAGCGGAGTGTGATGGTAGACGGGGCGGTAGTAGTCGGTGTTGCGTGTGTCGAACGTGTCGGAGAGCTTCAGCTCTTTCAGAGCCTGCGCATCCTTAGCGAGACCCACGATTTTTACGACAGCCTTCTTGCCTTTCGAAAGTTCGAACGGCACGCTGTAGTCGGTCTTGCTGACAGCGAGGCGAACGTCCATCCATGTGTCAGTCTTCTTGCCGTTGTCGAGCAGCACCTGAGCCTCGGGGCGGTTCTCCTCAACCGGCAGGATGAGATACTTGGTAGGGTTGGTCACTGTGACGATAGCAGTATCGCCGGCGAAAGTGGTCTTGATTGTTTGAGCCGAGGCTGCTGTAGAAGAAAGAGCCAGAGCTGCAAGGAAAAGTTTTGTATTCATTGTTATTCGGTTTGTTTGTGGTTTATCCGTAGCGGAGGTCTGCGAAAAACTAATGCTATTCGACTTGGTGCTGCGGAGGCCAGAGACCTCCGCTACGGTGAAGTGTTGATTTTTATTGTTCTGTTTGTTTGCGGCTCCCTCCCCGACGGGGAGGGCGAGGTGGGGCTTTAGAACTTCAGACTTGCTGAGAACTCCACGGTGAACGGACGCAGATAAGAGCCGGTCATGAGCTGGTTCTTGATGCCCTTTGCCTCGTCCTTTGTGATAAGTTCTGCGCCGGCGATAGATCCCTTGGCGCCAGTCTGGTTGAGGAAGTTGACGACGGTGCAGCCGAGCGAGAGTCGCTTGTTAGCCTGCCAGTTGAGTCCACCGAAAGTCTCCCAGTGGCCGTTGAAGTAGTATGCCTCGTTGATGTTCGCATAAGTCTTCGAGAAGTAGCGGAACGAAGCCCACAGCTTCAGTGTCGGTGTAATCATGTAGCTCGGGTCAAGCTCTACGAGCACCTGCGGCACCTCAGCCACGATGTTGCCCGTAGCGTTGATCTTGCCCTCGTATCCGCTTGAGAACTTCACGCTTGTCTCGTACTTCTTGTATGTCGGCTTCTGATAGGTGAAGAGGAAGTGGAAGTCGAAGCCCTTGAACGGGTGTGCCACAACGTCAGTCGTCCATCCCCATGTCTGTATGTCGTATGTGAGCGGTGCAGCCTTTATCTCGCCGTCGTGCTGGAGGTTGAGCGTAGAGTTGTTGTTGCTCTTCGAGATGTACGAGAAGAGCGAGGTGAGGCTCAGCCACTTGTTGTTGAAGTAGATGCCGGCGCGTCCCAGCGGCACCGAAATCTTGTCGGTGTTAGGCATTGAAGCCGGTGCGAAGGTAGAGATGTTCGGGTGCTGCACGATATAGGTGAAGTCGCCGGTGAAGCCGAAGCTCTTTGTCAACTTGTATGTCAGCGCCGCTGTGAAGTCGTAGTTCAGCCAGTCGTACTTCATGTTTACCGGGGCAATTTTCGTGCCATCAGCTGCCGTCGTGCCAAGATAGTAGTCGGCGAAGCGTCCCACGTACTCGCCGTCGGCGTTCTTCACCGCCGCGTTCTCGCCATTCAGACGCTGCCACTCGATGCGCGCACCGTAGTAGGCGTTGAGCTTCGGCGTGATGTCCCAGTCATGAGTGAGGTAGAGCGCGAGCTTGTTCTCGTGACCCTTGTAGTATTCAGACGCGTTCTTGTTGAAGTCGTAGAACACGCTCTGTGTCTTGTTGGCATCCCAAAGGCGCACGGCGTAGGAACCGTCCTCGGGCACGCTCTGGTCGTACATGGTAGTGTTAGAGCAGTAGTCGATGTCGTAGTACCACTCGTTCATGCCCACACGCAGCGTAGATGTGCTGAAGCTCTTCGAGAGTTCGGAAGTGAAGAGCAGCTCGTCGATAGTGCCGGCGTTGAGGCACGACATGCGAGTCTGCACGTAGCGTCCGTCGTACTTCTGCTGAGCACCCATTGCGTCGCTATACATATAATTATATGCGCTTGCGTTGTCGCCCTTCGTGTCGATGAGCTGCATCGGTGTCTGATAGACGAATGCGCCGCGTGCATGGTCGTAGCGCACGGAGGTCTTCCAGTTGAAGCCGTCGCCGAAGCACAGGTTGTTCAGCAGCGACACCTCCGACGAGCGGTTCTCGTCGTAGTCGTAGAGCGAAGTCTGCTTCAGTTCGCCGGTGCGCATGTCGCGGTAGGTGATGTTGGCGTCCTTCGGCAGATAAGACGTAGTGCCGAGCTTGAACTTGCCGAACTCCTTAACAGAGCCGTCGCCCACGTAGATGAACGGAGCCGACTGCGTAGCGTAGTTGTACACGGGGTGCGAGTTGCTGTACTTGTACATGGCTGTCAACTCGCCTCTGCCCTCGGCATAGCGCTTGGTGAGTGCCGCTTTGTAGATTTGCGTGCGGTCCTGATACTGCGTAGAGCGCAACTTGAATGTGCCCGGGTCGAAGTCCTGGTAGGCACTCACGCTGTAGAAGAGGTCCTTAGCCAAAGAGCCGTTGAGGTTGAGCGACATCTCCTGCAGTCCGAAGTGGTTGGTCTTGTAGTTGAGCACGCCCTGGAAGCCCTCCTTGCCGAGCTGCGTCTGCGAGTTGACGGCGTAACCGATGTTGCCGGTGGTGATGGCTGTCTCCGAAATCTTCAGCAATCCGACGTGCGAGAGGCTCGCGTCCGAACGCCATGTAGCGTTGACGGGGTGTGGATTGGTGGCGTAAGTGACGGGCAGTCCGTTCTCCAGCACGTTCACGTCGGCAGACGGCAGACCGATCTGTATCTCGCGCGGGCCGTTTGCACTTGCCGCGTTGAGCATCACGTTGCGGTCGCCCTCCTCCTTTGAGTTGGAAGACTTGGATGTACCATTTTCTTTTTGTGCGTTTGCTGCAATCGCCATAACAGAAGCGAGAGCAATCGCCGAGAATCTTTTGTAGTCTTTGTAATACATGATGTAATGTATGAGGTTTTAGTTATTTCGACGCTGCAAAATTATAAAGTGCTGAGCGAAAGCGATTTAAATAAACGTTCATCTGCTGCAATATTTGTTTCATGTAACATATTCTAAAGTAGATGAACGATATTTTTCGTGCTCCTTTATACATTATCTATAATTTTGCGGCAGAAAAGTTCACAAATCATCTAATAACTAAAAAGTTTCATACGCAATGAACAATTCCAATCAAAGCAAACTGACACTCATCCCGGTGATGATTACGTTCTTCACTATGGGCTTCGTCGACCTGGTCGGTGCGGTGTCAAACAACATGCAGGAAGACTTCGGACTCTCCGACTCCGCCGCTAACTTCTTCCCCTCGCTCGTGTTCTTCTGGTTCCTTATCTTCTCTGTGCCCACGGGTATGCTCATGAATAAGATAGGTAGAAAGAAGACCGTTCTGCTCTCAGTAGTGCTCACAACATTGGCTGTGTTCCTGCCGCTCTTCGATAGCTTCATGCCTACCAAGGAGAGCCAGCTCTGGCTGATGTACATCTCTTTCTCGCTGCTCGGCATAGGCAACGCCATCATGCAGACTGGCATCAATCCGCTCGTGACGATGCTCGTGAAGGGACATCTCGCTTCTACGCTCACCTTCGGTCAGTTCGTTAAGGCTATCGCTTCGTTCATCGCTCCGCTCATCGCTGCTTGGGGCGCTACCACTACAGCTCCTATCCTCGGACTCAGCTGGCGCATCCTCTTCCTCCTCTTCTTCGTTATAGGTATGGTGGCTACGCTGTGGCTCGGCATGACACACATCGAGGAGGAACCCATCGAAGGCAAGGCTTCCGGCTTCGCCGACTGTCTGAAGATGCTCGGTTCGCCGATCATCCTGCTCTCGTTCGTCGGCATTATGTGTCACGTGGGCATTGACGTAGGCACAAACGCCGTTGCACCGAAGGTTCTGCTTGAGCGTCTGGGCGGCGCGGGCGACTCGCTCAGCCAGTTCGAGTACGCCACATCAATCTACTTCGCCTTCCGTACGCTCGGCTGTTTCACCGGTTCAATCCTTATGCGCAAGCTCAATATCCGCACCTTCTTCACAATCATCGTGCTGATGATGGCGCTCTCTATGGTCGGCTTGGTGTTCGGCACAGAGAAGTGGGAGCTTTGGGCAGCTATCGCTCTCGTAGGCTACGGCAACTCGAACGTGTTCTCTATCGTACTCTCGCAGGCTCTGCTCTCTGCTCCTGAGAAAAAGAACGAGGTTTCGGGCCTTATGATTATGGGCCTTTTCGGCGGCACCGTGTTCCCGCTCCTCATGGGCTTCGCCAGCGACGCCGCAAAGTCAGTCGGCGCTCAGTATCCGCAGGTTTGGGCTGCTGCTGTGATGGCTATCGGCGTGCTCTATCTGCTCAGCTATATACCGAGGGTGAAGCAGAACTAATTTAAAAGTAAAAAAGTAAAAGAGTAAAAAAGTAAAAAGCCCCTCCCAACCCTCCCCGTCGGGGAGGGCTTAGTTAGCCTAAAAATGCTTAGAAAGGCTTAGTTTTCCTTGGCTTAGGAAGGCTCAAGAAGGCTTAGGAAGGCTTAAACGCTGCCTTAGCTCGGCTTATTCAAAAAAAATAATAACTGAAGACAATAAAACTATGGAAAAGAAATATGTAGTAGGACTCGGTGAGGCACTCTGGGACGTGCTTCCTGAAGGTAAGAAACTTGGTGGTGCACCGGCTAACTTCGCGTTCCACGCCGGTCAGTTCGGCTTGAACTCAATCGCTGTGAGCGCTCTTGGCGAGGACAAGCTCGCTGACGAGACAGTGCAGCAGCTCGAGGAGAAGGGCTTGCAGTATTGCATGCCGCGCGTGCCTTATCCAACCGGCACCGTGCAGGTGAAGCTCGACGACGAGGGCATACCTACATACGACATAAAGGAGAACGTGGCGTGGGATAACATCCCGTTCACCGACGAGGTGAAGGCTGTAGCCGAGAATACAGAGGCTGTATGCTGGGGCTCGCTCGCTCAGCGCAATGTTGTGAGCCGTGAGACTATCTACAAGTTCCTCGACGCTACACCTGCCGATTGCATGAAGATATTCGACATCAACCTGCGCCAGGACTTCTACACAAAGGATGTTATCTGTGAGAGCATGAAGCGCTGCAACGTTCTTAAGATCAACGACGAGGAGCTTGTGCTCATCGGCAGAATGTTCGGCTATCCGGGCTTGGACATCGAGAACAAGTGCTGGCTCATCCTTGGCAAGTACGACCTCGATATGCTCGTGCTCACCTGCGGCGTAAACGGCTCGTACGTGTTCACACCAGGCGAGATGTCGTTCCAGCCCACACCGAAGGTTGAGGTGGCTGACACCGTTGGCGCAGGCGACTCGTTCACGGGCACCTTCTGTGCTTCTATACTCGCCGGAATGCCGGTGACTGAGGCTCACGAGCGCGCAGTGAGAGTGAGTGCATACGTCTGCACGCAGAATGGCGCAATGCCCGTACTGCCTGAGGAGGTGAAGTAAAGCTCCTCTCAAAATTTGTTGTTAGAGTTAGAAGCCGGAGGCATCGTTGCCTCCGGCTTTTTTCGGTTATATCATACAAACGTTTTTCTGTTTCAGATTAAAGTAGTAACTTTGCAGCTAAATAGGAGGTATGGGCATCTTGCCCATACCACGCACCCACAAACGCACCCACACGCACCCACAAACGCTTTTAAAAGTAAAAAAGTAAAAACATATATGAAATCACTAAGCCGCATCCTTAAAGGCAACCCTACAGTGACAGAGAGCACGGTCTATTCTGTGCTCGTCATCTGCTGTATTTCCCACTTTCTGAACGACATGATACAGTCGATCATTCCGTCTATCTATCCTATCCTCAAGGACAAGTTCGACTTCTCGTTCGCGCAGATAGGTATCATAACGCTCGTCTTTCAGATGACATCCTCCATTCTGCAGCCCTTCACCGGACTGTCTGCCGACCGCCATCCGCGCCCCTATGCGCTCTCCGTCGGCATGTGCTTCACGCTCGCCGGACTGCTCATGCTTGCGTTCGCCGAGAACTATCTGCTCATACTGCTGGCTGTGAGCGTCGTAGGCTTCGGCTCGTCCATGTTCCACCCTACGGCGTCGCGCGTGGCGCAACTGGCGTCGGGCGGCAAGAAAAGTCTCGCACAGTCTATCTTCCAGGTGGGCGGCAACGGCGGTTCAGCGCTCGGTCCTTTGCTCGCAGCGCTCATCATCCTGCCCTTCGGACAGCACGCCATATCGTGGTTCGCCATAGCCGCCCTGCTCGCAGCGCTCATCATGGTGCGCCTCGGAGCGTGGTATAAAGCCCGCCTGCAGTACGCCGTGAAGCATCCGCGCAAGGCGGAAGTGCTGAACACGCACATCTCCCGACGCGCAAAGTACGGCGCATTGCTCATACTCATCCTGCTCGTCTTCTCGAAATACTTCTACACATCCTGCATCACGAGCTACTTCACGTTCTACCTCATCGACAAGTTCGGCGTCTCGGTGCAGGCTTCGCAGATATGCCTCTTCGTGTTCCTCGCCGCCTTCGCCATCGGCACGCTCGCCGGCGGCGTGTTCGGCGACCGTTTCGGACGCAAGTACGTGATATGGTTCTCCATCCTTGGCGCGGCTCCGTTCGCCCTCGCCATGCCCTACGTCAGTCTGACATGGACCATCGTGTTCACCTTCCTCTCCGGACTCATCATCGCCTCGGCGTTCTCCTCGATAGTGGTCTACGCCACCGACCTCATGCCCGACAAAGTAGGACTCATCGCCGGCATCTTCTTCGGCTTGATGTTCGGTCTGGGCGGCATCGGTTCGGCGTTCTTCGGATGGCTCGCCGACAAGACCAGCGTAGAGTTTATCTTCAAGGTGAGCGCATTCCTGCCGCTGCTCGGCATAATCGCCGGACTGCTACCCGATACGCAGAAGCGGTCATAGTGGGGAGGCGTTTTTGCAACCTCATTGCACTGCATTTTTTATAATTTTGCATCCAAATTATAAACAATCAGTATGAAAAAGACAATACCAGTTATAGGTATGGCGTGCGTTGTCTGCGCCGCCAATGTAGAGAATACGCTCCGTAAGTTGCGGGGCGTCAACTCGGCTACGGTAACGCTGTCTACACGCACGGTGCTCGTAGACTACGACCCAGACGTGATTACGCTCGACGATATGAAGCGCGAGGTGAGCAACGCCGGCTACGACCTCGTGGTGGAGAGCGACAGCAACGCCGAGGAGATTAACCGTCGTGAATACACGCTGTTGCGCCGCCGTACGCTGCTTTCGTGGCTGTTCGCCGCGCTCACGATGTACTTCGGCATGAGCGGCGACGGAACGTTCAACAACCAAATCTGCCTCATACTCGCTCTCTTAAACATGTTCTACTGCGGCAGACGCTTCTATGTGTCGGCGGCAAAACAGATAACGCATCGCACGGCGAACATGGACTCGCTCGTGGCGCTGAGCACGCTCATAGCGTTCCTCTTCAGCACGTTCAACACGTTCTTCGGCGAGGCGGTTTGGGGCGCACGCGGCATAGAGTGGCACACCTACTTCGACGCTTCGGTGATGATAATCACGTTCGTGCTCACCGGTCGGTGTCTTGAGGAGAAAGCGAAAGACAGCACGGCGAGCAGCATACGCCAGCTCATGGGCATGCAGCCCAAGACAGCGCGCATCGTGACGCACGAGAAGATGGAAGGCACCGACGACTATCGCATGGAGGAGGTGCCTATCTCTACGATTCAGATAGGCGACACGATAGAGGTGCGTGCCGGAGAGAAGATTCCGGTGGACGGCGTGGTGTGTGCGGCAGAGAGTTTTATGACTGCCGATGCGGCGTACGTAGACGAGGCTATGATAAGCGGCGAACCTACACCGGCGATGAAGAAAGCAGGCGACACCGTGCTCGCCGGAACCATACCGAGCCAGGGCAAACTGCGTATGCGTGCGCGTCAGATTGGCGAGAACACAGCTCTTGCGCACATCATACGCATGGTGCAGGAGGCACAGGGCAGCAAGGCTCCCGTGCAGCGCATCGTAGACCGAGCCGCACGGGTATTCGTTCCGACGGTGGCTGCCATCGCGTTGCTCACGTTCTGCGTGTGGTGGGCTGTAGGAGGCAACGCTGCACTGCCGCACGCTATTCTCTCGGCTGTGGCTGTGCTCGTCATAGCCTGCCCCTGTGCAATGGGATTGGCTACACCGACGGCGCTCATGGTGGGCATCGGCAAGGCTGCGCAGAAGCAGATTCTCATAAAGGACGCATCGGCGCTGGAGAACCTGCATAAGATTCAGGCACTCGTCGTCGACAAGACGGGCACGCTCACCATCCCCAACCCGAACATCGACTTCACGCGCCCGTCTGACATACCGCTCGAAGAGCGCGAAACGCTGAAGCCTAACGCCAAGGAGGCGATAGCGCAGCTGCAGTCGGCTGGCATTGAGGTGTACATGATGAGTGGCGACAAGGAGGAGGCAGCGCACTATTGGGCTGCTGAGGCTGGCATACGCAACTATCGCAGCAAGGTGTTGCCGGGCGACAAGCAGGCGCTCGTGCAGCAACTTCAGAGTGAAGGCAAGCGCGTGGCTATGGTTGGCGACGGCATCAACGACACGCAGGCACTCGCCCTCGCCGACGTTGGCATAGCTATCGGTCGCGGCACAGATGTGGCGATGGACGTGGCGCAGATAACGCTGATGGGCGACGACCTCATGGCACTGCCAGAAGCCGTAAGGCTCAGTAGACGTACCGTGCGCATGATATGGCAGAACCTCTTTTGGGCATTTGTCTACAACATCGTCTGCATACCCCTCGCCGCCGGTGCCCTACACATCTTCAACATCGACTTTCAGATAACGCCGATGTGGGCAAGCGCCCTGATGGCGTTCTCAAGCATAAGCGTAGTGCTCAATTCGCTGCGCCTGCGCTACGCGTAACGGATTGTTTACCGGACAGCAATAATTTATAATTTGTCATTACGCAACAGTTTTCCCAACACTACAACAACCCCTTAATAAACTGAGCACAGCTTTTGCAGATTCTCTTCGAAGTGTTCTTTGTCGATGGCGCTGTTCTTTAGTGTAGAGCGATAGTTGTATATTGTTTGTAGCGAGTAGGAGAGGATGCCGGCAATCTTAGGACTTTCCGTTACGCCCAGTCTTACCAAGGCTGCTACACGCAAACTTGGAGTCAGCTCGTTGTCTTCCTTAAGCTCGATTTGTGCCTCGGGTATCAGCAGTGAGTTCAGTTCATTTACAAACGAGGGATAGAGTGAGAGGAATATTTTGTCGAACTGCGAGAAGAAGCTCTGGCTCTCCTCAGTGCCTCGCTTTGAAGACGAGAGAATGCTCAGCAGTTCGTTCTGCTGATTGGCTCTAATTTTACGTATTACCAGTTTGCGCTGACTGTCCAACCGCTCAATATACTGATAGCAGAGCATGATAAAGGCATTAGCCATCAACTCACGCTTTGCGTTGGTGTTTTCAAGCTCATCATTTGCGTCCCGAAGTGCTTTGTTTGAGTCCTTAAGCTCATCGTTTGAGCCCTTAAGCTCGTTGTTAGAGTCTTTAAGTGCTTTGTTGGAGTCTTTAATCTCGTTGTTAAAGTTCTTAAGTTCATTGTTATTGTACTTAAGTTCATTGTTGTTGTATTTAAGCTCATCGTTAGAGTCTTGAAGTGCTTTGTTTGAACTCATTAGCTCATCATTAGAGTCTTGAAGCGCTTTGTTTGAGCCTTTAAGCTCATCGTTAGAGTCTTGAAGTGCTTTGTTTGAACTCATTAGCTCATCGTTAGAGTCCTTAAGTGCTTTGTTTGAGCCCTTAAGTTCATCGTTTGAGTCTTGAAGTGCTTTGTTGTCCTTTAGCTGTTGTTTGTTGGTAGCGCTCAACTTTTCAGTCAAGGCTTTCAGTTCCTTCTCCGACAGTTTCAACAAATCTTTTTTCCGGTTGACGTACACTACTGCTGCTGCAATGACAACCAACAGCATAAGTATACATATTATCGTCACGTTTTTCCAGATGGCTTCCTTTTGGAGCTTTTCATTGTAAGCCGATAATATTACATGCAGGTTGGCGTATAGCTCCACACGTTGCAGACGACTATTATATTCATGTGCGTCTTTCAATGTTTGATTGATATATTTCCGGGCTTTGTCAAGATCATTCTTGTTTTTATAAAGCAACAGAGCAACATCCTGCAATGCCAGACTCTCATTGTTAGCCGACATTACATCGCTAATGGCAGCAAGCAGCAGATAACGCTCCTGCTGCTCCAATTGCTTATTCTTGCCGTAAGCCTTTGACAGAACGCATGCCGCCCTGCCGTACATGCGGTTTTCGGGTCCGAACATTTGCATTGCCTTATTCAATGAAGCACTAATCTCATTGATACTCCTGCCTGAGTAAAAGAGGTTAATACCCTTCATGTAATAATACATTGCACTATTCTTCGGACAGTAGTATAGAGCCTTGCTGATATATTCCTTGAACAGTTCGTTATAATGTTGGCTGAACTCCATTTTCTGACAATGTGCATTCAGATTGTAATAAAGTGAACTCTGGGCGCAGTAGAAAAGGAAATTTTGCTTTGGATCGGATTGTGATATCTCGATTTTGTCCAGATTTTCCTTCGCCTCAATATAGAAGCCTCGTTCAATCAGCAGACTTGCCTTTGTAATCAGGAATCGGTTGCAATAATCAGAATTGCCAGTCTTCTCGGCAAGGCTTATTCCCCTTTGGACATACACCATTGCCGAGTCGTAAACGTATAGACTATACTCGTTTGCCAACTGTTCATATATGCGTAGCTTGTCTGTTGCAGCGATCACGAATTTAGCTCCGAGCTTAATGTCTTTTAGCCTTTTTTCTTTTATGACATCATAATCCGCACTATGGGCTATTACTGAGTCTAATCTTTCGTAAAGTTTGTTATTGTCTGCGCGAGCATTAATGAGCGACAGACAGATAGTTATGGTTAATATCAATATCCTCATGGTCTTTAAATCTTTAGATTTTACCTTTTCTATCTACAAATTTACAGAATTTTTATTAGATATATTATATGAACTTTCTACTTTTTTTTTTCTCGTTTTTTTTCGATTCTTACTTTCCTTTACCCCCCCCGTTGCGTAAGTTGCTGTTTATCTGATAGTTGTGAATTTTTTATATTACTCATACTTACTGGAAGCTTACTCAATGCACTTTAACCTCCAGAATGTATATACCTTTGCACCGAAAATTTTGAGAGGCGCAAATTCCGAATTTAGAAGAAACGTTTTGATTGAAATAATAATACGTATAATATGATAAAATTAAAAAAACTTTTTTAATGATGTCAATGAGATTTTTCAGGAAAATTTGTTTTGTCGCAACTCTCTTGCTTTTGGCTATGCCAATGGTTGCAGCAACCGCAAATGGTGTTGGCAAAAGCGAGAAGAAGGTTTGGCAAGATTCAGATCCGTCTAAGGAGAATTATTTTAACAACCGTCGTGCTCTCGTAGGACCGGGATGTACAATCAATAGCATTGGTGATGGTGTTCAGGTGGTTTCTGGAACAGCTAATCTTCAGAACCTTTGCAACGAGAATATGGATGATTATGCTACGATTCCGGCGCTTGTTGGAGCTACCGTAGTAGCAAGTCCTATTATCAGCGTTAAGGACAATCAGCATTATTATGCTGGTGGTACAGAGGCTGGTTTTGTCATTTGTGCAAAATCAGAGGCAAGCATCCTTACTCTCGATTTAGCAAACTTCTACAAAATACAGTTTCTTAGGGACGGAGAAAAGGTTGGCGACCTCCAGTCGATCTCTACCGGTAAGTCTGTCACTGGTCTTGGACTGTCGCTGCTGACAATCCCTGGCTCAGGTCAGGTCAACAAATTGTACACGGCTAAAGCTCCCGGTAATTTCGATGAAATCAAGCTCGTTCAGTGTGGAGTTGATGCCAAAGTGCTCTCTGCTATAAATATCAAGTATGCATTTGTAGGCAAGGCTCGTGAGTATACTATTACCAACAACAAGGAGAATGGCATCAGCAAATATGCTCAGGAACAGGGGCGTGAGGCGTTCACACTGGAGGCGCATGGCGAAAAGCTAACTAAAACATGGGCAGAGGCATCACGCGGCGACGTGATTGATGAGGATCTTACCAATGGCTATGCTGCTGTTACAGCGGTATTAATACCAGTATCAACCCCAGTTACAGTCGTTGCCAAACCTTCTGACAATGAGGAAGCATTTCCTAAGGGAACAGAGGTTGGTTTCAAGATTAATGGTCTTGATGTGGCCAAACTTTCGATAGGCGATGGTGCTGAACTTACGCTTTTCAACAAGGAGAATAAAAAAATAGACACATACAGACTCTCGAGTTCCGTTTTGGGCCTTGGAGTGCTTAAGGCGGATAAGGATGGTGAAATTGTAATTAAGGCTCCTGCAGCCTTTTCTGCAGTAAAGATTTTCTTTACGGGAGTCGGAATAAAAATTGGTGGTACCTCTGTCAACTACGCCTTTGTCCGCATGGCTCCCGATGCTGCTTCTCATCATTGTCCAATCAATGCCACATCAAGTCGCGATGTGTCTGGAAGTGTCAATCAGTTCCAGTTGCAGCACAATGATACCGTACAGGTAAAATGGTCGATTGTAGATCGTCCAACAGGTTCAAATGTTGAATTGAACACAGAAACTGGTCTGGTTTCTAATCTTGATATTCCAGGCAAATATGTGTTTAAGGCAACAGTTCTTAAAGATGAAGGCAGAAGCGAAAAATGTTATGAACTGACAACCCTCAACTATGCTCCCACATATGTTGCGGAGGAACACGGAGTGAATATCCTTGTCAATAAGGAGGGTGAGAAGCCTAAATACGTGTTGAGCGATAAGTTTGGCGGTGGTTTGATACAGATATCCGATAGAATGATGAATCGCTCAGCCATACTTACTACTTCTCTCAACGATTTCGCCTATCGTCAGCCAAGCGTTTCATTGGCAGCCAACACAGGTCTCGTTGGCATCAAGACTGCTGATGGCTCTAACTTTGCTGATGGTTTGAATGGCAATGCAAGAGCTTTCAATGGCAAGATGAAGGTTGGTTTTGTGGTATCTGTTAAGGCTACCGGACTCGATGCTAATGTGCTTAATCTCTATAACATCAAGCTCTACAATAAAGGCAAGGAAGTGACTGGAGATGTAACAACCCATTGGGATGCCATCTCAGCCGGACTTATCGGTAAAGAGGAAACACGTAAAATGTGTCTGAACGTTGAAGTTTCAGCGGGCTGTGCGTTTGATGAGATTGTACTTTATAAAACAGGCGTTCTTTCTGCCGACCTCTCACAGCTCAATATCTACTATGCGTATGTAGCCGATGCAGATGCCGACAATGCTACAATCAATCCCGTTTACGGCGCTCAAGTGGTATCTACAGATAATACCAATGCATCAATCGACTTTGCCAACACTCAGATTGTCCAAGTTGCCAACATTGGCAATGGCTACAACGAGTTGAGCAATTTGATTGACGACTCGATGGATACATACTTGACTCTCCCGTTGGGCGTAGACTTGGGAGGCTCTACAATCTCAGTCAATATGGGTAAAGTAGTTGATAAGGGACAGCAGCTTGTTATGGTAACCCAGAATCTGGCTTTAGGATTGGGTGCAAGTCTGGGCGAAGGTCTAAAGTTGACCACCTATCTTGATGATGAGGAGCAGGAAGAACTGACAAGCTGGAAGGTTCTTGGTGCTGATGTTATTGGCAGTAATGGCGACAGCTATGCCGTGCTTAATCCTACCAAGTCGTTCGATCAGGTTCGTATCACACCTGTTAAGGCGCTCTCTGCTCTTGAGAATCTTCAGATTAAGGGCTTCGCTCTGCGTACTGACATGAACGACGACGGAACCCTCAACGGATACGACGACCTTCTGGTTCTTGATGAGGACAAGACTCTTGCAGTTACTAAGTCATACACTGGAGCCAAGATGCTGTTGCACCGTACATTCACCAAGAGTGCTACCAACGACAAGAAGGGATGGAACTCTATCATTCTTCCCGTCGATATGACAGCAGCTCAGGTGGTGGAAGCCTTCGGTGAGAATACACAGTTGGCAGAATTAAGAGCCTTGGAAGACAACTGGATAGAGTTCTCTACAGTAAACGTAGCCGCTGATGGCGTCGTGCTGCATAAGAATACACCTTATATAATATATCCTACTAAGGAGCCGCTCGGCAACTATTCATACACTATCGACGGTGTTACGAAGATTCTCGACGGTCATGTATATGTAGCCAATGGCATCAACTACGATGACCAGACATCTAATCTGACACACACAGTAAATGGTGGAGGTATGACCTACACAGGTTCGTACAGTAATTCGAATAAAGTGTCAAAGGATTCTTATATGTTCAGCAAGGGTGACTTGGTTCACACAAGTAAAGACCATACTGTAAAGGCTTATCGTTGCTGGCTTAAAGAAGATGCACATTCTGGTAAAATGTTGATGTTCTCGCTTGATGGTAACGGCATAGACGGAACAACCGACATCCACGTGATTGAGGAGAACAAGCAGAATACAAACACCGGCATCTACAACCTTGGCGGTGTGCGCATGAACACCAACAATGTCGATAAGTTGCCGAAGGGTGTGTATGTTGTTAACAACAAGGTAGTGGTAAAGAAATAATATTATAACTGCATTATGAAAAAGAAGAAATACGTAGCTCCGGAGATTAGCGTTATCGAAATGGATCCTTTACAGATAATGGCTGGAAGCCTTGAAAGTGACCGTGGCTGGAGTCCCGACGGTGACGAGAAGGATGGATTCAGCGTCCAGGAAGAAGAGGATGGTGGAGATTATGAATTCTAAATTCTATATAGCTAATACATTATAATTTTTGATTGCCGTTGAGCGCCTTGCAATGCAAAAACATCTGCAAGGCGCTTTCTTTGTTATTAATAATGTATAGAGAAGCGGCGGACGGGGTGGGGAAGTGTTAGGCAAGTTGCAATCGTTTGCAGGTGTGTGCGAACACATTAAGGGTTGATGTAGGTCAAAAATAGCGGTTTTTATGCGAAAAAAGAGTGTAAATACTTGTTTGTGTACGCAAACAATTGTAACTTTGCATCGTCAAAACAAGGGAACCGTGAGGCAACCGCTTGACTAACAACATTAGGTAAAAGGTATTGAAAGGATAATTCAATAGGAAAGTCTTAAGGGTAAAGAAGATTCAGGACGACATCAGAAGGTAAAAGATTAGGATAACAACACCGAAAGGTATTAGGTAAAGGTAAAAGATTAGGTAAAGGTAAAAGATTGAACAAGAGAGGATGACTTCTGATAAGGTATTATAAAAGGTGAAAAGTAAAGGGTAACTTTGGTAAAGGTCTTAAGTTTTGAAAGGTAAAGAAGTTTTTAGGTAAAGATTGTCAATAAAAGGTATATAGTTTGGTAGTTTTAAAGGTTAATAAGTAGAAAGGTTATGTTGATGACGGTAATGATGAGCCTATTTGCAGCGACTGCTGCAATAGGAATGTGGGGAGAAGACAACAATAAATAGTCTTTCTCGCCACTCAAAATGAGACGGGAGTCTTGTTAAATAGTCGAGAAAATAAAAAAGTTAATAAATAAAGTTTGGTCCACCGCAGCATTCGTTGCGGTGGATTTTTGTTTTTATTATTGTCCTACTTGTTAATAGGGCAGCGTAGGTGGCGCATTTCGTGTCCGCCCCACATGGCATCGTTGCAGTACTCGAAGCCTACAGAGCGGTAGAGGCGTTCGGCGTTGGGATTGCCTTTGTCTACGAGCAGCGCTGCAGGCAGGTTGAGGCTTGCAGCATATTCCGAGGCACGCTTCAACAGTTGGCGAGCAATGCCGCGACGACGGTATTCGGGGTAGATTGCCAGCGAGTCGAGATAGAACTCGCCGGCTTCCGTCTCGTCGTCCATCTGCGAGTAGTCCATCTGGAGCTGTCTGAGTGCCTCCTCCTGGAAACGGCGGCGCAAGCGGTGCAGGTCGGCTCCGTTGTAGCCTACGATGGCACCGGCTACCGGTGCATACTCCACGTTGCCCTCTGTGGCTTCCTCGTCGACAGCTACGAAGGCGTTGCGCCAGCTGTATTGCGAGTCGTCCATGAGTACGAGGTCGAGCATCATGTGATAGAAATCGTCGAGCGTGTGCTCCTTGCCAGCCAGATACTGGCAGCACTCTTCCGTCATTGCCGTCATAATGAGCTGTGCGATGTCGGCTGCGTGCGCTGGTGTTGCGGGAATAATAGTCATAAAAGTAGTTTTCTTTTTCCTACAAATTTAAGCAAAACTCAGCAGACCAACAACTATTTTGACATATATTAAGACGTATGAAGCAGGTGGCGTGGTGTTGTGGTCTGTAAAATAAAATCCACTAAAACGCTTGTTTATATGGATTTAAATGCCTAACTTTGCAAAACTATCAAACCATTTTTGTTAAATCAGGTAGTGGCAAGAATGGTGTAATTAGCGAAAATAGTATAAAAAGACAGATGAATGAGAATTCCGGCAGCAGGAACAGTGTCGGGGTTCTTGTTTTTTTGTTATTGTAATGTAAAATATTAATTAACAAACAAAAGAATCATGGCTTACATGTCACAAGAAGGCTACGACAAGCTCGTTGCCGATTTAAAGCAGCTCGAAACAGTGGAGCGCCCGAAGGCTTCTGCAGCCATTGCAGAGGCTCGCGACAAGGGCGATTTGAGCGAGAATGCAGAGTACGATGCCGCTAAGGAGGCGCAGGCTCATCTTGAGGAGAAGATTAATCGTTTGAAGGTTGCTATCTCTGAAGCAAAGATTATTGATACATCGCGTCTGAGCACCGACTGTGTTCAGATTCTCTCGAAGGTGGAGATGGTCAACCTCGCCAACAACGCTAAGATGGCATACACCATCGTGAGCGAGAGTGAGGCTAACCTGCGCGAGGGTAAGATTTCGGTCAATACACCTATCGCACAGGGTCTGCTCAACAAGAAGGTGGGCGACGAAGTAGAGATTAAGATTCCGCGTGGCACTATCCGTCTGCGCATCGAGAACATCACATTCGCATAACACCTGCAGTGTGGCTTGTCCGCACATCGCAGAGAGCGTAAGAAGCAGCCGATTGGGCGCACCATAATACGTTAAAAGCCAGAAGTCGCAGACTCGGAGTCTGAGGTTTCTGGCTTTTGCGTATATAAAAATATGTGTGAATGCGTGCGCTTATCCGTTATTTTTACTAATTTTGTAGAAATAAACATTTAAAACCTATTGTTATGGATATATTCTCAAAAATCGCCGCAGGCGAGATTCCCAGCTATAAGTGTGCTGAGAGCGAACAGTTCTACGCTTTCCTCGATATCAACCCGTTGGTGAAGGGTCACACACTCGTCATTCCGCGCCGCGAAGTAGACTACATCTTCGACATGGAGGATGAGGAGATTGCCGAGTATCAGGTGTTCGCAAAGAAGGTGGCTGTAGCCATCAAGCGTGCCTTCCCGTGCATCAAGGTGGGCGAGGCAGTGCTCGGACTCGAAGTGCCGCACGCGCATATCCATCTCATCCCGATGCAGTCGGAGAAGGACATGCTCTTCTCTAATCCGAAGCTGAAGCTCTCGGAAGAGGAGTTCCGCGAGATAGCCGATAAGATATACACCGAGTTCAAGAAACTGTAACACCCCCAAACCCTGCAATATGAAGAGAAACATCGCCATTATCCTTGCCGGTGGAGTAGGCTCACGCTTGGGTATGTCCACACCGAAACAGTTCTTTAAGGTGGCAGGCAAGATGGTCGTGGAGCACACCATCGACGTGTTCGAGCGCAACCAGCACATCGACGAGATAGCCATCGTGTCGAATCCGGCACTCGTTGCCGACTTCGAGAACATCGTGCTGCGCAACAAGTGGCGCAAGGTGAAGAAGATACTGAAGGGCGGAGCCGAACGCTACTACTCGTCGCTCTCTGCCATCACCGCCTACCAGAACGAGGATGCCAACCTCATCTTCCACGACGCGGTGCGCCCGCTCGTCAGCCAGCGCATCATCGATGACGTGGTGAAGGCACTCGACACGCATCGTGCCGTGAACGTAGCCGTACCGTCTGCCGACACAATCATTGAGGTCGACGGCGACTTCATCACGAACATCCCCGACCGCTCTCGTCTGCGCCGCGGACAGACTCCGCAGGCGTTCGACCGCCAGCTGATATCCGATGCTTACGACAAGGCACTCAAGGACCCCAACTTCCGCACTACCGACGACTGCGGCGTGGTGCGCACATACCTGCCCGAAGAGCCTATCTTCGTGGTGCGTGGCGAGGAGAGCAATATGAAGCTCACCTATCGCGAGGACACCTACATGATGGACAAGCTGTTCCAGCTGAAGAGCACCGAGCCCAACGACGTGCAGATCGGTGCTGACTCGTTCCGCGGAAAGGTGGCTGTGGTGTTCGGCGGAAGCTATGGCATCGGCAAGAACATCGTCGAGATGCTCGAGCAGAGTGGTGCTCATGTGCACTCGTTCTCGCGCAGCGCAACGCACACCGATGTGGGCGACGACAACCAGGTGGCTCTTGCTCTGTCTGCTGTGGAGCAGAAGGAAGGACACATCGACTACGTCATCAACACCGCCGGCGTGCTCAACCGCGAGCCGCTCGCTTCGATGGAGTACGACACCATCCTGAAGGCGGTGCAGACCAACTATATGGGTACGGTGAATGTGGCTTTGCGCTCACGTCCTTACCTGCAGCGCACACGCGGTAAGCTCATCTTCTTCACATCCAGCTCGTACACCCGCGGTCGCGCCTTCTATAGCATTTATTCGTCGACAAAGGCTGCCATCGTCAACTTTGTGCAGGCTGTGGCGCAGGAGTGGGATGCCGACGGCATCAGCATCAACTGCATCAACCCAGAGCGCACCAAGACACCGATGCGCCAGCAGAACTTCGGCGTGGAGCCCGACGAGACGCTGCTCATGCCGGAGCGTGTGGCTGAGGCTACGCTGCGCACCCTGCTCACCGACTGCACGGGTCAGGTGATTGACGTGCGCCGACCTTCGGCTGACAAGTAATACATGGCAGGTGGACGGGTCGGTGTGACGGCTCGTCTGCTTGCTGATCTTCAACGAAACGATTATAAATGAATTATATAACCGAATTCAAACAGCGCAACCTCCGTCGTGCGCAGCTCAAGCAACTCTCCATTCTTGAGGAGATTGACCGCATCTGTCGCAAACTCGACATCAAGTACTGGCTCGACGGAGGCTCTCTGCTTGGTGCCGTGCGCCATGGTGGCTTCATCCCGTGGGATGACGACATAGATATAGCGATGACACTCGACGACTCACGCCGCTTCGCCGAGGTGGCTCCCAAGGAGCTGCGCAGCGGACTGGTGCTGCAAACGCCCGAGACGGAGCACACCCGAGAACCTATTATGAAGGTGCGCGACCTCAATTCGTTCTATGTCGAAGGCACGGAGGACTTCTCGCTCGACTACTCGAAGGGACTCTTCGTCGACATCTTCCCGTTTATCCCTTACCCTAACGTCTCGCGCAGCTTCTGCAAGCGTTATGGCAAGGCGATGTCGAAGTGCTACTCCATACTGCACCACTCCCATCAGTACTCGTGGCGTGCCACGTTCGAGTTGTTCTATTTCGGTGCGAAGTATCTCTTCTGCAAGGCGATGTGGGCAGCGGCTTTCGCTCTGCGCAAGCGCGACACCTACATCTCCAACGTGCTCATCAACAACGGCTACGGCATCATGCACCGCCGCGACTGCCTCTTCCCACTCTCCACAATAGAGTTCGAAGGCAAGCGTTTCGCTGCGCCTGCCGACCCCGACGCTTATCTGCGCGACCTCTACCGCAACTATATGGAGGTGCCGCCGAAGGAGAAGCAGAAGGTGCACGCCGTGTTTATCATGCCCGAGCTGATTGAGGAGACGGAAGTCAAGAAATAGTCTTGTGGCTTTCAGCCCGCACTAATTGAGTTTTGACACACCCTCCTTGCTAACATAATTATTTTATAAAGAATGAATCAGACCGAAACCGTAGCGGTGGTGATGTGTACATACAACGGAGCGAGTCGACACCTTGCAGAGCAGCTCGACTCGCTCTTTGCGCAGACACTGAAGCCGAAGGAGATAATAGTGCAGGACGACTGTTCTACCGACAACACTATGGAGTTGCTCGCCGACTATGCTCGCCGTGCGCCCGATGGGGTGCAGATGCGTGTCTATCAGAACGCGCAACAGCAGGGCATCAACCGCAACTTTTTCTCAGCCATGCGCCGCGCCACCGCCGACCTCATCGCCGTTTGCGATCAGGACGACATCTGGCTACCTACGAAGCTCGAGGAGCAGTGCGCCGCCATCGGTCAGAACATGATGTGTGTCTGCCGTTCGGTGCCGTTCACCGAGACTGGTGCTGAGGTGCGCTACGACAGTCGCCGACCCAACTGCAACCTCATCCGTCTGTTCTATGCCTCGATGATGGGCCACTGCCAGGTGCTGCGTCGCGAGTTGCTCGACGTGATACCCACCGAGGAGGAGTGTCCCGAGATATACCGCCGCACATGCTACGACGTGATGACCGCTACAGCCGCTGCTGCTCTCGACAGCATCGTGCTCATCGACCGTGTGCTTGTGCGCCAGCGTCGCTACGCCGAGGCTGCCACATACGTGGGTGTCGACGCCCATCGTGTGCGCTCTGCCGACAATGCTGCCTACATGGTGTGGTACGGCGTGCGCAATTATTCGAGGGTGAAGCCTCGGATGAACGCCCATTTTGCTGCTCGCCGCGACTTCCTTCTGTGGGTGGAACGCAAGTCGAAGGCAACTCCCTCAGTCCCCACCACCGACAATGCAATCTTTCGCGACGGTTTGCGCCTCCTCGACTATGAGACACGCCGTGGCATCCGTGCGTTCTTCGGCTTGCAACGCATGTATGTGCGCTATCGTCACCGCATCTTCTACACACACGAGACCGACCCCGTGGCACTTCTGCGTGCGTTGCTCCATCCGTTCATGCAGATATACAACTACCGCTATCTATGAAGGTTTATTTCTACCATACGCAGAACATACAGTATTGCCTCCGTCGCATGGCGGAGGGCGAGTTCCCGTCGCACTTTCTCTACGGAGCGTGCCACCTTGCCGACAACGCCATCGACGTGGTCTACCACCGTTCGCCGAAGCACGAACTCTCCCGACTGAAGACTGCGCTCTACACGGCGTGGCGTGTGCTCACGTGTCGCGAGCACTACGACGCACTCTACGCCACCCACTACAAAGGACTCGAACTTGTGGTGCTGCTGCGTGCCCTCGGCTTGTTCCGCAAGCCCATCATCGTGTGGCACCATCAGCCCATCGTGAAGTCGAAGAGTCGCCTGCGCGAACTGCTCGGTCGCTTCTTCTACAAAGGCTTTGACCGCCTGATCTTCTTCTCGCAGAAACTCGTCGACGACTCGCTTAAGGCTCCGAAAGCCGACCCACGCAAACTCGTCGTTGGGCATTGGGGTGCCGACCTCGCCTTTTATGATAAGATAAAAGCGGAACTCAAGGCAGAGCAAATCTCACCCTCTCACCATCTCACCCCCTCACCATCTCACCATCTCACCCCCTCACCATCTTTCATCGCCACGGGCAAGGAGCAGCGCGACCAGCCCACGCTCATCGAAGCGTTCAACCGCACCGGTCGCCACCTTATATTATATATAGGTATCAATCCGAACCCTAACGTGCCCAACCCCAACCTCGAAGCCGTGGAGCGTTGTGAGCCAGCCAACAATATCGACGTGGTGAAAATTTGCGGACTGCTGCCTTACGAGATAGCGCGCGAGGTGGCGAAAGCCGACTGCGTTGTCATCTGCTGCCACCGCACACGCTACACCGCCGGACTCACCACCGTGGTGGAAGCACTCGCCCTCGGACTCCCCATCATCTGCAGTCGCAATCCGCAGATACCCGTCGACTTCGACCGTCTTGGCTGTGGCATCTCCGTTGAGTATGGCGATGTTGAAGGCTGGCAGCGAGCCGTCGAATACATAGCCACTCACCCCGACGAGGCACGCCTGATGGGGGAGCGCGGTCGCGCTCTTGCCGAGCAGATGTTCAACGACGAACGCTGTGCAAAGGAGGTAGCGGAGTGGATAAAACAACTTAATTTGTAAAAATTACAACTATTCCTTTGCTGTTTCAAACTTAATCTGTATCTTTGCAGAGACAAAGTATAATTGGCTAAAAATAATCATTATGAAGGAACTTAAAGGAACAAAAACAGAGCGCAACCTGCAGGAGGCTTTCGCAGGTGAGTCGCAGGCACGCAACAAGTACACATACTACGCATCAAAGGCTCGCAAGGAGGGTTATGAGCAGATTGCTGCTCTCTTCGAGGAGACGGCGCAGAACGAGAAGGAACACGCAAAGATGTGGTTCAAGTATCTGCAGGGTGGTGCCATCAAGGACACCTTAGAGAACCTGAAGGATGCTGCTGCAGGCGAGAACTACGAGTGGACAGACATGTATGATCGCATGGCTAAGGAGGCTGACGAGGAAGGCTTCACAGAGATTGCTGCCGCTATGCGTGGCGTTGGTGCTGTAGAGAAGCATCACGAGGAGCGCTATCGTAAGCTCTTGCAGAACATCGAGGACGGCGTAGTGTTCTCTCGCGACGGCGACTGCATCTGGCAGTGCCGCAACTGCGGTCACATCGTTGTAGGCAAGCAGGCTCCAAAGCTTTGCCCGGTGTGCAAGCATCCGCAGGCGTACTTCGAGCTGAAAGCAGAAAACTATTAAAAGTAAAAAGGTAAAAAGGTAAAAAAGTAAAAAGTAGGAGGTATGGGCATCTTGCCCATACCACGCTGCCACAAAGCTCAATTAGTGCGGGCTGAAAGCCCAACAATCACATAGCCCAGGGCACCGCCCTGGGTATTTTGTGTTTATAATGAACACTGCGCCCTGTAAGGGCAACTCCTTAATAATTAGGCTTTTGCCCTTACAGGGCGTATGGTTTGTGTGTGTCTTTTAACCCAGGGCGTTGCCCTGGGCTATGTAGTGCTGCCCCTTCGGGGCGTGTCGCTTGCGACTTTTGACACTCCCTCCACGCTGCCACAAAGCTTTTAAAAGTAAAAGAGTAGAAAAGCTCTTAAACTAACCGTTTCCGCAAAACTTTTGCTTCAAAAGTTTTGCGGAACGAAATAAAAAGCGTACCTTTGCACTCGCAAAACGCCAATGCCCAGATGGCGGAATCGGTAGACGCGCTGGTCTCAAACACCAGTGGGGCAACCCATCCCGGTTCGAGCCCGGGTCTGGGTACTGTAGACGACTAAGAGTTGATTTCAACGCTTAGTCGTTTTTTTATACACTTTCCCCAATATATTTCCGTATGTTCCAGATTTAGTTTAAATAATATCAGTTGCGTAAAAAATCTCCCATATCTCTCAGTTTTGGATTTCTATCGTCCTAACTCGTTGATTATGAGCGATAAGCGAAACTAAAATAGGCTGGTAGATATCTGAAAAATGTCAGTATCTTCCAGCCCATCTCCCAGCCTTATCTTCCATCCGATTACCGCGCTACGACAACATCGTTGTCCTGCTACGGCAACATTGTTGTCCTGCTACGGCAACATCGTTGTTCTGCTACGGCAATAAAAAGAAATACGGCGCTACTCTCATCGAGCAGCGCCGTAGTCCTATGTTTAACTAAAAATCCTTTTTCGTAATTAATGAAGAGTCTCACGATCCTTCATAGCTACCTGTTAAACAATTTACCTTAAACCTAATAACTAAAAACCTAAATCTATTACTACTAACCTAAACAATCTATTAACCTTTTGACGATGCAAAGGTACGCACTTTAGCTCAATCTGCAAACTTATTATGTATAAATGTGTCGGAAATTGCGCTTTTATTGATATAAATCAAACAGTGTGTGTTCGTGCACACTGAAAAGATTGTTTTTGATTGGGTTTGTCGTGGTTTCGATGTGTAAGTTTTATCGTGATTTTGGTTGTAAATCGTAAATAGGAGGGTATGGCATCCTGCCATACCCACGCACCCATCGGTAAGGGATAAATAGGAGGATGGTGTGTCAAAACTACAAAATAGAGGCGGAAGACTAACCGTAGGAGGCTACGGCATTCCTGCCGTAGCCATTGCCAATAGTCGTAACGATTTGTATTTCTGTTGTTAATGGCTACGGCAAGAATGCCGTAGCCTCCTACGATTTGAACCGTTTACTATTCTATTTTCTAAATAATATAGTTTTGACACGCCCTCCACGCACCCACTGGTAAGGGATAAAGAAAGAGGGTATGGCACGGATGCCATACCCTCCTAAATATTTCTGGTTGGTGCAGCGGAGACCGCTGCACCCCCTGATATTTATTTCACGAGCACCTTTGTTGTTTTCTTGCCACGCTTCACGATGTTCACACCCTTTTGTGGTGCGTTCAGACGGCGGCCCTGCAGATCGTAATACTCCGCTGCCGTGTCGTCCGACACCATCGGCGCATCAATGCCAGTAGCTGCTTTATATGTGAAATAGCCAGTGGTGTAGTTCGCCATTTCCTTGCCCGCCTTGTTTTCGTCGTAAGGTATGGCACCCACAAGGTTAGTGCAGCCAGCAAACATATTCTCGTCTTCTTCACATGCTGTTGTCACGAATTTGTCGCTTGCATAGATGGTGGTGAGAGCAGAGCAACTTTTGAACATTCTGCTCATGTCCGTCACGTTTTGTGTCTCGAAGCTTGAAAGGTCGAGTGTTGTGAGAGCATAACAGTCATTGAACATTCTGCTCATGTCCGTCACGTTTTGTGTGTCGAAGTTTGAAACATCGAGTGTTGTGAGAGCAGAACAGTCTTTGAACATTCTGCTCATGTCCGTCACGTTTTGTGTCTTGAAGCTTGAAAGGTCGAGTGTTGTGAGAGCAGAACAGTTACTGAACATGCCGTTCATGTCCGTCACGTTCTTAGTGTCGAAGTTTGAAAGGTCGAGTGTTGTGAGAGCAGAACAGTAACTGAACATCCAATTCATGTCCGTTACATTCTGTGTGTTGAAACTTGATACATCGAGCGTTTTGAGTTTAGTACAGCTACCGAACATGTAGCTCATCTCCATTACGTTCTTAGTGTCGAAGTTTGATACGTCGAGTGTTGTGAGAGCAGAACATTCACTGAACATCCAACTCATGTTCGTCACGTTCTCTGTGTTCAGATATTCAATACCTTCTATGGTCGTTAAGTCTGTGCAACCATAGAACCAATTGTAGCAACTCGTTGGGCGTGCGTTAGCAAATGATGCATCGAAGATAACCTTTTTGATGATATTTGCATTATGAGAATGATTATTATCATCGAATTTATACCAACCTGGGAGGTTTTCGCCTTCATTCAGCGCAAACGCCCCATCGGGTTTTTTGGTGTCGTGCTTGAATGTCAGCGTGTTCGTGGCTTCGTCGAACACGGCATACGACTCTGCGACTTTTGAGGCTATATCAGTGAAGTAGCCAGTGGTGTAGTTCGCCATTTCCTTACCTACCTTATTTTCGTCGTAAGGTATGGCACCCACAAGGTTAGCGCACTCTGCAAACATATTCTCGTCTTCTTCACATGCTGTTGTCACGAACTTGTCGCTTGCATAGATGGTGGTGAGAGCAGGATTGAAGCTGAACATCCAACTCATATCCGTCACGTTCTTAGTGTCGAAGTTTGATACATCGAGTGTTGTGAGTGCAGAACAGACACTGAACATGTTACTCATGTTCGTCACGTTTTGTGTATCGAAATTTGATACGTTGAGTGTTGTGAGAGCATGGCAGTTATAGAACATGCCTCTCATGTTCGTCACGTTCTTTGTGTCAAAGTTTGAGACATCGAGTGTTGTGAGTGCCAAACACCAATGGAACATGTTGCTCATGTTCGTCACGTTCTTTGTGTCAAAGTTTGAAACATCAAGTGTTGTGAGTGCAGAACAGCCATAGAACATCCCGCTCATGTCTGTTACGTTCTCTGTGTTCAGATATTCAATACCCTCTATGGTTGTTAAGTCTGTGCAGCCAAAGAACCATTCGTAGCAACTTGTTGGGCGTGCATTGGCAAATGAAGCATCGAAGACAACTTTTTCTATGGTATTTGTATTCGCTCCATCGTCGTCGGGTTTATACCAACCTGGGGCATTGTCGCCCTCATTCAGCGCAAACGCTCCATCGGGCTTGTTGGTGTCGTGCTTGAATGTCAGTGTGTTCGTGGCTTCGTCGAACACGGCATACGACTCTGCCTCTTGGGCAAATGCATGGCTACCACAGATGGGCAGGCACATCAAGATTGCAAGTAGCAGACGAGCAATCGGGTGTAAAACTTTAGTTTTCATAATAGAACAGTTTTAAAAAAATATTAGTATTTGGTTAGAGGGTGTGCATTCTATGTTTCTATGCACACCCTCCTCTTGGATATTTTCAGGTTGCGTGGGTATGGCAAGGATGCCATACCCTCCTAAATATTTTCAGGGTGCGTGGGTATGGCAGGATGCCATACCCTCCTATGTTAGTTGCTTGGTGTGAAGCGCAGGGTGTATGTGTATGAGTTCCATGACGGAACCTCGTACTGCGAGAGGCAGCCGTCGCCGCCGCAAGAGTTGTTGCCCAAGCCGCGCTGTGCGTAGTCGAAGTGGGCGTAGATCTGCGGGTCGCGAGTGAGGTCGTACCAGTGGAGCTGCGAGTTCCACATCGAGTCGCCCCATGTGCACCAGCGTGTCTCGTCGTAGTGGCCGAGCGAGAAGGCTGCCTGACCCTCTGCCTCGATGTTCAGCGAGAGCGGCTTACCGAGTTCGCTGTTGTTGCGCAGTGTGAGCGAGCGCATATCCTGATGGTCGCCGTAGGTCTGCGGGTGGATCATCTCGTCGACCATGTCGTCTACCGTAGTCTGGTAGCGGCCGAGCATTGAGCCGGTCTTGCGGTCGGCATAGTTAGACCACGGACCACGTGCGTAGTACTCTACATCCTCGAAGCCTGCTGCGAACTGCATACCCAGACCCATGCGTGCCAATGAACCGCTTGGCGAGAAGGTTGTCTTCATGTCGACCACGCCGTCAGGATAGAATGTGTAGTCGATGGTGTACTGGCAGCCATCGGCTCTGCCCTGTACGGACAGCGTAGCGTTGTCACCGCTCTTGGCGAGTGCACCGGTCACGCTGACGTTGGCAGAGTTGCTGAACGACGGGCGGAAGTTGCGGTCGTTGTCCACCTTGCGGTAGCTGTTGAAGTCGGGACCATCGGCGATGAGTGCCTTGCCGTTGTATGTCCACGACTGCATCTTGCCGTTGTTGAACTTGATCTCGAATTCGCCGTCGGCTGTCTTGCCTTTGACGGTCTGACCCTCTATGGTGAGTGCCGAGTTGTTTTCCATGTCAGCCTTGTGAGCGGCGAGCGTCGGGCGTTTGCCAATCTCGAACTGCTGTTCTGCTACGGCGTAGCCCTGCTCTGCCCACAGTGTAGCCTCCTTGAGGCGCAGCGAGAGGTTGAGCAGATACTCAGCATCGTCAGTGACGCTTGTGGTGTACGGAATATCGATAGAAGCCTCTGTACCGGCAGCGATAGCCGGCATTTCTGCCTTACCCTCCTCGACGATGCGTCCGTCGCGCAGCACCTGATAGACGAGGTCGTACATCTCAAGGTCGACGAATGAGTTCTTGTTCTTCAGTGTCACCTTGCCGCCCTCGAAGGCTGTGAACGCAGCGTTCTGGTATACGTGCTTCACCTCGGTGAGCTTGCCCGTCCATGCGCGGTCGGGGGTGATGAGTCCGTTGTTCACGAAGTTGCCCTGGAAGCCTACGCCCACGCCACCGGTAGAGTTGTAGTCGTAGCCCGATACCCAGTAGTTGAAGCCGTTCTCGCTCTTGCGCTCGTCCTTCACGAGGCGTGCAGGGTCGTAGAAGCTCTGGTCAACCCAGTCCCAGATGCAGCCACCGAGGATGCCGTTGCTTGCCTCGATAACGTCCCAGTACTCCTGCAGGTTGCCCACAGCCTGACCCATTGCGTGTGCATACTCGCAGATGAAGTAGGGCTTGCCTGCATATCCGTTGCTGCTGTTCTTCACATTCTGCACTGTCGGGTACATTGACGAACCGAGGTCGGAGTAGCTCATGTTGCCCTCGTAGTGGATGAGGCGGTTGTCGAGCTGGCGAATCTTGCTGATGCTCGAAGAGAAGTTGCTTGCGCCGCCCGACTCGTTGCCCAGCGACCAGAAGATAACGCTCGGGTGGTTGCGGTCGCGCATCACCATGCGCACCTCGCGGTCGTCGATGGCTGTGCGCCATGTAGAGTTAGAGGCGAGGTTCTGGTTGAAGTGGCACTCCACGTTAGCCTCGTCCATGGTGTACAGACCGTAGGCATCGAACATGGCGTACATCTTCGGCTGGCGCGGATAGTGCGAGGTACGCACCGTGTTCACGTTAGCCTGCTTCATCATCTTCACGTCGCGCAGCATAGTCTCCATGTCGATGGCGCGTCCGTACTCGGGGTGAGCGTCCTGAGTGTTCACGCCCTTGAAGAACACGCGCTTGTCGTTGATGTAGACGAGGTTGCCCTTCTGCTCAATGTTGCGGAAGCCGTACTTTGTAGAGAATACCATCTCGTCGGCGCCGTCGGCAGTCTGCTGTTTAACAACGACACTGTAGAGATACGGGTCTTCGGCGCTCCATGCGTGCAGACCGCTGAGCTGGCTGATAGTAGCGTCCACGGTCTTGGTGTCAGTGCCGCTGTATTCGGCTGTAGCCGAGCCGACGGTCTTGCCCTCATGGTCGAGCAGTTCGACGAGGAACTTCTTCGCAGCCTCCACGCCGTCGCGGTTGTCCACCTTCAGTGCCACCTTCAGCGTGCCGCTTGTAGCGTCCTTGCTGAGGTTGGGTGCTGTGATATAATGGTCGGCTACGAACACCTTCGGAGTAGCCACGAGATATACGTCGCGGTGAATGCCCGAGAGGTGCCACATGTCCTGACCTTCGAGATAAGAGCCGTCGCACCAGCGGTAGACGCGTACCGAAAGCTGGTTGTCGCCCACCTTGGCGAAGTCGGTGATGTCGAATTCGGCATCGGTGTTAGAGTCTTGCGAGTAGCCCACGTACTTGCCGTTCACCCATACCACGGCAGCACTGTACACGCCGTCGAAGTGGACGAAGAGACGCTTGCCGTTCCACGATTCGGGCACGTTGAACGAGCGGCGGTAGAAGCCTATGGCGTTGTGGTCCTCCACACCGTAGTAGGTGTAGCCCACGTTGGCGTTCGGCGGATTGTTCTGGAACGGATAGCCCACGTTGGTATATACCGGTTTGCCGTAGCCAGCCATCTCCCAAGAGAGTGGCACGCGGATGTTGTCCCAAGCAGAGTCGTCGTAGTCGGCAGCGAAGAACTCACTTTCGCCAGGACCATTCTGTGTTCCGGGTACGAACTTGAACTTCCACTCGCCGTTGAGCAGCTGTGTCTCAGCGTTCTGCGGAGTGAGCCACGGCTCGTTGAACGCAGCGTCGCTCTTCATCGCCTCTACCGATGCGTAAGGGATGAACGTAGCGTGAGCATCCTCCTTCCAATCGCCTACCTTCTGCTGGTTCTGAATCCACGAAGCATCGAACTTGCGCTCGGTGGGGGTTGTAGTGCCACCGCCGCCGGTTGAGCCGCCTTCCACGTCTTCGAGCGAAATCTCCTTGTACGTAGCCCACGAACGTGTGTTGCCCTGCGTGCTGCCGTAGAGGATAGACGACATGGCGAGGATGTTGCTCACAGCAGAAGCGTCGCAACGCTGTACGCCGTTGACGTACAGACCGTCCGACTTCAGCTCGATGGTGGTCTCGCCCGAGATGTTCGATATGTCCTCGCGGTGAGTACTGCTCGGGTTGAAGCAGTTAATCTGCAGGGTGCTGCTGCTCTTTGTGTAGAAAAGGTGGATGACGTTGACGCCGCCCCATCCGTTTGCGCCTTGAAGGTCGTCGCCGATAGAGAGGATGTTCTCGTTCGCTTTCGAGTCGTCGCAGGTGCTGAGGTCGAGCACAGCCTTAAAAATCTGCTTATGGAAGTTTATCGCCGTCTCGTAGCTGAACGACTTGCCGTTAGGTGTATAGTTGGTGAGTAGCGACTGGCGTGCCTGCACCGAGAGCGTGCCGCCTGCGAGGAGGCACACCAGCGAGAGCATGAGCACGAGGCGCTGTTTGATATTTGATAACATAATGTTTTTAGGTTTGTTGTAATATATAATAATGTATATGCTTACGGAGCGTTATTTCTTTAGCAAAGTCTTCTTGCCGCCCACGATGTAGATGCCATCCTGCAGACCCTCGGTGTTGTCCGTAGAGCGCAACTGCTGACCACCGATGTTGTGTACACCGGTTGTGGTGTTGGTGGTTTGCTCTGTCTGTACGCCGTCAGTCTCTATGTTCTCGATGGCAGTCTCTGGTGTGCTCGGGTCAACGAAGAGCCACTGAGCAGTCTCGAACTCCTTGCCAGGCATCTGTGCGGTAGCCGACAGACGGTTGTAGATGGTGTTCTGGTAGAGATACATCGATGCGCTTGCTTCCGTGTTGCGGCTTGAGATGGCGTATGCGCCATCCACTGGTTCGATGCGCCACTCGTTGAATGTGCCTCCGTAGGCAGAGGGGGTGCCCCATAATTCGGCTCCCCACATGCTGTTGTCAGAACTGATGCGGTAGAAGCCGGGAGTAGTCGTGCTCTCAATCAGTTTGAGAGTCACCTTTACTTTCTCTCCTCCAAGCACCAAATGTCCGTTCTCGGTACCGAGAAATTGCTTTGCGCCTACGTTGTAGAGGTTGTATGTACCTCCAGAAGTAGGCTCCACGCCCTTGTTGTCTTCGGCTACTGCTGTTGTGCAAGTGCCGAGCAGAGCAAGGGCTGTAATTAAAAGTTTGTTCATAATTGGTTTGTTATTAGTATTTTGTTTTCTTTGTTTTTAAGTAGAGTAGACTTAGTGCTTGCCGTGCTTTGCCATTGGCTCTGCCTTCTCTGTAGCAATCATTTTAGGTCCGCGTATGCGTTCGTTAGGCTTCACGCCGCTACGTATTTCGATATTTATGCCGTCGGAGATGCCAGTCTGCACCTTGCGACGTTCGTATGTCTGCTTGTCGCCTTCGCCCTTGATGACGTACACATACGTGTCGTCGCCGTCGAACTCGATGGCACTCTCCTGAACAGCCAGCACGTTCTTCGCCTCTGCCAATACTATCTCCGCGTTGGCACTATAGCCCGAACGGATATTTGTGGCGTTGGACGGCAGATTTACGGCTGCCTTTATCTCAAACTGGTTGGCACCGTTCTGGTCGGTAGCCTTCGGGGCGATATACTCCAATCGGGCATCGAACTTCAGATCCTGCAACGCACCGATGGTGATCTTCATTGTCATGCCAGTAGACAGACGACCCACTTCCGTCTCGTCGATGTTACCACGGAAGATGAGGTCGTTCATGTTGGCAACGGTGGCGATGGTTGTTCCGTCGTTGAAGGTGTTGGCAAGAATCACCGAATTGCCCACCTTCACGGGGATGTCGAGTATCAAGCCGGTGATTGTAGAGCGGATGAGCGTAGACGAAGCCGAAGCGTTCGACTTCGATACGCCGTCGCGCACCACTTCGAGGTTGTCCTGAGCTGCGTCCACCTCTTCGCGAGCCTGGCGCAGTGCCTGCGCTATCTTGTCGTACTCGTCGGCAGCGACGAGTCCTTTGTCGAAGAGTGTCTTCTCGCGGTCGTAGTCGGTCTGCGCCTGCTTGCGGTTTATCTCGGCAAGACGCAGGCGCGATTGTGCTGCGCTGAGCGACCCCATGTCCGGGATTACCTTTACCTTGGCAATCACCTCGCCCTCCTGAACCGTCTCGCCAGCCTCTTTGAGTATCTCGGTGATGATGCCCGAGATTTGCGGCTTCACATTCACCTCGTTGCGCGGCTCAATCTTGCCGGTGACGACGGTGGTCTTGCGGATGTCCATTCGCTGCAGTGTAAACTCGTCGTAGACCTCCGGCTGAGGCTGCGACTTGATGTAAAGGAACACGAATGTTCCGATGAAGATCACGGCAACAAGTGCCATGAGGATGTATTTGAAGTATTTTTTCATAAGCAGGGTTGGTTAGGGTTGAGGACTAAGCCTTTGTTTTATAAGCCGAACTAAGCCTTCTTAGGCCTTTTTAAGCCGAGGGGACTAAGGCTAACTAAGCCCTCCCCGATGGGGAGGGTTGGGAGGGGCTACTCATCTCTCATTGCGTCGACGGGTTTGATGCTCATGGCTCTCATGGCAGGGGCGAGTCCGGCGAGCACGCCGAGCAGCGATAGCACTGCCACAGCACCAACGGCTGTCCAGAAGCTAATCTGGAAGTGAGCCTTGATGATGCCGTCGGTGGTGTTTGCCATCTCAAGTGCCTGTAGTATGATGACTACGAAGAGGATGCCGCTCATGCCAGCTATGGAGGTGAGCAGTATGCTCTCGGAGATGATTTGCGAGAGAATGCTGCGTGGCGTAGCACCTATGGCGCGGTGTATGCCTATCTCCGTGGTTCGCTCACGCACCGTCACCATCATGATGTTCGATACACCGATGGCTCCGGCGAGCAGCGTGCCTATGCCCACGAGCCAGATGAGGAGGTTGATGCCCCGGAACATGCTGTCGACCATCGAGAACATCATCTCGGTGTTGAATATCATCACGCCCTTGTCGTCCTTCGGACTCACGTCGTGTGCCTGCGCTATCACGCTGCGCACACGGTCGGTGATGTCGCTCATCTTCACGCCCGGCTTGCCCGTCATGCAGAGCAGGTCGATGCTATGTCCGCGGTTGTACACCTGCTGCACGAGTGTGATGGGCATTATCACAGCCTGCTCGTCGCTACCGTTGATGTTTATGTTGCCATCGCTATAGTTGACACCTATTACATTATAATATATAGAGTCGATGCGTATCACTTGTCCGCATGGGTCGCCGCCATTGGTGAAGAGCGATTTGTACACCTGCTTGCCGATGACGCACACCTTGCGTCCCTGGCTGATATCCATCTCGTTGATGTAGCGTCCGTAGTACATCTTCGGAGCTGCCACCTCCTGCATGTCGGGCATCACGCCCTTCACGATGCACGTCGCGTGCTTGTCGCTGTGTGTGGCACTGGCTCCCCAGCGTGTTATGGTCGGTGTGACGACATCAAGTTCGGGCACGTGCGCCTTCAGTCGCTTCACGTCGTCGTAGTTCATCGTCCACTGGCGGCCCTTGCGAAATCCGTGGTGTGGTATGGTGGTCTGTTGCGCCCATGCTACGGCGGAGTTGGTGGCGAAGCCGTCGAGACTCTTGTTTATTATCTCTTTCATACCATCGCCACCACCGATGAGTCCGACAAGCATGAACACGCCCCAAAACACGCCGAATCCGGTGAGGAAGGTGCGCGATTTATTGCGAGATAGCGTGTCGAGGATTTCACGCAGGCGGTCTGTGTCGAATCGTATCATTGTTTTCTCTTTTTTTACTAAGCCGAACTAAGCCTCTTTAGGCCTTTCTAAGCCGAGGGGACTAAGCCTAACTAAGCTCTCCCCGACGGGGAGGGTTGGGAGGGGCTACTCCGCTCTCAACGCCTCAATCGGTCTGATTTTGGCAGCCTTGCGAGCTGGTACCATACCGGCGAGAGTGCCGGCTACAATCATCAGTAGTGTGGCTTTCACGCAGACATCAATGCCCACGGTGGGGTTGGTGAACATCTGTATGGCGAAGAGTCCGTTGTCGATGGTCTCCTGCCCGATAGTAGCATCCATATACAGGTTGGCTGCGATGCCGAGCACCATGCCGATGTAGCCAAAGAAGGTGGTGATGACGATGCTCTCAATGATGATGAGGCGCAGTATGGACCACGGCTTTGCGCCGATAGCCTTGCGTATGCCGAACTCGTGTGTGCGTTCGCGCACGGTGATGAGCATGATGTTCGACACTCCCACGATGCCCGATATGAGTGTCAGTATGCCTATCACCCACAACGCGGTGCGCAGTAGGCCGGTGGCGGTGTCCATGCTCAGTGCCTGCGTGAAGCGGTTCCATATCCAGATGGCGTTCTCGTCGTCGGGCGCAGCACGATGCTGTCGGTTTATTCTCGCACGATAGTCGCTCTCGAACGCCTCGTTCTCTGCTTCCGAGTTGAGATTGCTGAACGAGAAGACGATGTTGCCCGTCTTGTCGCCCTTGTTGTATATGGCGCGGAACGTGGTGAACGGTATGAAGGCTTCGTTGCCCATGCTGTTCTTCTGACTCTCGTAGATGCCTACTACGCGGAAGGCGAGCGTCGTTGTGCGTATCATTTGTCCGTTCAGACTGAGTGGCGACTGTGGTAGCAGTTCCTTCGCCATGTCCGAGGAGATAACTATCGACTTGCGACGTTCCTTCAGATCGAGTTCGTTGATGAAGCGTCCGCAGATCATCGTGCGCTTGTTTATCTCGACATCGTTCGGGTAGATACCGCTCAGATTGATGCCCGTGGTGTAGTCGCTGCCGTTGACGAGCGTTTCGCCCTGCTGCGATAGTTCTGCGCCCACACTCTTCACGTTGTTAGGAAAACCCTTGCTGGTGATATTGAAGTCCTTATCGTTGAGCTGCACATCGCGATCCTCGCCCAATCCGTCGTAAGCCTTCGATGTAGCACCACCCGACACCACCATTGAGGTCGATAGATAGCGACTTGAGTTGCCCATCGTGGCGTTTATCAAGCCGTTGCCTGCTCCGAGCAGAACGATGAGGATGAAGATGCCCCACGCTACGGAGAAACCGGTCAGCGCGGTGCGCAGCCGGTTGTGCTTGATAGTGGTGAGTATTTCGATGAATATGTCGCGCATGTGCCTTTACTTCATTATGCCGTTGATGCCGAACGGTCGTGCGGTGTGGTCGAGGTTCTCCTCAATCTTGCCTATGATGCCGTCCTTGATGTGTACAATCTTGTTCGTCTCGTTAGCCACGCCACTCTCGTGCGTCACGACGATAGTCGTCACTCCCTCCTCAGCGTTAAGAGTCTTGAGCAGTTCCATCACCTCCACCGAAGTCTTCGAGTCGAGTGCGCCCGTAGGCTCGTCGGCGAGTATTATCTGCGGCTTTGTGATCAGTGCGCGTGCTATTGCCACGCGCTGCTTCTGTCCGCCCGACATCTCGTTGGGGTAGTGGTCCGCCCACTGCGTCAGTCCGAGTCGGTCGAGATACTCCATTGCTAACTTGTGGCGTGTGCGTCGCGCCACGCCCTGATAGTAGAGCGGCAGCTCCACATTCTCCACGGCGGTCTTGAACGAGATAAGGTTGAACGACTGAAAGATGAAGCCAATCATGCGGTTGCGGTACTCTGCGGCTCGCGTCTCCGAGAGGTCTTTGATGAGCGTGCCGCCGAGCAGGTATTCGCCCGAGTCGTAGTTGTCGAGAATACCGAGAATATTGAGCAGAGTAGACTTGCCCGAGCCCGACGCACCCATGATAGAAACGAACTCTCCCTCGGCAATGTCGAGTGTGATTCCCTTCAGTACATGCAGCGGCTGCGCACCCTGGTAAGTCTTGTTAATATCTTTCAGATGTATCATATGTATATAATATGTAGCAAAGTAACAAAAATATCCGCAAACCGCCGACGTTTTGCTTCGCTTTTTACGGATATTTAATATAAGGGGTGGGGGGAAGCACGAATAGCTGTTCGGCGTTAAGCGTTTGGAGCGTTGTCGTGTGTTCAGCCGCTTCGCGTTTGGCTGCATTTTATTGTGGCGTTTGGCTGAAAAATTTTGCGGTATTCGGCAAAAACGGGGAAATAAATTTTGCGGTATTTGGCAAAAAACGGGGAAATAAATTTTGCGGTATTCGGCAAAATGCTTATTTTTGCACATGAAAAGACATGTAAAAAGAGAAGAAAATATGGTGTTCAAACGAAAACTTTATGATAAGATGCTCCGTTGGAAGCAGGAGTCAAATGGCGAAACTGCTTTGCTCATTGAAGGAGCGCGACGTATTGGCAAGTCAACGCTTGTAGAAGAATTTGCAAAGAACGAATACAAGTCGTTCATTTTGATTGATTTTTCACAGAATTCGGAGGAGGTGAACGGGCTATTTAAGGATATTACCGATCTCGACTATTTGTTTCTGCGTTTGCAAGTGATATACGGAACAACACTCTATGAGCGCAAGTCGGTCATAGTGTTTGATGAAGTACAACAAAATCCGTTGGCTCGGCAGGCTATAAAACACCTTGTTAAAGACCATCGTTATGATTATATTGAAACCGGTTCGCTAATCTCCATACGTAAGAATATCAAAGACATAGTGATACCGAGTGAAGAAGTGCGGTTGCCAATGTATCCAATGGATTTTGAAGAATTTCGATGGGCATTGGGCGATACAGCGTCAATACCATTGCTTCGCAAGCTTTTTGAATCGAGAAAACCTCTCGGCGACGCAGCCCATCGTAAGATGATGCGCAACTTCCGCTTGTATATGTTGGTAGGCGGAATGCCACAAGCTGTAGCTAAATATATAGCGAGCAACGACTTGAGTGCTGTAGATACGGTGAAACGTGGCATAATAAGTCTTTATGAAGAAGACTTTGGCAAGATAGATGAGACAGGGAAGGTGGCAGCAATTTTCGACGCTATACCTGCTCAATTGAGTAAGAATGTGTCGCGTTACAAGATTTCTTCAGTCATTTCAGGAGAGAAGTATGACAGGGTTGTTGAGATTGTGCGATTGATGGAAGATTCAAGGGTGATTAACGCCGCTTTTCACTGCGATGACCCCAATGTAGGTCTTGCGCTTACCAAAGATCCAGAATATTTCAAAATGTATGCAGGCGATACGGGGCTGTTTGTAACAATGGCGTTTAAGTCGCGCGAATTCACCGATAATATCATTTATCAGAAGTTGCTTAGTGACAAGCTTGATGCAAATTTGGGATATGTATATGAGAATGTGGTAGCGCAAATGTTGCGTGCTACGGGCAAAGAACTCTATTATCACACTATACGCAAGGCTGACGGCAAAGGCTATTATGAAGTTGATTTCTTGATAGCTGATGGTAGTAAAGTGTCGCCTATAGAAGTGAAATCATCGGGCTATACAACCCATACGTCGCTTGACAGATTTGTTGAAAAATACTCATCGCGTGTTCAAAATAAATACCTTGTTTATACAAAGGATTTGAAGAAAGATGGCAACGTCCTTTGTGTTCCTATATATATGGTGCCGTTTATGTAAGGGCTTTTATAATAGCGGAGGCTATGGTTAATGTCTCCTGCAAGCCTATGACTTCCAGCGCCATGTCTTCACAATCATGCGTCCTAAGCGCGTGAACGCCACCGTCATGCGTTGTGGCGACATCTGCTTGCCACCGATGATGAGCAACACGGCGGTGAGGATGAGTGCTATGCCCACTGCGAGGCGTGTTGTGAACGACTCGCCGAAGCAGAAGCAGCCGATGGCAACGGCTGTTATCGGTTCGAGCGCACCAAGAATTGCGGTTGGTGTAGAGCCAATATCTTTAACGGCTATCGCCATTAGCACTAACGAGAGCACGGTCGGCATCAGTGCAAGCTGCGCTGCATACAGCCATTGGTGCGGTGTGGTGAGCAGTTGCACCGTCTCGCCCATGGCGAAGGTGTAGCCGAGAATGGTCATTAAACCGAAGATGAGCACGTAGAACGTTAGCTTCACCGATGACATCCGCAGCTTCGACTTGTTCACCACGACGATATATACAGCGTAGGTGAGCGACGAAGCCATGACAAGCAGCACGCCCAATGTGCTGAGTGACGATCCGTCCGAACTCTGGTTAAGCAGAGCTATGCCGCCAAACGCAAGCATGATGGAGACGGCTGTCGTTGGGGTCACTTTTTCTTTGAACAGCAACGCCATAATAACCGCCACCATAACCGGATAGACGAATAGCAGCGTGGAGGCGATGCCCACGTCCATGTAGTTGAAACTGATGAATAACGACGCAGACGACGAGCCCATGAACATACCTAAGATAGCAAGCAGGAGTAGTTCGCTGCGTGTCACGCCGAACTTCTTACGTTGCACCAGCATCATCACGCCGAGCATCACAATAGCGAGTCCGAAACGATAGAAAAGGGTAGAGTTGGCACTGATACCGTCCTGGTACAGATTCATGGCGCCGAGTGGGTTGGTACCGTAGAACACGGCTGCGCCCACGCCACAAAGTGTGCCGCGAAGTTTTACGTTCATACTATTTGTCTGATTTTTAAGCAAAGGTACAAATAAAAGTAAAAAAGTAAAAGAGTAAAAAGACATTTAAAAGTAAAAGAGTAAAAAAGTAAAAGAGTAAAAAAGTAAAAGAGTAAAAAAGTAAAAGAGTAAAAAAGGGCTTTTAAAGGTAAAAGAGTAAAAAGAGTGAATTTGCGATTGAAAAAACCTTTAGCCGCGTTCGTGAAATTTAAACATAAAAGTTTTTTTGCTTTCGGTAATATCAATACCTTTGCAATCGCAAAACGGAAATCACAACACATGACTTCGTACATTATTATATATAGCATAGAAAATTAATCAATGGCATAAGAGATATGGAAATTTTAAGAAATCTGTTTTATGGTTTCCCCGACTTATGGGGTGGTGGCGTGGCACACTCGGTGATGATTCTCGCCCTCGTTATCACGTTAGGCTTGAGTCTTGGCAAGCTGAAGGTGAAAGGTGTGTCGCTCGGACTCGCTTGGATTTTGTTCATCGGACTCATCTTCGGTCATTACTCGCTCAATCTTGATGCCCATCTGCTCCACTTCCTCAAGGAGTTTGGCTTGATACTTTTCGTTTATTCTATTGGTCTTGAGGTAGGTCCTGGTTTTTTCTCTTCGTTCAAGGACGGAGGCAAGAGTCTCAATATGCTCAGCATGATTGTTGTGGCACTCAGCATCGTTACAACACTTATTATATATAGCTTCACTGGCACGCCGTTCACCACTATGGCAGGTATCCTTTCAGGTGCCGTTACCAACACTCCCGGTCTTGGTGCTGCCCAGCAGGCATACAGCGACCTGCGCCATATCGACGCTCCGAGCATCGCCACGGGCTATGCCATCGCTTACCCGATGGGTGCGCTCGGCGTGATCATCTCGTTCGCTATATTGAGATATGTGTTGCGCGTGAACAAGGAGACGGAAGAAGCCGATGCGAAGCGCGGTATGGGTCACTTGGAGAAGATGACACTGAACACCTTCTCGGTGAAGGTGACCAACTCGATGGTGTTCGGCGACGATATACAGCAGATACGCCAGTTGTTGAAGCGCGACTTCATGGTGTCGCGTATCATACGCTGCGGTAGCAACGAGCACGACGAGCTTGTGAACGGTCAGACCGTGATAGGCGAGGGCGACATACTGCGCGTGGTGGCTCATCCTACGGTTGAGGACCCAATCATCGCACTGCTTGGTGAGAAGGTGGAGGTGGCTGACGACAAGTTCGGCACCGAGCTTATTACGCGTCGCATTCTCGTTACGCGGCCCGACATCAACGGCAAGTCGCTCAGTCATCTGCAAATTCGCACCAACTTGGGCACCAACGTTACACGTGTGAACCGCAACGGTGTAGACCTCATCGCTACCGGCTCGTTGAAGCTACAGCTCGGCGACCGCCTCACCGTTGTGGGTACGGAGCTTGCCATCGCCCACACCGAGAAGATGCTCGGCAACCAGATGAAGCGTCTTAACAACCCGAACCTTATACCGGTGTTCCTTGGCATCATGCTCGGTTGCATCTTCGCCAACATCCCGTTCTTCATCCCTGGCATCAATGAGAGCTTGCGTCTCGGACTCACTGGCGGTCCGCTCATTGTGGCTATCCTCATCGGCTACTTCGGTCCGAAGTACAACCTCGTGACGTATAACACGATATCTGCCAACCTCATGCTGCGCGAAGTGGGCATCTGCATATTCCTTGCGTGCGTAGGTCTCGGCACGGGCGAGCAGTTTATGCAGACCGTAGTGTCGGAGAGTGGTATGACATGGATAGGCTATGGTGTAGCAATCACCATGATACCAGTCATCCTGGGTGGCATCATCGGCAAGTATCTGTTCCACATCAACTATTACACTCTGCTCGGTGTGCTTGCAGGAGCCAATACCAACCCCTCGGCTTTAGCTTATGTTCGCGACCAGACATCGGTCGATGCGCCTAATGTGGGCTACGCTAATGTCTATCCGTTCGCAATGTTCCTGCGCATCGTCACGATACAGATACTGATATTCGTGTTCGGATAAATTGATAATAAAGATAATGTTTTAATAGTAGTTAATATGTTTCGGGGTAACTTAGGAGGGTATGGCATCTTGCCATACCCACGCAGCCTCAAAGGCAGCTCGCATCCGCAGCCTCAAAGGCAGCTCGCGTGCGTATGACATGCAACGTGCATAAGCATGGCAAGATGCCATGCCCTCCTATGGTTACTCTTTCTGCAAGTCTTGGTAAATACAAATAAATGGATAACAATACAATAGAAACAATGCAAGCAACTTGCCAATGTGGCAATCCAAACAACCCGTCTAAAGTGGCAGCAGCCGAGCTGCAGCACAAACTCGACCTGCTTCTGCGCACCGGAAGCATACTGATGGAGAGTGCTGCCGACACCTCGCGTATCCGTCGCACTATGAAGCGTGCCGCAGCCTTCCTCAGTCTCGACGAACGCTACCTGCACTTCTACATCAACTGGAATGTGCTCATGGTGAACTATAGCGACACCGAGCACTCGTTCACAAAGTTTCAACGCTGCGAGAAGCACGGTATCAACCTCACCTCTATTGCTAAAATAAGCAAACTCACGTGGAGCGCAATAAGCAACGACTACTCGCTCGACCAGTACGAGAAGGCTCTTGATGACATTCAGAAGACACCGCGTAGCTTCACACCGTGGCAGGTGGCTATCGGTGGCGGCTTTGCCTGCGGTGGTTTCTGTGTGCAGTTCGGTTGCGATTGGCCTGCGTTCTTCTACTGCTCTTTAGCAGCCATCCTCGGCTTCCGCCTGCGTATGTTCCTGCCCACACGTGGCTGCAACAACTATATAGCTATTGGCATAGCAGCTTTCGTATCCACACTCATTGCTTGGGTCACCACGTTCCTCTCGCTCACGCCGTCCATAGCCGGTGCTCTGCCCGAGTTTATGCACTCCTCTACGCCGTGGCATCCGCTTATGGCGTGTGCCTTGTTCATCGTGCCCGGCGTTCCGCTCATCAACTTCGTGAGCGACATGCTCGACGGCTACATCGAGGTGGGCATGGTGCGTGCTTTGAACACGCTGTTGATGGTTCTCTCAATGGCGTTCGGTATCGCCTTCGCCATTAAGGTGTGCGGCATCGACAACTTCGTGAAAGACCTCACGATGATTCCGCATCACGAGTATTGGGAGTTTGCCGTAGCTGCAGCCGTCTCGGCTATGGGTTTCTCTACCATCTTCAGCATACCGCGCCGACTCCTGCCGGTTGTCGCCGTTGGTGGCATCATCGCCGTGTGCTTCCGCAACTTCGTCAATCTCGGTCCGAGCAACGGCAATATCGGACTTGACATGGGCCTGACCATCGGCTCGCTTGCCGGTTCGGCACTTATCAGTGTTATCGTTATTAAAGCACGCCACTGGTTCCACGTGCCCCATCAGTGCATCACCATCCCGAGCGTCATCCCTATGGTGCCGGGTGTGCTTATGTATCGCGCCCTCTTCGCCTTCATCGAGATGCACGGCGTGGTAGGCGAAGTGACGGTGGGCATGAACAACGCCATCAAGGCTTCGCTCGCTATCGTCTGCATCGCCCTCGGTGTGGCTATACCGAACATCTTCTTCCGCCGCTTTATCGAAGGCGACCGCAAGCGCAAACTCTTCAATATGCTTGTTGAACGCAAACGCAAGAATGGAGAGTTCGTCGACCTGAGTGCTGTAGAAATAAAATAAATGTTGTATTTTTGCATTTAATATATAATAGATATGGAAATACGACAACTGAAATACTTTCTGAAGGTGGCAGAGACGCTCAACTTCTCCGAGGCTGCGCGCAAGCTATACATCACGCAGAGCACTCTTTCGCAGCAGATATCGCATCTGGAGCAGGAGATTGGTCTGCCGCTCTTCGAGCGCAACTCGCATGAGGTGTACCTCACTGAGGCTGGAAAGGAGTTGCTGCCGTATGCACAGAATGCCGTGAACTCTGCAGATGCGTGCATCGACCACATGAACGACTTGAAGGAGATGCTGACGGGCGAACTGAACATCGGTGTCACTTATTCGTTCAGCAACATCATGGCTGAGACGCTCATCGCCTTCCTGCGCACCTATCCGCATGTGAAGTTGAATATCAGCTACCGCTCTATGCAGGAGCTGATGGACGGACTAAAGAAGCGCGAGCTCGACCTCGTGCTCGCCTTCAAACCGCTTAAGAAGGATAAGGCGGTAGACAGTCGAGCTATCTTCAGCAACCGCCTTGCTGCTATCGTCAATGAGAACCATCCATTAGCACGCCAGTCGTCATTACGCCTCACTGACCTTGAACGTTACGACCTCATACTGCCGTGCAAGGGGCTGCAGGCTCGCAACGCCTTCGATCATCTTGTGGAGGGCAAGGGGCTGAACTATCGCATCATGGTTGAGGTGAACAACGTGAACATAATCTTCGACCTGCTGCGTCGCAGCAATCTCGTGACGATACTCTCTGAATCGACAACTATTCTGCAACCCAACATGAAGGCTGTGCCCATTGACGCAGCCGACAATGAGATGGACGGTTGCATACATCTGCTGAAAGACTCGTATATGAAAAACTCAGCACAGGAGTTCATCCGTATGCTGAGTCAGTCAACGTCTATCCTCGCGAACTTCGCGTTTAAGGATATTCTTTCTTAGTAATTTAGGAGGGTATGGCATACCCTCCTATTATTCCATCGCTTTCGTTTTATTTGCAAGCCACTCCCGATGCTCCTCGTCGAGCAGCGGTGCCAAACGCTCGTACACCATAGCGTGGTAGGCGTTGAGGCACTGTCGTTCCTCGTCGCTGAGCATACTGCTGATTATCGGCTTGGTGTCGATGGGGCAGAGCGTGAGCGGCTCAAAGCGCATGAAGCGTCCGAACTCCGTCGTTACGTAAGGCACGGTGAGCAGCGTGTTCTCGATGCGCACGCCGAAGCGACCGTCGAGGTACAGACCAGGCTCGTCGGTTACGGTCATGCCCTCCACCATCGGTGCCCCACGATACTCCTGGCGTATCTGGTGAGGACCCTCGTGCACGCTGAGATACGAGCCTACGCCGTGCCCCGTGCCATGCATGAAGTTCATGCCCTCGCGCCACATCGCCGTGCGTGCCACCGCGTCGAGCTGCGTGCCCGATGCCGAGCGTGGGAAGCAGAGGTTCTGCAACGCCAAGTGACCCTTCAGCACTAACGTGTAGACGCGGCGTTCGCGGTCGGTTACGTCGCCAAGGGCTATGGTTCGCGTTATGTCCGTTGTGCCGTCGCTGTACTGCGCTCCGCTGTCGAGCAGCAGCAGACCCTTCGGTTCGAGCTTCACATCGGTGAGCGGAGTCGGTTCATAGTGGACGATGGCTGCATGATCGGCATAGGCAGCGATAGTGTCGAACGAGATGTCGCGGAACTTAGGCTGCCCGGCACGCAGCTGATAGAGCTTCGCGCTCGCCGTCAGCTCCGTCTCGCTGCCCTTCGGCACCGCCTCCTCCAACCACTTCAGAAACTGCACCATAGCCACACCGTCGCGCTCCATGGCACGACGGAAGCCCTCGCGCTCCGTGTGGTTCTTCACCGCCTTCATCGTAGGGATGGGCGACGGAGCCGACACAACCGTGTAGTTGCCGCGCGGCTGCGCCAAGGTACTGTTCACGGTAGAAGGGTCGACGAGCATCGTTGGCGCGTCGCACTCGTTGAGTGCCGCGATGATATTATCGTATTCGTCGATAGCCACGCCTTCAGCGTGCAGATAGTCGACCACGTCGGGCGTGAGCTTCTCCTCCTTTATATATAATGTGGCACTCTCCTCGCCGACGATGAGCCACGCCACGAACACCGGGGTGCAATGTACGTCGCTGCCGCGCAGGTTAAGAGTCCAGGCAATGTCGTCGAGCTGCGTCACGAGCATACAGCTTGCGCCTGCGCGGCGCATCTCGGTGCGTATGCGGCGTAGCTTCTCCGTCGTCGACTCGCCGGCGTATTCGAGCGGATGAATCTCAACCTTGTTCAGCGGCACCGGCGGACGGTCTGTCCACACGCGGTTGAGGATGTCGAGATTGGTGCGCAGCGTGAGTCCGCCGGCATGTCTTAGTTCCGCCTTCAGCCCCTCAGCCTCGCCCTTCGCGATGCACATGCCGTCGATGCCCACCTCCGTAGAGTCGGCATCCTGCAGCTCGCGTGCCAGCCAGTCGGCAATAGACGGTGTGCTCTCCATGCGCTCGCGCATCAGCTGAAACTCGGTGCCTTCGAGCTGCTGCTCGGCAGCGATGAAGTAGCGCGAGTCGGTCCAGAGCGCAGCCGAACGGAGCGTGACCACCGCCGTGCCAGCCGAACCGTCGAAGCCCGATATCCACTTGCGTCCCTCCCAACGCTCGGGAACATACTCACTCATGTGCGGGTCGGCACTCGGGAAAATGAATGCCGAGAGCCCCTCGCGCTGCATCTCCTCGCGCAGTGTGGCGAGTCGTGCGGCTATAGTATTCTGCGTATCTGTCATATAAAAATTATTAGGTACTGCAAATATACAGATTTTAAGATTAAACAACACTATAATTTTCGAGAAACGTTTGTATATTTCAAAAAAGTTGTATCTTTGCAGTTAGTAAACGAAATTCAATTATTAATATAATAAACATTATTTATTATGGCATTCTTATCTAACGAAAAGCTTTTGATCGTCGGTGCCGGCGGTATGATTGGTTCAAACATGGTACAGAGCGCATTGATGCTCGGTCTTACTCCTAACATCTGTCTCTACGACATCTACGAGCCGGGTGTACACGGCGTGTTCGACGAGATTCAGCAGTGCGCTTTCAAGGGCGCTAACGTAACTTACACAGTAGACCCGAAGGAAGCATTCACAGGCGCTAAGTACATCATCTCTTCAGGTGGTGCTCCGCGTAAGGACGGCATGACACGTGAGGACCTTTTGAAGGGCAACTGCCAGATCGCAGCAGAGTTCGGTGACAACATCAAGAAGTACTGCCCGGAGGTAGAGCACGTTGTTGTTATCTTCAACCCGGCTGACGTTACAGCCCTCACAGCTCTCATCCACTCAGGTTTGAAGCCAAACCAGCTCACATCACTCGCAGCTCTCGACTCTACACGTCTGCAGCAGGCTCTCGCCCTCGAGTTCGGCGTACAGCAGGACAAGGTGACTGGTGCTCACACATATGGTGGTCATGGCGAGCAGATGGCAGTATTCGCTTCTCAGGTTAAGGTAGACGGCAAGCCTCTCTCAGAGATGGGCCTCTCAGCAGAGCGTTGGGAAGAGATCAAGCACCACACCGTTCAGGGTGGTTCTAACATCATCAAGCTCCGCGGTCGTTCTTCATTCCAGAGCCCGGCATACAACGCAGTTAAGATGATCGAGGCTGCTATGGGTGGCGAGAAGTTCACATTGCCAGCAGGTTGCTACGTAAACTGCGAGAAGTGTGGCTTCAAGAACGTGATGATGGCTATGCCTTCTACAATCGACAAGACAGGTGTTCACTTCACACAGCCTACAGGCACAGAAGAGGAGCTTGCTTCTCTCGCTAAGTCTTACGAGCACCTCTGCAAGATGCGCGATGAGATCGTTGATCTCGGCATCGTTCCTCCAGTAGCAGAGTGGACAAAGATGAACCCGAACCTCTAATTCGGCATCATCCAAATAACAATAAAGCCCAGAGCGCACTGCTCTGGGCTTTTTCTGTATTAGGAGGGTATGGCATCCCTGCCATACCCACGCAGCCTTCTTGTTGCATTACTACTGCTTGATAGTTGGTATATTGCGTGGGTATGGCAGGGATGCCATACCCTCCTACCGTCTGCCACCTGATTGGATTCCGTCCGCCGCCCGATTGGATTCCGTCCGCCGTCTGATCGGATTCCGTCCGCCGTCCGATCAGATTCCGTCCGCCGCCCGATCGTAAATAGTGATACGCAAACAGACTTTACATCCACTCAAAACTTATGAATTAATGCATATAGTAGGACAAAAGCTAATAAATCTTTCGTTAAAAGTTGGTTTGTATTACAATATTGACTACTTTTGTAATTAAATAAGCAATTATAAGAGTAAATTAGAAAATCAAAAGCAAATTTTATGATTAAAGGTTATTTCTTTGCAGCCCTACTCTTTTGCGCTGTTTCCACCCCGTCATTGGCGCAAGAGAGCAAGGTAAATGTACTTTATCTCGATGGTTCTGCGCATGAGGTACAGATGTCGCAAGTGGCGAAGCTTACAGTAGCCGATGGCAATGTGAAGTTCCTCTCGAAGAGCGGTGAGGCAGTGGCTACCCACGAGTTGGAGAAAGTGGACAAGATACAGCTGACAGGCTCGACAACGGGTTTGGTGCAGCTTACAAAGCAGTCGCCCATTACGCTGCGTTCTAACGGTTACGTCATCACGGCTGAGGGCATGACCGACGGCAAGCTGCTCGAAGTGTACACAGCCAACGGCACACTCGCTGCTAAAGCGGTGGCACACGACGGCAAGGCGACGATTGACGCTACGCAGTTGGCTGCCGGAGTGTATGTAGTGAAGGCAGAGAACCAGTCGCTGAAGATGGTTAAGCGCTAACACCGGATTGTTAACCCTTAATAGTTGATACTTAATCGCTAACACTTAATACTTAAATAGAGTACAATGAAACAGAAGATATTTTTACTTTTCGCCATGCTCGTAGGCTTCGCCATGCAGACAATGGCTAAGGCTGCAACACCCGACAGCGTGTTCGTAGTGAAGAACGGACTTATCGTGTCTGCCTATGAGGTGGGCAAGAATGTGGACAACATCACGTTCGAAAAGAAGGTTAAACTCGACGGCAACTGCGTGAAGATTGGCGACGAGGTGATTGAGATGAAGTCGGCGTTGATTACTACGGTGAATAATTACAAGTGTGTGTACCTCTCTACGCTCGAAGGTTGTACCACGATAGATGCCATGCTTGAAGGTGGCAAACTGTTGCAGGTGGCACTGACACCTGCGCTGCTCGACAAGGAACTGACGTTCAGCACGTTCAAGAACGAGTTTGATGCTGATAACGAATTCTTCCAGGTGGCGTACACTGATGTTGATGAGGCGAAGAAGAACGATGATTACGAACCCGTGACCGTTACCTCTGCCGATTGGAGCACTTACTACACTGGTGGCTCGCTCAATGTGTCTGTCAGCGAGGACAAGCTCTCGCTGCACATGCAGGCTATGCCGAAGAGCGGCGAGGTGCTCTTCGCTGCTCAATACAATGGTGCTGTCACTGAGATGAAGGAGAACCCTAACCACTTCATCGTCGATGGCAAGCGCTACGAAATGCGTGCTGTCTTCGCCGAGAAGAAGGCTGACGGCATCAACTTCTACCTCACCCCGGGCAATATCGACAATGCCAACGAACTTACAAACTGCTACTACTACGTGCGCCTCTTCGTGCCGCAGAGCAGCATGGACGGCAGGGTGCTTAGCGTGCAGGGCAATCAGAAGTATGAGCTGACCTTCGTCGACAACGTGACCGACGTGAACAATGCGCAGACTATAACCATCAGTAACGGTGCTTCGGCTTCGGCTACGGGCACAATCTCGGTGCTCGACAACGGCAACGGCACTTATACCATCAAGCTCAACATCGAGAAACTCGGCAATAAAGCCGACCGCACACTCGACGTGGTTTACGAGGAAGGTACACCGAAGGAGTACACGCTCGCTCTGCCAAGCGTCTACAGCGTGGCTGACGGCAAGGCTGTCAACCTGAAGTCGGCAGTGCTCACACACGACGACGCTGCTGGTGTCTACACTGTCTATCTCTCCGCAAAGGCAGGCGTGACGACATTGGCTGGCATGGCTGATGCTGACATCGTGGTTACTATGCCCGACGCTTTCGTCAACGACGACGCTTTGCACGGCTTCTCTGGCGACGAGACGAATGCAAAGATTTCTGTGAAGTATGCCGGCGTTACCTACTCGCAGGCTACAGTCAAAGGCTCTGCAGCACTCGCTTTAGGTGGCAACGCTAAACTGACGTTTGCCGACGGCAAGGCTAATGTCGACTTCACAGTGTTCAACATCAAGAAGTACAAGGGGGCGCTCAAGGGACACTACGAGGGCAATGTAACACGACTCTAAAACTTTAACGAGAAACAGATTATGAAAAAGACTATATTATCAGTATTTGCCCTCGCCATGGCGTTCGTAGCTACTGCCGAGGCGCAGCAGAAGGTATTCCTCAATAAAGGCAATAAGACAATAGAAACTGTGATGTTGGGCGCTGACGACTACATCGCGTTCGGACGCCCCGTGGGCGTGCCGGAACAGGCAAAGGTGGAAATCGCTGACCTGACAGCTGGCAAGAACTACGTGAGGTACAAGGTGCAGGCACGCACAGCCGATCAGCCTTACTATCAGATGTGTGTCAGCGAGTCGTACCTAAAATTCTTCCTTATGGAGTATTTCGGTGGTGCATCGCTCTCGGAGATGACCGAAGCCGAGAAGAAGCAGGTGTTCTCTACGCTTATGCAGGCTGGCGGATATGGCTTCGAGGGCGTAGGCACAAAGGAATATACCGTCGCCGATGGCGAGAAAACAAGTGGCGTAACGCAGTTCGTCGCTGCAGGCGAGACTCAGTACATCGTGGTGTGCGACCTCGTAGAGAAAGATGAGAAGTTGGTGCTCGGTTCGGAGTTGAAATACGCCACAGTGCGCACTAATGACGCAGGCGTGAGCAATCTGGCGCTCAGCGTAGAGTATCTCGGACTGAACGCCGAGGGTAAGCCTGAGTTCGACGTGAAGCCGGGCAATGGATTTAAGTCGCTGCACCTTGTGCTCGGTTCTACGAAGTCTATCGACGAGTTCGTCAACCTCTATGGCTATAGTGCACTGATGTACAATCAGGGTGTTAGCTTCTCTGCCGAGCAGTGGGCTACATACGCCAGCGAGTTCAAGGCGTGGAATATCGATAAGGAGAACGACTACACGTTCTGCGCACTCGCTGTGGATGCCAACGGCGACTGGGTGAAGGCTTCTGTGGACAATGTTCACATCAAACCGGCGGCAGCCAACGATTGCCCCGAGGTGGATGTCACCAATTATCAGGTTGGCAACGGCGACCTCGCCATACAGTACACCATCAAGTCGAAGGCTCCGTCTATCAAGAGTGCACGTATGCTCGTGATGAAGGAGTGGGATTGGGACAATGCTCTGAACGAGTATCAGGTTGAGACTCCGTCTATGGCATGGGCTGACTTTATGGCTACTACCGACAAGGCTGAGGATGTAACAGAGGCGGTGAAGCAGTTTAACGGCAAGTTCACGTTCACGAGGAGCTTCTCTGACGCAGAGCGTGACTGGTACGTAGCTGTCCTCGCTGTCACCGACGACTACGGCACAACCGTCACACGCAGCACATTCCACTCGCACATCACTGATGCCGAGTTTGGAACGCTCTCAAAGACATTCCCAAAGAAGTAGGGGATCGAGAGACTGTATGGCTTTAGGATGTTCAGATGCTATGGTTTTTTCTAGATATTCTAGTCTTTCTAGATGTTCTAGTCTTTCTAGTTCTTCTAGATATTCTAGATGTTATAAGAAACCCTTGCTCCGCTCTACACGACAATAAAAAAAGAAGTTTCGCAAGCCGACAGGCTTGCGAAACTTCTTTTTTTATAACCAGCTATCTTTTAGATAGCCGGCTTTAGATAGCCGG